>Ga0307981_1003606_pt1 | contig 11498 bp, 6 predicted proteins | sample OrgLakmetagen987_FD_201849 | JGI IMG/M metagenome (GOLD analysis project Ga0307981, IMG submission 201849) | Saline water microbial communities from Organic Lake, Antarctica - #987 | ecosystem: Environmental > Aquatic > Non-marine Saline and Alkaline > Saline | place: Antarctica: Organic Lake... | reverse complement strand
GGATCGTCCCTGGCAATGGATCGAGTCGGCGACTCTGGCGAAGTCACGGAACTCAAAGCGCAAGACACTGCGTGGCTCATGGGGATGGTGCGCTTCTTGGGAGTCGTCTCGGCAGCGTGTTGGGGCGGATACTTTTGGTTCATGGCTGCCGCAAGGGCAATGACGCTGGGACCCTTGACCGTGTCTCTTGCGGGCGACGACGGCGCATTGTGCGTTTCTGGAGTCACAGCAGCTACCACTGCTGCCGCGGCAACCGGCACGGTGCCTTCGCTACTAGTCGCAACGGGGACAATAACGGCAGGCTCTGCCGCGTCTGCCGCGTCTTGATTGAACGACTCCATACCAACGCTGTGGTCGATGGCAAAGATATGGTCCAACAGACGATTCACGCTATCCACCGAGATCGCCGATTCATCTGTAGTTGTATCCGAAATGCCGCTCTCAACAGTTTCCACCACAATGGGTTCCTTGGCTGCGGAGCGCCGAGGCGAGGCAACAGCCGCGTCGGCCGTCACTGGCGTTATTTCCGAACCTGCCGACTCGGAAGGATCGGCCGATCGTTCCAGAACGATCGAGTTGGTGTGGTGGTAGGAACCGGCAGGTTGGACCCCTTCGTGCGCATCGGTAACGAGGGACTCGCCGTGCTGGTAGTCTCCGTCGGTCTCCATTGCGTGCGGGGTCGGACACCAATGGATCAGTCCCTTTTGGTACCACACTTTGTAAGCGCTTTGGTACGGATCGCCCTGACAATGTTTCACAGTCCTGGGATTGGCGTGAATATCATGAGGGTCTTGTTGCTGTCCCGCTTCGAGCGCTTGCGGGAGGTCTTGGCGGCGTCGGCAAGTTTCTTCTTGTTGCGCCGTGGCAGCGGCACCGGCAATAGTTTCAATGGCCAGCACGTCATCCAAGTTGGGCATGTTGCCACCGCCCGTTGGTGTAAAGGCACCCTGCAACCAGACCGTCTTGGCTTTGAGCTTTTTGGGATGCTCTTGGGATGGTGTAGATGATGTTGTGGAATGTGCGGTAGTTGCTGTAGTGGTATCCTTTTCGGCAAAGGCTCGTTCCTGCCAAAACTGCTTTTGGGTGGACGCAATGTTGCGCGGGGGAGTACTATCAGTATTGGTACTGGTATTGGTACTGGTATTGGTACTGGTACTGGTACTGGTATTGGTACTGGTATTGGTATCAGTATTGGTACCAGCAGCGGTACCAGCAGTAGGCCTAGTATTGGTGGTAGTCGCATCCAATTCCGAGCCCGACGCGGGCTTTAGCGTGGTGGGCGGCGACCCAAAGACTTGATCTTTCTGGTACCCTTCTTGCAAGCGCGCGGTTCGTTCCGCAATCTTGTTGCCGCGCACGGCCGGAGCCTTGAACTTGGTGGGCGTTGACGTTGGAGTAGGAGTATTGGACTCCGAACTGACGTTCACGTTGACGATGGCCTTGGCTGTACCGGTAGCAGATGCTGTAGTAGCCTCCGTTAGTTTGTCCTCGACGGCAGGCTGCGACTCGGACTCGTCGAGTGTTCGTTCGGTAGCACCATCGACAGTACCATTCGCATCAACAGTACCATCGACATTGCTACAGTCCTCCTCTAAGGACTGGTGGCGAACCACTTTGTCCAAAGGCGCAATCGCCAGCTCCTCCGTTTGCTTCTTACCCGTACTGGTAGAAGCTGAAGCCGCTCCTCCTTGCTTGTTCTTATTCTTGTTCTTTCGTAGAAAGCCAAAGATCCCGCCTCCTTTTCCCATTGCGTTATACGTGGGCTTGTTGCTAGTAGAGTAGGTGCTGTACCGGTACCCAAGACTAAAGACTACCGTACAGGTCAGTAGAAGTAGACTACTGCTTGGTCTCTCTGCTTGCTTGCCTGCTTCTCGTTTGAATGCGCAGCGCTGCCTTCTCGCGTCCTGCCGCTTCATTTTCTTCCCCCCGCGGGCGGATGCGTGCCTGCGGATTCCATCGATCGAATCGCAGGTCGCAGTCCGGGGCGTCTGGTTCGCTTCATTCGAACTTGCGGGTTTATGAACTAAATGCTCCGCATCATTCCCAAGACCACGTGGATTTAGATTTCAATTCGCTAAGTATTCATCACGGACGATAATTCTACACGTGACTGTCGATGAAACAGTCCACTTCAACGCTCCTTTCGCGCCAAACGGCACGACTTTCCGGTTTCTTCTTTCCAGGATACAGGATGCTCTTCTACAACGTAGCCTACCGTACCGTACCGTACCGTACCGGTACCGGTACCGGTATCTCAACCGCCAACTGTCATTATAGTATTACGTTCCTTTGAAAGAGACCGTTGCGTGGCCCTTCCAGTATTGCTGCACCTCTTTCTAGTAGTCTATCTGATTCGCCTCGACACAAACACAAACACGCACACGCACAAACACCATGCTTGCACGCTCGAGCGGTAGCATCGGGACGCTCCTGGTCGCATCGACAGCGGTACTATCGTTGCTGCTGGCACGAACGCTCGCCGCCGAATGCACCATTCACCCCGACGGCTCGAGCACGTGCGCCGAACCGTTGGAATGCGGCATTTACATGGCGCCCAGTACGCTCGGAGAAGAAACCAACATGGGAATATACACGGGTCAGGCCTTGAAAGCGAACGATATCGTCAACTTTCCTGAAATTGCCATTCCGCTATTGTTTCGAGAGTGGGGCGAACACAAGGCCGGTTACGAAGGTACGTATTGTAGTCTACTGTAAATAGATACATATATATAGATACATATATATATAATGATGCAGTCCATCTGACCCACTCTCTGCATCACGTTTCAGATGGCGTCTTGTGGGAACGATACATTTGGGAAGGACCCGTTACGGACTTGCAGAGCTACGTTGATACCAACCGAGACCAAAGCAGGGCCGTTTTTGTGCCAGGCGTCGGTTGTACCGTCAACAGTATCATGGACATGAACAATATTGAATCCACGCACGGATCCACCTATGATACGGCAGGTTTGCACCGTTCCAAAGACCCGGGATCGGGAGCCTTTACTCCCTATCACAACAGTTTGACAACGGCAGTCACGGACATTAGCCCTGGCTCGGAACTGTTTGCTTCCTATGGAGATTACTGGATCCCCTTGATTGAAGGGGCTCAGATTACGTTCGACGATACCATGGACCGGGCCGATAACTTTTTGCGCAACGAATATTGGCCCTGGATGAAAGAGCACGACGTGTCGGACGCACTCAAGCAAGGCATGTGGGAATTGACGCAACGCGACTTTCCCTACAAGAGTCAGGAATACAGCGTCTTGCCATCCGCGCCGTGGTCCGACGTGGAAGCAGCCTTGCGAGAATTACCAGCCAGTACCAGTGTCGTGCGAACATTCATTCGCCAGCAGTCGATTCGTACTCCAGAGTGGTTGGAAAAGCACGGACGGTGTCAAGATCACATCAAGCCGGGTCGATCAACGATCAAACAGGCTGGTCGGGGAGCCTTTGCGAATCGTCAGCTGCCTGTTGGTACTATTGTCGGATACGCTCCCTTGGTGCACATTGGTTATTATGGAGATGAAATTCTTACGGTGGACTATGACAATGGTGAGCGCCAGCAAAAGGATTTGATTATCAATTACAGTTTTGGGCATCGCAACTCGACCGTTATCATTACTCCCTACGGTGGCATGGTTAATTACATTAATCACGACAAGAAACGCGCCAACGTCAAGTTGCGCTGGCCACTGGGAGAAATGGTGGCGCACAAACCCGACTGGCTAACCAAGGACGTTCCGTTTCTGCGAGACACTGTGGACAAGATTGGGCTCTCGTTCGAGTACATTGCATTACGGGATATCAAGGAAGGTGAAGAAATATTTATGGATTACGGCAATGAATGGGAAGAGGCTTGGAAGGACCATGTCGCCAACTGGGCGCCGCCAGAGGGTGCCCAAGACTACCTCCATACCAGTGAATGGGCCGAGGACGAAGTCTTGCGTACCGAAAAAGAGGTCGAGACGAACCCGTATCCTCCCAATTTTATCACAATGTGCCACGATTCGTATAGGGTAGGTGAAGATGGACACTATGAATGGATCAGGCCTTTGCGAACAGGACCGGAACGCTTCTATTGCACGGTTACAGGGCGATCCGACGGAGAACATCCAGTCTACACTGTGGACCTACAACTGTCCGAAGAAGAGTCGATTGAGGTGCGAAATGTCGAGCGGGAAGGAATATTTCTGTACGACGAGGCGTTTTCGGACGATTGGCACTTGCCCGGTGTATTTCGGCACCCGATTGCGATACCGGACGATATCATGCCGGCATCCTGGATGAACTTGCCCGAGGAGGTAATCGAGTAGTTGAAAGTACCATACGGACTTGCGCCCTATAGTAGTAAATCATTGCTTTATATCCCACTGACTCGACGTCGTCCGCGTTATTTAGGACCTAAAGAGCGCTCCATGCGTCTCTTCTGTTTTCGCTCAATTTCATTTGGGAAACAACTTGAGGTAATATGTAACGATTCGCTCGCTATGGAGAGCGGGGAGTCTACCGGTATCTCTCTTGTCTGGTAAAAATCAATTCTATTTCGTTACGTTACGTTACCAACGCGTTACATTGAACATCTAAATGGACAACAATTCAAAGCGTATCAACAATCTACGCTTTTCTTTTGTTTCACTTCAGGGTTGCGCTTGTTTCCGCCGCTACTGTTATTCCGGTGTCTCGGCTTGGGCTTGGGATGATCCCTCTTGTCTTTATCGGCAGCTATTCTTTTGCTTTCGGTTTGGGCTTTCGGTTTGCGCTTCTTTGGCTTCTTGTTCGATCGACTAGGTCCTGCGACTTCCTCTTTCACTTTCTGTGCCGCAAGCTCGTTATTGATCTCTTTCTCAATACGGATCTGTTCTTCGATAAAGAGACGCTCTTCCAGTTGCTTGGCGGTCTCGGTTTGAATCTCCTTGAACGATCCAGCGCGCTCTCTTCGTTCAATGAACCACTTGCTGTTGTCGCCGAAAGTTTGATCCTGCTTCTGCGTCTTAAATTCATGTTCCTGTTGTTGAATGTCGCGCAGGCTGAGAGCCGAGGGAGAAGTCTGGGCTGCAGATACCTTGGCCGGGGGAGCGGCCCATCTGATGGGTCCAGGTTTAACCGTGCTATGAGCCGGCTTGATGAAGTCACCAAGCGAATACGCTCCTTTAGGTTGATCCGATTGAGCCGCCCAATGCGAGGGTGCTGCTGTGGCTGCGACACGCGCTACTGGCGACGCCCATGGGGGAGATTGCAGTGGAGGTGCTGATCCCTTGGGCAGCCGAAGTGTTGTCTTCTTCGACTTGAAAGGAGAAGACTTGACGATGCTTTCGACTTGTTTCGATTCTTCCGCCATAATCTCACGAAGATTCTTGGTATCTGAAGGCCTGCATGCAACTCCACTATCTACGCCTTCGGGTAGAGGGTGAGGCGGGGGTGGCAACTTGTATCGCGGCTGGGTGATGATCTTTTCCACACTCCAACGGCTGTACACCGTTGCCTTCTTCGGTGGGTATATCACAGCTTGCCCAGACATTTGTTGTCTCTGTCGCTCTGCCATCATTGACGCTGCCGCTTTGTGTTGCTCTATCTCCGTGGCCGTGGCAACACGATTCCGATGCTTGCGCCCATTAATGTGGAGCGTATAACACTTCATGTCAGGACAAGTGATCTCACAGACATTACAACGCAGAGACAACGACGGACTCTTGGGAGACTCTTCCACGGCAGGTTCCAACAATTTGTTCTTGTCAACGCAAGAGGCTGTCTTGGTCTTGATTTTCACTGTTTCCTTGCTCTCGGTAATGACTTTCGCTTCTGCCAGAGAAAAGTCTTTCAGTCGCTTCTCAATGGCTTCCAGTGCGGGCTGAAATAACAGCAAGTCTGCCTTGAGCTGCGGTTGGCGTGATAGCTTCTCGACTTGATCCGATGTGAGCTGCAATTCGCCCTTAGGGTCTTGGAGCTTAGCTATCTGTCCAAGACGCTTTCGAACCCACCGCATTTCCTTGACGAGATGAGCGTGCTTTTCTTGCGTTAGTTCTTTCGAGGACAAGTCCATGTCCGTTGTTAGACTTAGGCAGTGCTCGGAGCAATCGGACGACGTCAGATCGCTTGCACTTCTCGAATTCGTAGAAATTGATCGAGACCGACGACTTCGTGTCACAGATCCCTCTTGCACGGGTTTGGACGGATCGGAAGTGTATCGCTTGATCATGGCCGCCACCAAAGGCGACTGCGAGAGCTTGCTGCATGCATGCAGCCATGAAACGGTAGACGACAGCGAGACGGGGATCTCAAAGGAAGGCCTTCCAATATTTCCCGCGGTCACAATGTCCAGCAGTAAAGGATGATGCCGACTGTCGCGACTCTTGTCAGAGTCTACGAAACAAGTCGACAGCTGCTCACTGAGATAACAATCCATGTGGCTCCTTTGGCCGACGTTTAGAACTCCGTCTAGATTGCGGCGGACGAACTCTCTGCAGTACTCGAGCAGAAGAGAACACTGCGTCCGTTCCGCTGTAATGAGAACTGGAAGAGCGTTGAAAATATCAACGTGCTCGGCTGCCTTTCGAGCGGCCAAGTTTTCTAGAGAAATGTCTACTGCGGCTAGCGGGAGCGCTGGAAAGGTTGCTCCAACCAAAAGCACCGTGTGTTCCTTGGCCGCGGCAACCCCGACGGCACGGTAGACACCGGGGACTCGTTTTGGGTCGGGTTGCCACCGGACCCCTTCGTGTCCGAGAATGTTCTTGCCGTAGGTCGAGCCCCAAGTAAATAGAGCGCCCGTGTCAGTGAGTACAGCCGTATGGTTCTCCGAGGCGGACACAGCTACAGCTTTACCTCCCCCGTTCTCGGGGAGCATACCAGTCACTAGTTGCGGAGAAGCAAACACTACTGTCGACATGGCAGGAACCTTCTTGGTCCGTTGAGTCCCCAAGGACTCTGAATGCAACCCCCACGAGTAGACGAGACCTTCAGCCGTAATAGCAACACTATGGTATCGAGCACACGCGATTGCAACTGGGTTGACGGGACGACCTCGTTGCTGTGGGCAAGACTCAAATTTCACCTTGCTTGGGGAATGATTCCCATGACCCCACGTGAAGATCGAGTTGACCGGAAGACCCGAGCCTGTCGGAGCAGTCAAAATCATTGTAGCTTGCTCTGACGCCGCAATGGCGATAGCAGCCTTGGGCGTGGGCGGATTCCACAAGGCTTCCACACGCTGAACCTTGTGCAAACCAGTTCTTCGACTGGTGGCGAGTTGGCCAGCAGTATTGTCTCCCCAAAGGTAGACTTCACCTTGCTTGGAAAGCGCCACGGAATGTTTCTCACCCGCGGCAACACTGATACACATGACACCCTTCAAATCCTCAACGCGCCGCGGCAAACATCGCGCGCTGCCAGTCACACCATCCTCTAGATTCGATGACACGGTCGTACCGAGCTGTCCAAAGCGATTGGATCCCCACGCGTACACGACACCGCACGCAGTGACGCACAACGAGTGATTATCGGCCGCTGCCACGACCACAACACGTCGTGACGACAGTGGTCCGCGCACCCGCGTCGGCAGCGGACAATGAGCCTCGTCGCCTGCTCCCAACCGCCCACCCTTTCCCAAACCAAAGGCGTACACGTGACCTTGCGCCGTCGCTACCAGTGTATGATGGGTCGCTCCTGCGATAGCGACTGCACCACCCGCGCGGCCAACTTGGGACTGTGCAAAGGCTTGGACGCGGTTTGGTCGCACCTTGGTCACTGCCGCAGTGTCGTTGGAACTGCTTTTACTGGCCACTAGACCGAGTGCACAATGGTGTGCCCGACCGAACGTGAATACTTCGCAACCGTACGTATCATGGCCTGCATCTTTGGGTAGAGTGGTGCTGGTGTCATGGCTGTTGTTGCTGCTGCCGCTGCCTTGCTTCAAGAACTGCAACCCACGCGACAACGCGTTCAATTCGTTTTGCTCGTCTTGGTCGTCATCCTGTAAGTCGAAACTGCTTTGGCGCCACCTACCTTCCGTAGAGTGGCGGGCATCAATGACAATGGGTCTATAAAGCGTCTCTCTCACAGCTTGTAGCTCCTTGCGTTGTTGCGCCGCCAACAAATCCGCAGCCGTCATGGCTTCCCAATCCCTGGCGGAGATTACTGCTTGCACCAAGTCATTTTTACTCGAGGTTGTTGTTGCGAATGCCGATACGGATACTGTTCCAGTCTCGCCCGCCAAGACGTTCATGGGTCGTTGCGAGATGCGTGGCGAATCGTTGGACAGAGCGTGTCTCAATAAAAGGAGTAGACCAGCCAAGTCGCCCTTGGCAACTGCACAGTGCAAGGGCGTATATCCCGATTCCAAATCACGTGCCAGCATCCAGTCGCGACGAATAGTACTTGCCGTTGATGGAATCTGGATCGACGAACTGTCGGTTGCACCAACAAAACCAATACTGCTACTCTGTTGCCCGGTAATTGCCTCGTCGAGTTTTTGAGCACGGTCCAAGAGTGCCGACTGTATCGAAAGGGTCTGTACCGTGCCAGTGCAATCATGCAAGATTCCAAGTCCCTTGAGATCGCGCAGCTTGGTCGCAGTCTCGAGTAGTATCCGGGTTGACTGTAACATGTCGGCTGTCGTTGTAGGACCAGTTGTAGTAGTAACGGTAACGGTAGTCGATGCGTCCGTCGCTGGCGATACAGTCACCGAGTCGATCGCCCTTATCCAGCCCTCAGTGCTGGTAGGGGTAGCAGCAGCAGTCTTGGTCTTCCTGTCCTTGTCCGAATCTCCCGAAATGGACCCATGGCGGCGAGACATGTTGACAGTCGTAGACTAGTTGACTAGACTTAGTATAACTACGACAGATAAGCAAACTCACTCGTGGCGATGTATTCCGAGATTCTCTTTTTATTCGACCGATTCCATTCCCGTCGGGAAGCACGCCTTGTTATTGTGCCAGTGACCCCTGGTAGAAGCGTAAAAAGTCTAAGTTCGTTACGATTGTAATCGAATGAGCCTTTGGAACCTTTCGAATCAATCTTAACTCTATCGTCTAAAAGATTTGGGTAAGCGAGTGTTGTACTGTATCGTACCAACCTGTACCGCACCGTTAACTTTGGACGAGTCTACAATGGCAAGCACGAGGGGACGAGGCTTAGCTTGCAGCAATCAATTGTTTACGACGTAGACACCTCCTTCAGTCTTTACCCGCCGGATACATAGCAGTTGTGGAGATTCACTCTGTGACCTGTGACCTCTCGCATAATCGAACGCAAAGAACGTCAGAATCTCCGTTTTTCGAAATGCGCGGGAGAAATTCTAGTTCTCAACGGACAGTTGGATCCTTCTGATTGGCCGTTCTTGTCTGTTTTTGAAAACGGACGCAGGGCGAACTCCAACTTGAAGGGTGATGTGTCACGTGTCACCGAGCTTCCCTTCGTTCGTCGACAATGATGCACCCTCCCCATCGCATCGCATCGCATCCAACAGATATATCCAGAGAAGCCAAGCCACCAATGCTCATCATGACACTGCCGCTATTATGGCTCCTTCTCTTTGCCAGACAGACAGGCGAAGCCTTCTCGCCACGACAGGTAGTCTCGTCATCTCGTGCTTTACAACAACAACAACAACAGCTATTCTCCATAGTGTCGCGTCTATTCGCATCTCCGTTCAGCAACAACGACAAGAGTTCCGAATCCGACTTTACCGGTTTTAATCCCTTTAGCTACCAGACGGATACTTCGGATCCAACACAGTCGGTCTTGAACAATTACGCCGGCACGCAGATTTCGCTCCGCAAGACTGCCATGCAAGCGCTCATGAACGAATTGCTCGACGCCGTGCACGACCCAGACCAACAACGCGTACCGCAAATTCTGCAAGCGAATCGAGACTTTTTGATCGAGCCCTTGCAAGATTTCGAAACGGTCTTGGATGCCGACAGCGTCTACACGGCCGCCATGACGCGTGCCGAACGATACCAAGCTTACCAAACAGTAATGCAAGAGCGGCTCGCGACTGCCAAGAATCCAGCAGTCCGGACTGTAGTGTCGGCCCTGTTGGAGTTTGTCATGACCTGTGAGTAGTCTACTGGCGGCGATGATTATCAGGACAAGCTCTTTTTTTTTAAATCGGGCGATCCCGCGGAGAAACCAATCCTTGGAATGGCCTACCGCTGTATGTAGGCTATATCGAGTCAGCAGGGTTCGCATCGGGAAACGACACGTTCGCAAGATCACAATTTCGAAACGATCCAGCCAAAAGCACTACCGGTAGTCTAATAGGCTTTCTCTCTCCTTCTCTTGTATACTGGAACGCTTTATCCCACCAAGACACCCACCACATGAAGTTGGCTCCACACTGTCCGGTCAAGTACGGCTTTGATGCCGAGAAACCTCCGGCCGTTCCTAACGACAATGCTGATTCGGTGGTCACGGGCCACTTTACGGCCTCCTTTGACAAGCGCTTGTGGATGTTTCATCGTCGTTGGGAGCCCGCTCCGAACACGTCCATTCGAGCGACACTCATGATTGTTCACGGAACAGTCGACCACAGTGGCGCTTACAAAGAGTTGGCTCGAAACTTGACCGCGGAGGGCATTGCTGTCGTTGCCATGGACATGCGTGGATGGGGCCTGAGCGATGGCGAAAGCATGTACGTGCCAGATATGAATGCCTTTGTGGAGGACGTGGCGCATCTGTATCGTGAGATTCATGCTCTGCCAAGATACACCAACGTCAAGCCCCGCTTTCTCCTGGGAAAGTCACTGGGTGGGACCGTGGCGGCGTTTACTGTTGCCACGCATCCCGAGCTCTGGACTGGACTCGCGGGTTTGTCGGGAGCCTTTGCGTTGAACCCCACGATCAGGGAACCACCTTCCATTGTCTTGACAGTACTTGGTTTGCTCGCCAAGGTGTATCCCAAAATGCCATTCAAAACGTTGTTTGACGAGAAACTCATTGTGTCGGACCCGAAAGCTCTCGAGGCGTGGAGAGACGATCCATTGTGCTGCAAGGACAAAGTACGACTGGGATACGTGCTCACATTGCTCGAGGCGGTAAAGCAGGTTGAGGAATCGATATCTGCTGAAATCAATGTCCCTCTGCTCATGATGTGCGGCGAGAGCGACCAGGTTGTGACCGTGTCGGGTCACCAGATGATTATTGACAAGAGTCGCCACACGGACAAGGAGCTTCGTACCTATACGGGTGGCTATCACAATCTATTGCAAGAACCAGCTCTAAAGGTGCAAGTGATGGCCGATATTCGAGCATGGATCCTGGTGCATGCTTGAAAGCCACTCAAGAGCGAGGGGGAGGTCACTTCTTTTATCAGTATGCGAAGTAATTAAATACGAAGTCAGCTGTTGTTTGTACTGTAGCATTTTTTCTCTTGGTACCAATGTTTGTCGGAGACTTTTAAATAGATAGATAGAAACAGCGAAGCTTTCGCAAGGGTACAGCTCGCACAAGCTTGCAAAAGTCCGTGTCTTCAACCGTCTCCAAATTAGTGCTCG
>Ga0307981_1003604_pt1 | contig 11505 bp, 8 predicted proteins | sample OrgLakmetagen987_FD_201849 | JGI IMG/M metagenome (GOLD analysis project Ga0307981, IMG submission 201849) | Saline water microbial communities from Organic Lake, Antarctica - #987 | ecosystem: Environmental > Aquatic > Non-marine Saline and Alkaline > Saline | place: Antarctica: Organic Lake... | reverse complement strand
TCCTTCTGCGGGAGGAGCGAGTGCCCGTGCCTTCGCTGCTGGAAGCGGGAACTTCGTTGTCTTGCTCTCCGATACGTTGGGGCCCTCGCCCTCTGCTGGGGCAACTGCGGACGTGCGGTCTCCTTCTGAAGGAGGCGGGATTTCCTGACTGCGAGGAATGTCCAAAGCAGCTGCTTGCTGGAACTTGACGGTCTTTACGGAGTCCGCTCTCTGCTTGACTCCTTCCTATTGACCGCTCGGAAAAACCTGCCCGCTTGAAGCATGTTTGTCTGGCGCTCGATCGAATGCCGAAGATGCGAAGGAAGATGAAACGCGCGGTTGGCGTTTCCCGGGAAAACTGGATCAGACGTCTGTCTCGGACGGAAAGCCACTCGTCGAACGTCCGCAGATCAACAAATCCATGTAATCTTACATATCTATTGCCACCAACGGAATCTGGCAAAGATCTTCCTGTCGAATGACAGCAACGTGCGTCTCTCTTTCCTTCATCTAGCCGCGCCGTCTGCACACCATTGCAAGTACCGTAAAGTTCAACCCTGACTCTCCACCAAGCAGCATTAGTAGTAGTAGCAGCAGCAACAGCATCTATAACAATGAGTAGTAGTGCTGGCAACCGAAAGATTCGCTATTCCGGCTTGGAAACCAAGGGCATAAAACAAATGGATACTTCCTTACTGCTACTGGAGGACCCCGAGGTCCAGTGCTCCATGATCTGGCTAGAGAAGCAGACTGTCTCCGTCAAGATGGATTACGGCGCTCCGCATTCTTCGGTGGCCTTTCCTGGCGCGGGTGCCATGGCCCTCATGATTCAAGACCGTGCGAATGCGGCCGTGCCCGATAACAAGCGACAGCCACCCAAGGTCATGGCGATTGCTGGACGCTGCAAGTACACGAAACTGTGCTACAAGGACTTTCCCTCATGATGCGAACCAAAAAAAAGGCAAGGAACAAGGCCTTCCGACGAATGCAGCCTTTAAATGGCCCGACGTGCAAGCCTTTGGACTATGTCCTGTCTGTGCCAAGCAGAATGAACCGTCAAAACGCGGTGACGAATACTACATGGTATTGCATATGTTGCTGCAGAAGGGAGCTGCTAGCAATGGTACGCTCATTATTGGCACGCGAATTCAGCGTCAGTTGGTGTGTATCGACTGTTTGGAAGGATTGGTTGCTGGCAAGGAACTGGCCAATTCCAACCACAAAGTAATGGAATCATTAATAGTGCGCGCTTTGTGCTAGCAAGAAAAAATTGGCGGGACCGGCAATGTGCTTTCCTTGCAAGGAGGGTTTCGAAATCCGCCTCGGCCACGTCCCCAAGCATCCTGCCGTCCTTCTCGAAGACCTGATTTGCAAAAAGTCTCCTAAGAGTCCCCAGATCCCGCTGGCCCAACTCATGCTTGCACAGTACAAACTAATGAACGTCCCCGCCAGTGCGCGAATCCGCCAAGACGTGGCGTTTGCCAAAAGAGAGTACTTGGCTCTAGCCGATGCAGGCTACGGACCCGCTCAACATGCGGTGGGATGCATGTACATGAGAGACCTGGCCTGCAACGTGTTTAATGTGCTCTATGGTCCCCTTCACTTTTTGGCTCCTCCCTAACCAGAGGACATTCCCTTTCCCATTGATCACAAAAAAGTCAAGCACTACTTGCTGTTTTTTTTGGTGCAGTCGGAAAGCCTCATGGCCATGAAGGATGTAGCTTCATGTACAAGAACTCTTTCTCAAGTCGGCCAAGGCGGGCAATCCACGAGCCATGTGCAACGTGGGCCAAATGTGTATGCGGTAAATTGAACATGACGATGATGCAATGAATGAAAGCAGCCCTACCCCCTAACTCACCTGTGATTCTCTCTTATTGATTCGCAGAGGAGACGTCATTCCACCAGATATGCAAAAGTCTATTGAGTGGTACCGTAAGGCGATCAAGGAACACAATCGGGACTCGGCCAAGTTTATGATGCTTCAGTTTGGAATGCAGGGGGGTCTCGTGCCTCCCGATGAGTGCAACAAGTATAAATGGCAATTGGAAGAATCTGGGTTTTTCGAAAGTCCACAAGGAGTATTCTGTCTAAATGCCATGGCAAAGGCCATGGGACGCGTCCCTCTTGATCCTATCGAGTAGTACCGGCTTCTACATTGACTGCAGCAGCGGCTATCTGCCTTCTCATGAATGGGACTATGTAGAATGTCGCCTTTTACGACTCATTACACCATCCGTTTGAACAAGCTCTCTGCTCTTCCTGTAGCAAGGGGGTCTTTCTTTCCCTGCTAGCCATGTAAAATTGTCTAAGTCTCAATCTGTCTCGAGGTGGAGTAGCTCTGTCGTACGAAAGCTACATGCCGCGATCTTTAATCTACCGCATCGTAGTTCTCTACCACTAGAGCTATCAGAATAGTTCGAGTACGGTATGTAGCTACCAGCAATATTTTATTAATATTTTATTTCTTAGTCTTTGCGCAAAGCAAGCGCCACGTTAATATTCAGTCACACACCACCAACTGTTGGAGGATTGGCCGCAGGCCATCTCTATTGCCTTGTCCGCCATCTCGCCCCTACTGTCTATACGCAACAACTCCAGACTATGTATGTACGTACTCTAGACTCTGTACCGGTACGAAATGGTCGGTCGTATCGTCGGAGTCTGAAGTCGGAAAGGGCCTTATCGCTTAATAATCGCACTAAACTGTCACTACTCTACTACTTTATACCAGTTTTCCTATCGCGGAAGAATGTATAATACGAATAGGTCTGATATATTAGAGTATGATTCGTAGCCTCTCGTCAAAGCACGTATTTCCTTTTGGCGCGAAAACGCAAAAAGGCCTTTTCGCGTTTCTGCCAGCCTCTCTCGACCATATGATGATATAGAGGCACAAAACGAAAACCGCTGGCAACACGCATAACATCGCTGTACAGAGACGCTCCCACACAAACACACACCAACTAGAAAGACTGGACAGTTGCTGTAAGCACTGTCCAGAAAGCCGTCGCAACAGTGACGTCCCTTCCCAAAACAAAAGCCGAGGAGGCGTTAGAGTCAGAGTCGGAACAAGCACTGGCGAGAAACGTCGTGCAAGCCTTTGCCAGTTTACAGATTGTGCAGGAAGAAGACCAAGAGGAAGCTGCGGCAGTATCGACCGACGAAAACGCGTTTGAATCCGCTACTGGAACGCCTGGAGACTTGAGAGACGACGAAGCACACCAATTGCAGTCCTCTGAAGACAACGAGTCCTTTGAAGACTACGACTATCTGAATCCTCTCGGCGACGGTGATCAAGCAATCGACGACACCTTTACGGACGAAGAGCTCATTGCCACATTGAATTATCTGGAACTTCCCGACGAGGTAGGAACCCTGGACACGGATTTCCCTTCCGAAAGTGAAGAGCTTCCCGAAATCGAGACCGACTTTGACTTTTACGAGGATACTCTCTTGGAACCCATTCAAGATCTCGACCACGTCTTTGATTACTGCGACACTGCCTCGGATACCTCTAGCCCGCAACCTGCTACTTCTCCAACGGAAGAAGCCATCGCTGACGCTAAAGTCAAAGCTAACGACAACGCCGCACTACAGCTCTTGGAACAGCTCGGGAGTCTCCAGCTCGACTTTCAAGCGCAAGACGGGAATCTCCAGCTTGACTTTCAAGCGGAAGACGCCGACGAACACATCGAAGACGGCCTTCCTCCCTACTTGTATTGTCAACCCTGCCAACCAGAACCACCGTTTGCAGACTCGCAAGACGATAACCCAACCCTTCGTCACGCGTTAAAGGAAGAGCCCTTATCGGATCAGGACCTCGACGCCTTGTTGCGACTGTCCGTCATGAGCTTGGAATCGCAACTGGATGACCAAGATGACTTGGTACAGAGTGGCTTGGGAAGTCACGCTGCCACGGCGCCAGCCGTAGAGGAATTACAGAGTCAACGGACCACGAGCAGTCGCCCTGCCGCATTGACAGCCGCCAAACAGTACACGGAGGCTTTTGACGTGGAACTCTACAATGCCAACAATAGTGCAACTTCCAAACAAGTGGTTGCCGCAAAGATGGAACGTACTTGCATTGGACACAAGGAACGCATCATGGGATTGGATGTTTCGGAATGCGGTCGCTTCTTGGCCACGGCTAGTCAAGACTCGACTATTCGCATTTGGGATACCATCAAGAATGCCTTGCTTTCGACACTGCAAGAGCACCGCACCGATTTTGAGTGCCTCCGCGTTGCTTGGGCCTCCAGTTCATGGTCGCAAGACCGTGTCGACCGCGACTCCAAGCAGTACAAGTATCTACTGGCGTCGGGTGGTGCCGATGGAACTGTCAAACTCTGGGGCTGCAACGATCCCACGGACGATTCTTGGAAGTCGTGTGCCATGTTGGACCACGCGTCCTTCAATCACTTTGAACCCATGGACGACAATGATAAGCCCCAAGTGTACGCGTTGCAGTTTATTGATCACTGGCAGGCACTACCGAATGCTGACGGGGAAAGCGAAAACAGTTTTTTGTTGACATCAAGTGATGACCACGTGCACTTGTGGGAAGTGGACGCGCAGAAAAAGGCTCGGACGGACGACACTGGAGCAGTGGAAAAGCGACTGCACCTTCGAGAAGTTATGAGCTTGCGCTTTACCGACCTGCACGACTCGGGATATGGGGTACACATTGGGCATGTTACTACCGAGGGGATAATTCGCGTCCCAGCAGATGAGAATGCAGAAGATGAACCTGCAGCAGCGCAAGTTGAATCGAACAGGTTTGGAGGCGACCGCAACCCCCAGAATCTCGTGTACGTGTTCGACGCAGCCTATTGCGCCGCCAATGGACTGTTGGGAGCGGCACTCTCGGATGGTACGCTACGATTACTCAATGGTCGGGGTGTTTGTCTCAAGCTGTTGCAGCTTCCAGGCGTGCAGTCACATCTCACATCGTTTGGTTGGGATTCAACGGGCTCACGCTTGGCAACTTGCGTTGCAACGGGACATTTGATTACTTGGAGCGTTGTTACTGTCAGCAGTAACGATAACACGAACGACATTAGCATTCAGACTACCTGTGCGGCAGTCATGGAAGGAGGTCACCAAGCTGGTCGACCCTTGTTTGGGGCTGCCTATTGCGGCACCAACGATGAGTTGTTATTGTCTTGGGGTGTCGATGGACGCCTGTGTCTCTGGGATTCTCGCTCCTCGGACGAGATCCAAGCACCGTTGGCAGTTTTGGTACACAAGGAGGACTATCCTATTTATGCAGTGAACATGAGGCCGAACCGTCTTTGCGTTGGTGGTGGAGGCAATGACGGCGGCTTTGTCGGCATGCCATTGTTTGTCTACGACGTCCCGGGGAAAGACTATGAACAGCCACAAGCCTCTAAAAAGGCCAAGCAGACAGATGAGACAAAACCAGAGACGGCGACAGCAGCATCGTAACTACTACGAATACACAAAAAAAGACTATGTAAGCGGCCGTGCTCTGCCATAAGCGCTTCTCAGCGCCTTCAGATTATAACGGCAATGTAATCGAAGGAGATAAAATCATACAGGTAGTTGCCTTTACCGGTGAGACTCATCGTGTCATTCTTTTCCTGCATATATATAGCACATGACAGAGGGCAAACACCTTCGGCTCGAGTGACAGGTCATATCTCCCATCAACTGTATCAGAATCCAGCCTCAGGATTATTGTTTCTCCACTGATCAGGAAACATCCAAGTCGGGAATGTCGATAATGTAAAAAACTAAGTATGTGAGAATTCCAGGCTTATCCGAAAAGAACAGAGCGTTGCGGGGGACGTTTTCTCGACGGATCCAATTCAAATCGGCCTCTTTGTAGTAACGATTCCCAAGCCAGCACCGATTCATCAACGCAGAGTCCACATTGGGTGAGCTCTCCTTTTCTCTTTCCAATCAATACTGTTACTAGAGTGTAGTTGATAGCATCTCTAAAAAATCTTGAAGTGTTGTAACGCGCCACTGTAAAATATAATCACCCACACACAGAGGAAGCGAGAGCTGGAGAAGGTACAGAAGGCGGACCGTGAAAAGGTCACTTTCCATGTCGGAGAATTGGAGATTGAGACAGTGCGCGAGTTTGTGTACCTTGGTCACGTGTTGGACGAGAAAGATGAAGATCGGCCAGCAGTTGCGTGGAACCTGAGTCGAGCACGACATAAATGGGGTATGATTGGACTCGTCCTCTCACGAGAGGGCGCCCAATCCCGAGCGATCATGGCTACCTTTACAAGCTCGTCATTCAGTCAGAGCTCCTTTATGGTGCCAAATCCTGCGTGCTTACGGAAAGGATGATGGTGAGCTTACGCAGCTTTCACCACCGATGTGCGCGATTCATTGCGGGCGACCACATCCGACAGATGCCGGACGGATCGTGGATTTGCCCCGAGAATGCGGCGGTGTTGGAAATAGCGGGACTCTGGACCATCGATGAATCATCAGGCGACGCAGGCGTACTGTGATGTATTACGCTAGAGAAACATCAATTTACAGAGCTAACCAAACGGCGGCGATTCTGCCTACATAGTAGCGTTAACCGGCCTACTAGTCTAGCTGGACTAATATTACTATGACGCCTAGACGCCCTAAAAGGGCGGCGGAGGACCCGGAGTTCTCCGGTTCCGTCACAGGCATTCTCAACGACAACAACTAAAAACAACTGCTGTAATAACAACCACCGTAGACTACCTACCAGGTACAGGTACAGGTAGTCTACTGTAACTGACTCTGCTACGGTACTGTATTATAGGTCATTCTTGAAGAATAATACCTGGTACCGATTGGATATACAGTACCGTACTGTAGCGATTTTCTGGATTTTGGTGAAGTTTAGTCATGATGACCGTCAGCGCGAAATCAATGCCGCAAATTTCAAATTTCTCACACCTCTAATATTACATATTGCAGGCGAATCGAATCAATCACGATCATCGTCGGTTACCGGTACCTTCCTTGTTCCCTGCCCTCCGTGCTGACAGTCCATACCATACCATAGTAGTCTAACGACTCCCGATAAGACGGCTGCCCCGAACACCGTCGAGTACCTCTTCCGTAACAAGAACAGTGCAGAGATCCTCCCGAAAGGCGACTGCACCCGAAAGGGCGTCGACTGTCTCGAAACCATTGTGGCAGCGACACCTGCTGGTATGAAAGTAGAGCCTGGGCCTGAGCCTGATCTCTTGCTCTTGGGACAGCAAGCTCAAGATTTCATTCTCTCGCAAGGCATCACAACCGTCAGAGCTTTTCTCTCCTTGGACTCTCGTTCTTAACAACTCAAGGCACAGTGCAACTCTGGAAACGTAACGCGCGGCAATATTCCAACAGTACAGAAATCTTGGAAGGTGACGTCACCCACAAGGAAGTTTTAGGCCTAGGAAAGTCATGAGAGAGACTCCTGATACGGACTTTGAGCCAGGGCTCGATTTCATGGGACCACTTACACGGGGTTTCCTCGCTTCGCAAGGCATCACAACCGTCACGACTTTCCTCTCCGCTAGCGCAAAGGAGATAGCAACCGTGCTCGCAGAGCAGACTATTAACACGTTCTTCTCGGCTCGAACAAAAGTGAATCGCTGGAAACGGGATGTACGACAACGACAAGAGGCACGAAAGAAGCAGATAGTGGGACTTCACCCCGCCTTTGAGGTGCTTGATGACGTAGCTCGCTCCTTTTTCAACGCCATGTCGATTGCAACACCCAAAGATCTTTTGAAGTACCAAGGTTTGGCTCGGGCGTATGTGAAATGGAGACGAGACAACAATATGAGCGACATGAACAAACGAAGTGCGAACGCGCATGTCGTCAGATTGAGAGATTATGTGAGACGGCAGAACGAATCGTCAACCGAGACTGTGGGAGACACAATTATCGACAGCGTTGCGACAGATCTCTTGCTCTTGGGACCCAGGCTCGGGATTGTCTTGTCTCGCAAGGAATCACAACTGTCACGGCTTTCTTCTCCGCCAGCAGAAAAGAGATAGCAACAGTGCTTGCAGAGCAGACTGAATACACGTTCTTCTCGGCTCGAAACCAGGTGTCTGGCTGGAAAAGAAACGTACGACAACGGCTAGAGACCCGAAAAGAGCAGCCGGTGGGACTTCACCCCGCCTTTGAAGTGTTCACTCCAGAAATTCGGTCCTTCTTCACGGCCATGTCAATTGCAACCCCCGAAGATCTCTTGAATTATGAAGGCCTGGCTCCAGCATATATGAACTGGAGAAGAGACAACAAGATGGGCGAAATGAACCTAGCATCTGCTCGCGGGAATATGTACTTGTGGAAAGAGTCTGTGACTCGACAGGGCGCGGCTCACGACACTGCAGCGGAGACTGCCTTTGATACGACTACCTTTCCTTCAATCATTGCACCTGCTAGCACCATCGTGTCTGGCACCAACTCTCCTCCAAGCAGTGCCTCACCCCAAGAACCTTTTGGTAGATCCCAAAGCACTTTCAGGGACGGCGCAGCGGCTCTTACCGTTGATGATCGCCCCATGAGTAGGCGGCTTCGCCGTAAGATAGCCAAACGGACCTTCCCTCCCGTTCTGACACCAGCGTCCACGGCGACCACCAATGAGCAAGAGCCCACTGCTGCAGAAGGCTCGCCGAGCGTATCGAAGAATGGCGAAGACTCGTTGGCGTTGGCGGCTGATGTAGACCGCGAGGACAACAGTGATGGCAGAAACGGAACGAGAAAGTCCGTGAAAAGAAAGAACGCGTCATCGACCGACACTGGGGGAGACGCAACTGTCGACCACGGCGTTGCATCAGAGATATTGCTCCTGGGACCATATATTCCAGACTTCCTCGCTGCGCAAGGGATCACAACTATTGCAGCTCTGTTCAAGTCTTACGTGAATGATATGGCAACTGCACTTGCGAAAGATACTGGATACACGTTCAGCTCGGCCCAAACAAGGGTGTACAGCTGGAAACGTGATGCGCGGCAACGACTAGAGACACGAATGGAGCAGCCAGTGGGGCTTCACCCCGCCTTTGAGGTGTTCAGTCCGGGAACTCGCTCGTTCTTTACGGCCATGTCGATTGCAACCCCCGATGATCTCTTTCAGTACGAGGGATTGTGGCAAGCATACATGAACTGGAGGCGAGACAACAAGATGACTGACATTGCGCAATCTAGTGCCAACATGATGGTCAGCGTTTGGAGATGTTCCGTGAGACGGCAGAGCACATCACCAACCACATTTTGAAGCTATAAAAGACACGCGAATGATTACAAGAGGAGTTTTGCTGAATACGGCAGCCAATCTCTCTTTTTATCCACCTACTACTGGCTAGCTACTGCTGCAATAGACGTTGCCGAACTGCCCCAGCCTTCAAGGGCTTATTTATGCAGTCTACTTCCTCTTGTATCACTTGTTCGGTGAAGACTTCTATCGAAACGCGTCTCGGCACCGTCAGCTTTCGAACGAGGCAATGCTCGACGCCGTTCTTCACCAGCTAATCTCAAGTCGACAACAGCAGACCCACGTTGGCCTTAGTTTACAAACACGGTTGAAAGGGGAGCGCAATAAGAAAATTGATCAATGTAAAACAGAGGCGATTAGACTGGTTGATCTACAATCCGGTGTAGCTAGGTCTCCATCGCGGCTCCTCTCCTTTGTTTCAGCGCACACGCGCGTAATGATTCCTTGCTCGTTCCTAATCTTTCTCTCATTTACTGCGGTACTTAACCTTTTTGCTTTCTCGTTTGCTCTCATGTGGGGTTGTTTATATGTAATACGAATCTCCTCCGTTGACCGGGGGAGCCTCCACTCCTTGTCCCGCTGCCGCCAGCAGACTGGTACCAACGCTAATCACCGCCAGCACGCCCACCCAAAACTTCCAGTCGCCCTTGACCGTGTTCCAATCCGGCACGCCATTGAGGACCTTGTTTGCGACGGGACTGACAAAGGCTGATACCTTTGTTTGCGCCTGGTTGGCGGCCCGAATAGCGGCGATTTCGGCTTCGCTCTTGTAGAATTCCTTGCCGGGACGTTCCTGATTGGTCGTGGTACTAGTCCCGGCCCTGGCTTGATTCTTGACGACCTTTTTCCATTCCGCGTCCCAATCGACGGATCCAGTGTACTTGTCTTCTTCAGGTGGAAAGTCGCTGTTATCGTCGTCATTGAAGGTACTGCAAACGACCGTGGCTACTAGTGGTTGTACCTGCTGCTGCTGCTGCTGCTGCTGCTGAAGGAACGCCTTGTCGTTCTGAGATGCGCGGTGGATATTGCTGGGACGCACGAAGGCTGTCGCAGACTCCATACTGATAGATATCATCAGCACTACCAACAAAGATGTTAACTGGAACGACACGGTGTGCATGATGCTGTGGTTGGGTTGGGACTGCATTATTCTCATCATGGTCAGCAGCTCTTTTGTGCCGTGTTCCAGAAGAAAGAAGAACGCTGTCTCGTCTTTAATCGTCTCGGAGTCGATCGATCTTGCGAAGCGAAACGGAAATGCCACGTCATGCTTCAGAAACCCAAAACGGAATCTTGCTTTTGAATCTTTCAGAATATTTGACGAAATCTTTCAGAATCTTTGACGAAATGGTCGAACCTCACATCACACCTCCTCTCACACTTCCAAATCTATCCCCACCATGGCGACCACCACCACATCCAGCAGCAACCTCCGATCCTTGATCTACGAGGTCACGGCAGATGGCAAACCCTCGTTGCAGGTTCTCGATCAGTTGCTCTTACCAGCCGAAAAGGTCTACGTGAACGTTTCCAACATTCAAACGACATGGTCCGTCATTCAAAAGATGCAAATCCGAGGTACGTTCGTGCAAAAAGGCGTATCGTACGTGATGGATGATGGACGGAGCGTTGCGCTTTCAAGCAAAGAATGAGCGCGGTCTGGTCCCACGAGCCACCAAGTGCCCAATACTATCGGTATCATTATAGTCTACTCACTCTCACTTTGCACTTGGACACACGTCACGCTCTCTGCATGTCACACCACACACACACACACACATACAGGCGCACCCTTGATTGCCATTGTTGCCGTCTTGGGCCTTGCCGTCGATCTCGCCACAACCAGCGCTGCCGACTTGGACGCGATTGCCAAGATGAATGGCGAGCACGAACACGGGGCTGCTATTTACTCGTATATTACGGGAAAAATGAACTATCTGTGCACCAGCAGACCAACGGCCGTCAACCTCTTTAATGCCATGGACGAACTCAAAAGTCTCTTGCAAGCTGCCCTCAAGGATACCACCAACGAAACAGCGCATTCGGCGCGAGAGCGCATGGTCCAGGCTGTACTCAACCATGCCAATTTCATGCTGGAACGCGACGCGGCCGACAATCGCAGCATTGGACAGCACGGCGCCGACGCCATTTTGAAAGGCGACGCTGCCAAGCAAGCTACCGTCGTGACCATTTGCAATACCGGCGCCTTGGCCGTGAGCTCGTACGGAACCGCGCTAGGAGTTGTGCGAGCGCTCAACGAGCGCAAGCAATTGCGCAAGATTGTGGCACT
>Ga0307981_1003602_pt1 | contig 11507 bp, 4 predicted proteins | sample OrgLakmetagen987_FD_201849 | JGI IMG/M metagenome (GOLD analysis project Ga0307981, IMG submission 201849) | Saline water microbial communities from Organic Lake, Antarctica - #987 | ecosystem: Environmental > Aquatic > Non-marine Saline and Alkaline > Saline | place: Antarctica: Organic Lake... | reverse complement strand
CCTCTCAATACGAAGGAGACCAAAGCGTCCAGAGTTTGGCGCGTTCTCCAGAAGTATAATTCCGTCACGCAAACGACGGGTGAAGGGAAGCCCCTTCCTGAACGCATTACTGGAAGAACTTTCTTTACATTTGATAAAACATTTGGTGAAAAAACGACTACTCGTGAAGTTTACAATGACGTTGCACAGGGAATTGTGGAGAGCGTTGTGAATGGTCTCAATGGAACCATTTTTGCCTATGGTCAGACAGCTTCTGGTAAAACACACACCATGCAGGGAAGTGGGACCATTGAAGACGGTCAAGGAACTGGTGGGGGTGTAGTTCATATGGCGGCGAGGGACGTCTTTTCTCAGATTAGCAACGACCCTCAACGCGTATTTTTGCTACGTGTTTCCTTCATTGAGATCTACATGGAGGAAGTCAGAGATTTGCTCGTTAGTGGGGACAATAAGGTTCTGCAAATTCGCGAAGATAGTGCTCGTGGAGTTTTCGTCAACGCGACAGAAAATATTGTGACGGACTTCCAGACTTTATTAAGTACTTTGTTCGCTGGCGAAAAGCATAGAGCATTTGCTAGTACTGAAATGAACGAGAGATCATCGAGATCCCACACCATATTTAGAATCACTGTTGAAAGTAGAAAGCGCAAAGAGAAAGATACCGATACGGACAACAGTAGTGACGATGATGCTTCAGCATCTAGTATTTCTGATGATTATGACGACGATGATGGTGACGGTGCTGTTCGAATCTCAACACTCAATCTTGTAGACCTCGCTGGTTCTGAAAGTGTCAAGCATACTGGAGCCACTGGGGATCGTCTTAAGGAAGGAGCCAAAATCAACCAGAGGTGAGCAAAGAAACGATTTTTCATCTATAGTCTCTTGACAATCCTACTCACAACATTTATTCGTTGTATTGTATTCCATTCCATAGTTTATTGACTTTGTCTCGGGTTATTGCAGCGCTTGGGTCACCATCTCGGACGCATATTAATTTCCGTGATTCCAAATTGACCCGTATCTTGCAACCTTCGTTGTCTGGGAATGCTCGTATGGCAATCATTTGCTGCGCCACACCATCTGAGATGTATCTCGAAGAGACTCGTTCTACATTGCAGTTTGCATCAAGGGCCAAGTTAGTGAAAACGAGGGCCACTGTAAATGAAGTTCTTGACGAACGGTCCATGATTAAGAAGCTACAGAGGGAACTTGCCGTTGCAAAACGTGCTGCTGATGGAGAGATCGACATGTCTCAGATCAGGGAACTTGAATCTGAGGCAGCTAGAGCAGAGAATGTTGCCAAGACGGTTCAGGAGAAATATGAAAAGTTAAAGGCCTCAATTTTAAAGGGAGGTATGTTTCAAGACAGTGTCATTGTCAAGAATCGCAAGAGGATATCGTCTATAAGGACTCCTGCCAAGGATACTATTTTGAATATCACTTCTCCCTCGTTACATGGTATGGATCGGAAGAGAAGGAGACAATCAGATGGAATCGTTCATCACTACAATCCTGTCTCAAGCCCACTTCTTGACGTTACGAATCGAAACGTTGCACTCGCAACGCTCACTCCTACTCTCGAGAGGAAAGCCAAGAGTAATGCAGAAGAAACAGCGTACTTACAAGACTCGGGGTCTTTCCAGATTGTATTGTTGAAAGAAGCACTTTCTGCAAAAGGAGATATTACACGGGACATGAATAGAAGGTTGAACGAATGGGAAGAGGAGGCCGAAAGATATGGAGCATCGCTGAACTCTGCCCAGTCAGAGATTAATACATTGAAGGAAGATCATTCATCTTCCATTGCTCAAGTGGAACTCTTATCTGCCGAGAAGGAGGCCTTGGAACTTCAACGACAGGATATTGTTGACGAGCTCAATGACAAATCTGTTGAAAAGGACACTGCGATCAACAAGGCTCTTGCCACTATCGAGTCTATGCTGATGGAGAAAGAGCAGCTGGAGGGTAATATTGAATCATTAGAGGATCAAAATGAAAAGCAAGATGCCACAATGAGTCAAATGAAAACGGATTTTGACGCAGTGAAGGAACAATGCGACGTGCTTCAGGATAAATGTGCTGTTAATGACGCAATTATAGAGAAGAATGACTCTGACATTACTGAACATATTCGCAGTAATGCGAAACTTTTGGTCAACCTTGTCGAAGCAAAAGAATTTAATGTTGCCTCCGTGCAGACAAACGAGGCGCTTCAAGGCCAGATTCGAGATCTCACATTCACCGTAAACAATCTTAATTCTGATATCATCAATGGTGGGGCAGTTGCTCATACAATTCAAGAACAAAAAGAACTGGCGGAATCGCTTGCCAATCAGATGTCTGACAAGGAAGACTCAGCCTTGAGCGAAAATCAATGCCTTATCAAGCAAAATAGTGAGCTTGATGATCAGCTACAGTCGTTGGTACTGATCACCGCAGAGTTGAAGAACGAACTGGTGATGAAAAATAGTGATATGGAAGTTTTAATGGAGGAGAAGGATTTGGCCGAGACTCTTTCTTCCCAAATGTCAAGGGCCGAAGACTCCGCCCTTACCCAATTTAGAGAGCTTCAGGGGCGACTTCAAGAGATGGAAGTGGAGCTTGCACAGAAAGAGTCAAAACTTGGGGAACTATCTGAATCAAAGACAATTGTAGATGAAAATCTTGAGCAAGCTAAGACTGACAACAAGAGCATTTGTCATCAGAAGAGTGAGCTTGATGATCAGCTGCAGTCGTTGGTGCTGATCACCGCAGAGTTGAAGAACGAACTGGTGATGAAAAATAGTGAAATAGAAGTTTTAATGGAGGAGAAGGATTTGGCCGAGACTCTTTCTTCCCAAATGTCAAGGGCCGAAGACTCCGCTCTTACCCAATTTAGAGAGCTTCAGGGGCGACTTCAAGAGATGGAAGTGGAGCTTGCACAGAAAGAGTCAAAACTTGTAGAACTATCTGAATCAAAGACAATTGTAGATGAGAATCTTGAGCAAGCTAAGACTGAAAACAAGAGCATTTGTCATCAGAAGAGTGAGCTTGATGATCAGCTGCAGTCGTTGGTGCTGATCACCGCAGAGTTGAAGAACAAACTGGTGATGAAAAATAGTGAAATAGAAGTTTTAATGGAGGAGAAGGATTTGGCCGAGACTCTTTCTTCCCAAATGTCAAGGGCCGAAGACTCCGCTCTTACCCAATTTAGAGAGCTTCAGGGGCGACTTCAAGAAATGGAAGTGGAGCTTGCACAGAAAGTGTCAAAACTTGTAGAACTATCTGAATCAAAGACAATTGTAGATGAGAATCTCGAGCAAGCTAAGGCTGACAACAAGAGCATTTGTCATCAGAAGAGTGAGCTTGATGATCAGCTGCAGTCGTTGGTGCTGATCACCGCAGAGTTGAAGAACGAACTGGTGATGAAAAATAGTGATATGGAAGTTTTAATAGAGGAGAAGGATTTGGCCGAGACTCTTTCTTCCCAAATGTCAAGGGCCGAAGACTCCGCCCTTACCCAATTTAGAGAGCTTCAGGGGCGACTTCAAGAAATGGAAGTGGAGCTTGCACAGAAAGAGTCAAAACTTGTAGAACTATCTGAATCAAAGACAATTGTAGATGATAATCTCGAACAATCAAGATCTGAACGAGTAACAATTTTTGCTTCAAATAATTCACTGAAGGAGAAAGAAATTTTACTTTCGGACACGGTTGCTAACTTGAAGAATGATCTTGCAAGAAGTAGCGAGGTGGTTGACACTTTATTGAAAGAAAAGGAGTTATCAGAAGCTCTTGCCAGTCAGATGTCAGAGGCCGAAGACGCTGCATTATTACAAGCTCAGGAACTTGTTGAGCATGTTCATAAACTCCATAGTGAGGTCGTAGAAAAGTCCCAGATGAATATGGAATTATTGAATGCCAAGGAAACATTGGCGAAGGATGTTCACCAACTTTCTATACTACTTGATGAATCTAAGGTAGAAAATAAGGAACTGACGGAGACTAAGGACCTCCTCACCGAGAAGTTAGAACAGCTGGCAATCGAGACATCTAGTCTAAATGATGCGCTAAGCAATGGAGATACTGCAGCTGAGAATTTGGTGTCCGAGAAGAAACGTATCCAGGATCTTCTCAACGACATGACTGAGGCCAAGCATGTTGCATCAACAGAAATGGAAGACATTCGTAAGATGCTTGTTCAGGCTGAGAGCACGACCGAAGAAGCGCATTCAGAGCTTGAGGAATTGAACATTTGCAAATTGTCTATTCAGCAAACTCTGTTTGAAGCAAAAAATCAAATAGAAGGTCTGATCCACCGAAACGATGAGCTTAACAAGGAAGTCACTAATCTAAGATCTACGAGGTCGAGATTAGAAGAAGATGCCGCTGCAAAAGAATTCGTTTTTGAGACGCTTACAAGAGAAAAAGACTTAGCGGAAGCTGTTGCAAGTCAAATATCTCAGATGGAAGACTGTGGTATCCAGAATATACATGAATTGTCTAAGGAACTCAACGTGAATATTCATAATTGTATGGAACTCCGTGCCGAAAACGAAAAATTAATGACATCAAGAGATCAAGATCAGGTGCTCGCGAAGAAATTACATTTAGCTGAAGAAAGAATCAACTCGACCGAAATCTCCTTGAATGAACAATACAAACTGGTCGAGACACTGCAAGAAGACAATCGTGCATTGTCTATTAATCTCGAGAATCAGGAATTGAAATTGGATGCTTCCTTGACAGTAAAGAATGCGAACAATGCAAACATTGAGATACATGCTGATATGATGAAGGCGCAAGAAGCTGAAATCGAAAATTACGCGGAGGAAATCCTCAATCTTGAAGATGCTCTGAAGAAGTGCGAATCTACACTTTCTAATATGTCTGTAAAATATGATATCGAGGCTCAAAAGCTTACGGATGCCAACCGCGAATTACAGCTTACGCAGAGTGAACTGTATCAAAGTAGGAATAGTACTGAGCCCAGTACAAAGAAGGACGACCAGAGCGAGCAGATTCAAGAGCTACAGCAGTTATTGGCTTCGGCCAATGCGAGAGAAGAAGAAATCAAAAAATTCGCACTCGCTACTGATGAGGAATTGGAACACAAAGAAGAGGAATACGAAGAGGCGGTCTTGTATGCCACCGAATGTGAATCTGCCGCAAAAGAGTGGGAACAGAAGTATCGTTCACTTGATGCTCATGAGCCCGCAGCATCCGGTCAAAATACTGAACAGATATTGAATGAGATGGAACTTTTGCTCGACGAGAAAGTAGAATTAGAAAAGAGACTAGAAACGGCCCTATCTGACTGTGATATACTAGAAAATGACTTGAAGAAAAAGTACGAACATGAACAAACGGAACTCCTTCAAGAAGCGGATGCTAAAATGAAGTGCATTCGAGAAGAAGTCACCTTGAGAGAGAACGAACTTGAGAAACACAAGAGAGATGCCCGTATCACTAGAGAAGAACTTGTTGCCATTCAAGACCAACTCAAGTCTGATCAGTCTGCAGCAATTGATGCTGATGAAAAAGTACTTCAGCTCACGGAACAATTCTCAAGTGCTGAAGAAACGTCGACGCAATTAGCAATAGAACTTGAGAATGTGAAAGATGAGTACAATTCCTTCAAGGAACACGTCAGGTCGTCCAAGGAATCATCGAAACTGGGTGCGGAACGGAAGCTGACTTCGGCCAAAGAGGAACTTGCGTTACTCAGAGAAACTTTACATGGAGAAACTCTCAAGGCTCGCTCTTGCGAGAAGGATGTTGAAGTGTACGAAAAGGATATCATTAGGTTACAGGCAGAAATGTCTTCTACAAAGCAGTCCCTCATCAACGAAAAGGACTATGCAGTCAGCAAGCTTAAAGAAGAGATTGCTCTTGCAAAGGTGGAGCTATCAAGGGCGCAAGCTGATATATTCTCGTTGAATCAAGATGTTGACCATTACAAGGCAGCAGTAAAGAAAGCGAAAAACGAAAATAAAAGCAACGAAGATACCATCAAATATCATGAATTATTAAAAATGAACGAAGAGTCAAGGCAGGATAAGAACGCAGAGATTCAGGAATACACGAAAGCATTGGTTTCATGTCAGGATGACGCCGAAGAGTTGAAGAAGAGCGTGAAAGAGCTAAAGTCGAAGATCAAATCGAAAGATGAGAGGATAACAAATCTGGAAGCAAAACGCCTCACAAAAGAGCATGTGGCCATGATTAAAAAACTGAAGGTACGTGTGTGTATATGCGTTAGCGAATCCTCTTTCAATTTATCATGAACTCACCTGTATATTTATTCTCAATTGTTAGGTGGAAAGACGATCATATAAAGAAGACGCCGAAGACCTTCGACGTAAGATGGAAGAGTCTGCATCACAGATGATCAATTCCAACGACAAAGAGAATCACAACTACAAAAACTTTGAGAGTGATTTTGTAAAGGTGCAAGCAAAGAATGAAGCGCTGGAGAAGAAACTTCGCAAGTATATTGCTCATAGTGATTGTCTTACAAAGGAAATGGGTGCTATTCAAGAAATGATTAAGGAGACTGTGGCCGATTCAAATTTTGAGCAGATCAACAATAAAGATCTCAGCGCCGCAGTAGTAGGTTTATGTGAAAGATATCATACGCTTGAAGAAGAGTGCAATGCATTATCAGATGCAAAACTATCTCTCCAGAAGACTTTAACGCAGACAAAGGATAATCTGAGAGAAGTTGCTAAGGAAAAGGTTGAAATCAACGAGGACCTGAGATCTACTAAAGAAGAGGTCGTTACTTTGAGTAAAAGGCAAAAGCAATTTCAGGAAATATCCGAAAACGTCAAAGGTAGTGCAAAGGATCTCGAAGATGAAAAAAATCGCCAAGTTTCATACCTCGAGAAGGAGAATCTACACATTTTAGAAGAAAATAAGAAACTTAAGAAGCAAGTCCGGACCTTCAAGACCCAAACCAAAGCCACGTCACTGACTATTCAAGACGAGCCCACAGAGGACTTGGGATCCATCTTATCGACACTTGCTTCGCAAGACAAAGAAAATATTGTGAATGGTTCGATCAAGTCGCCATATTCTGCTGCGGCGAACACACTATCTAAGTCCAGGGTTGGGCTTGGGTCGGGAGAAGGGGAAATCGACGAAGATAACACTCAAGAGTGTCAACAGTCTTAGGAAATTTTCTTAGCATGCGTTGTAGAGTTTGATATCAATCAGGAGCATCGACCCTTATTAAAATAACATATTGCAAGAACAATTTAGACGTAAAGATGGCAGTGTCTAGTGTAGTTCATCTGAATTAATTTTAGAATAACATGAAGAGTATGCTCTCATTTTAACTTCTCTCGACTAAAATCACGCGCACTGAACGACTTCAATTTGAATACTTAATTACCACCATGCGCAAGGTATGCTTCAAGCAAGGAACTAGTAGATGAATTGAATCCTTGGACATGCGCACCACTCTTACGACTGGATGACAACTGTGCTCTAACCTGTTTGGCAAGGGACTTTCCAAGCTCAACTCCCCATTGATCGAAAGAATTCAAACCCCAAATAAATCCTTGTACGGCTGTACGGTGCTCATAAATGGCAAGCATTTGCCCAATAGCGAATGCATCAAGTCTAGTCATGAGAATCGAAGAAGAAGGACGATTTCCAGCAAAAACCTTGTGGTGACGAAGCTCTTCAGGAACTCCTTCCTGTGCAACCTCATTGAGGGTCTTACCATATGCAAGTGCATCAGGCTGCGCAAAGAAGTTACTCATCAACTCATCGTGATTGCTGACAGGTTCACCATCAAGCGCAATTGGTCGTTGACTCTCCATAAATCCGATAAAGTCAGCTGGAACAGGACGCCCCTGGTGCATAAGCTGATAAAAAGAATGCTGTCCATTTGTTCCTGGTTCTCCAAAGTTAATCTCTCCAGCTTGGAAGGGAAGAGGAATTCCCTCAATATCAACGCGCTTACCGTTACTTTCCATATCAACTTGCTGAATATGGGCTGGAAGACGCTTCAATGCTTGAGAATAAGGGAGAAGTGCACGAGTCTCATATCCCAGGAAGGTAGAGTTCCATACTCCTAAAAGACCGAGAATGACAGGAATATTTTGGCGAAGAGGAGCGGTAAAGAAGTGCTCATCAATGTCATGGGCCCCATCAAGGAAGCTAGCCATGACATCATAGGAATACTGAAGACTCAGTGGAAGAATTCCCACAGCACTGCAAACGGAGAATCGTCCTCCGACCCAGTTCCAGAATCCAAAAATGTTGGCTTCATCAATGCCAAAGTCAACACATTTATCAATGGCAGTGGATACAGCGATGACATGCTTGCTGGTAATCTCAGCAGCATCGGTAATTCCCTTTGCAGCGAGTCCATCAACGATCCACTTTTTGGTAGTACGTGCATTCAGCATGGTCTCAGCTGTGGTAAAAGTCTTACTGATGACGACAAGAAGGGTCTCTTCGGGATCAAGATCACGGGTACATAGCTCAAAATCAACAGGATCAACGTTCGCGAGGAAACGAAGGTTGCGTCCTTCGGAAGCCTTGGCGGCTGAAAGATCTGCTCTGAGAGCTTCATTGACAAATTCGGGTCCAAGCTGAGAACCTCCGATTCCGATACAAACAAAGTTCTTCAACTCCTTCCCAGTGCAACCAACCAATTCTCCAGAGCGAACCTTGTTGGTGAAGGCTTCAATTTTATCCCTGACTGCATGAACATCACTCAGAATTTGTTTCCCCTCTGGGTTTACAGAGTAATCATATCCCTTGGGCATACGAAGTGCATGGTGAAGAACAGAGCGGCCTTCGGTGGTGTTGATCTTCACTCCGGAACGCATCTTGTCACGTTTAGCAGTGAACCCAACTTTGTCAGCGAGATCGTAGAGTACTTCCATGGTTTCTCCAGTAACTTGCTGCCGACTATAGTCTAGAATGATCTTTGCTCCATTGTCAGTTTCATGGGAAGCGACGAGACCTGCACAGCGAGAAGAGTCGGAGCAAAGGATGCGCAAATGAAGTTTTTCATCTGACTTGAAGCTAGCTGCTGCAGTCTGGAGTGCAGTGAATTGGGGTAACTCGTGTACTTTCATATTAGCAGGTTGGTCGAATAATTTAACACTAAGGCAGTCCTGAATAGTAATTAATGAACTGAGTATCGCAAAGGCGAGTCGGAGATTCATACGATACACAAAAAAGATGATGGGTGATGGATGGGCGATGGGCAGCAAGATTTTCCAATCTGTTCATGACGAACCCTATTTTGGATCTTGTATCTTTTGGAGACGATCTCAAAACCTATTAGATATTAGATTCAGGTAAGCGGATTCGGCGGTCATCAATCGTAATCTAAAAAGCACTAAAAACCTGTAAAAACAATAATAATATGATCTAGAGCACTTTCAACTTCATATATCTAATATCTGATATCTAATAGTGCAAACAAATAGTGGCACAACAGTCCCATCATTGCAAAACCGCTTGCTACTTCCAAATTTTTATCTCAACCCTTTGTTACAGCGTTTTTCCCCTTTCGTCTCTTCACGCCTTTGGCAAGACGAGAATATCAGATTCTGATTTTAGACATAATAGTACGCTGTAGTATTCGTATCTCTGAGCTCACTTGCTATTTATCAATACAAAAGATACGCGTTGCCTTCTGCATTTTCGTTCCGGACATGAATTCTTGCTTCGCATTGTTACAAAGCTAACAGAATCCGCATGATTCCGGACATGCTAGTGCAATATCCGATGGTGACTCCTTGCTGCTTCCACAGTATCTCTCCTGTCGTTTAGTCTTGTTGTTGCCCTGGAGCCATTGACAACTTGCATTTCTACCATTATTGCGTTCAAAGTTATATGTTGGATTATCGGCACAGGTGCAAGTTCCACAAGACTTCTGACAAGCTTCCGCGATTGAAGGCGTGTCGCAGAAATTTAGCACTCGCATTTCGGTCTTACTTGCGTTGAATCGGAACCAAGAACACCGTCTGGTTTGGCCGCTTCCCCATTGAACGTCAAAAGTAAAGTTATCGTCATCTGAGCATATTTTGTCTTGCTGGTTTGGTGCGTCATCATTCTCATTATTTGTCATCAATGAATTTGTAGGTTCTGTGCTCGGAGACGCACTGATCGCAAGCGTTGGAGCTGAAGAAGATCGGATTGTTGGTAAAGAACTACCTTCAACAAAAGGAGGGGTAGACTGGATGGTAGGTCTTGTAGAAGGGTGAGCAGATATAGCTGGCTGTCCTGAAGGGAACGAAGAAGCTTTTGTGCTTGGTGAAAAACTTGGATTGGAAACAGGAAAGGTACTAGGATGTAAGGAGAGAGATGGAGATATTGAAGGCTGAATTGACGGCTCCAATGATGTCGATGGTAATGTAGACGCATGCAGTGTTGGCTGCAAAGACTTCACTGCAGTAGGGTCAATAGACGGGTTTGTCGACGATATAATACTTGGGCTTGATGTAGGCAAATAGGTTGCTGGTGAGTTTGATGGTTCACTACTAGGATTATTTTCGTAGCACATGGATGGTTTCGAAAATAAACTCTCCTTGCAGATTGTTTCCTGAATCCAATCATACTATTGATTATTAAGAGTATGGTAATGTAATAATGTAAGAACAACAAAGAATTGGTAATTTGAACAAGTACCATCTTCGTGCGACTCACACCAGTTGAAACTCGACCATATATGATGGGTTGTCCCTTACAATCGCTAGGCCCCCAAGAAACAACGCCGACTAACTTTTCATTAATTTTGTCATACAAAGGACCACCACTAATCAGTCAGGATAAGAGGGTAAGAAACAGATGCAATGGTACTATTGTTGGAATGTAGATCTAATAACCCCCATCTCCCAAACCTTACCTGTCACCAAAACATGCACTTTTTGTGCCCTGACCATTTATAGCGCAGAGCATTGACCAGTCAATTTTTTCGTTTTCATTCTCGTACGCTTTTTCACAATCTGTATTGGTCACATAACGCTTCTCCAATTCCTAAGTTTCGTGGAGGAATGTGTGAGAGTACCAATTCAAAAAATTAAGCTTGTTGTAAAGGACTCATAATCTATGGCTTACCATTAGATATGTAGCTCTTTCTTTAGGATCGACATCCAGCAAACCAAAACCAGCAGTCCATAGCCCTCCTTGTCCTGTTGTGTTCGAATTGGTATGGTAACGTGAGCGATTTTGTTTCATATTTATTATCTTCAGAGGGTTTTTGTAAAAATTATTTTAGAACTTACCTCCGTCATAAGAGGGTGACACAGATCCATCATCGATTTGGACAGGTTGTACAGTAGATGGAACAGTCAACTGTATCAGTCTCAGGTCGTAAGACCAAAAATAATCATCCCACTTTGGATGCACAAATTGCTTCTTAGGATATCTCATTTCATAAAAGGTATTGCAATTCGTATAGTTTGGATCGACTGATCCCCGACAGACAGCACCTATCCGGAGTTTGTCAAAATTGTCTGGTGAACAGTGGGCAGCTGTCAAAACCCATTCTGGCG
>Ga0307981_1003601_pt1 | contig 11511 bp, 14 predicted proteins | sample OrgLakmetagen987_FD_201849 | JGI IMG/M metagenome (GOLD analysis project Ga0307981, IMG submission 201849) | Saline water microbial communities from Organic Lake, Antarctica - #987 | ecosystem: Environmental > Aquatic > Non-marine Saline and Alkaline > Saline | place: Antarctica: Organic Lake... | reverse complement strand
ACCAGTGTTCATCACTGAGCATGAATCGGGGCATGGCAAACTCGTTTTATTGGTGGTGTCGGAACCTCAATATTACGAGTTTGCCTATTTTATTCAATGTCTTATACGAAAACGTCAACAGTCCCTAATAAGAAACAAGATATTCTACAAAAGCCTTCACCGGCGAACTGACGGCAAATAAGATGGGAAACGAGGCCAGGGAAGCCATGATATGACTACTAAAAACGCAACCCCGGTCATTATCTACGAAAACGCCGATAATGCTGTTGAAGTGCGGCTGGACTTGAGCCACGAAACGCTCTGGCTGACTCAGGCACAGTTGAGCATGCTGTTTGATGTCAAACCGCAGAACATCACCATGCACCTTAAAAACATCTTTGCTGAGGGAGAACTCACAGAGGCGGCAACTTGTAAGGATTTCTTACAAGTTCAATCCGAAGGTGGCCGAAACGTTGAGCGCAAACGCAAACACTACAGTCTGGACGCCGTTATTTCAGTCGGCTACCGTATTAGTTCTGCCCGCGCGACTCAGCTCAGAATATGGGCCACTCGCATCCTCCGCGAATATCTCACCCAAGGCTGGACCCTGAATCGCGACCGCTTTGAAACCAACGCCCGCGAACTAGAAGCGGCTCTGGTACTGATACGTAAAACCGCCCAAAGCCCGGAGCTGGGCGCCGATGCCGGACGCGGACTGGTGGATATTGTCGCACGCTATGCCCAGACTTCTTTGCTGCTACAACGTTACGATGAAGGCTTATTGACCGAGCCGCAAGCGCAGGCCGGCGGCAAACTGCCTTCATTTGTGGAAGCACGCATCGCGCTGGACAACCTGAAAGTAGAACTGGTGAACCGTGGCGAGGCAACGGAGTTGTTTGCCCGCGACCGTGGCGACGGCTTGGCGTCACTGCTGGGCAACCTGGATCAAACCGTATTTGGCGAATCCGCTTACCCAAGTGCGGAAGCAAAGGCGGCGCATTTGTTGTATTTTGTGGTTAAGAATCATCCGTTTTGGAGGGCAATAAACGCAGCGCGGCCTATTTTTTTGTGGACTTCATGCACCGCAACGATCGTCTATTTAATGTTGCTGGTGAAACGGTTATCAATGATGTGGGGCTGGCGGCTCTGACCTTGAATGAATCCGAAACCTGCGCAAAAGCAGATTAAACAGGAAACACAATGCCTTACCAATTTGAAGACCTCAAAAACAGCTGCCATACCGACTGGCGCGCTTACATCCAGCACAGCTTCGTGCAGCAGCTGGGCGATGCGTTGCTTGCGCCAGAAGCCTTTCAGCATTATCTGAAACAGGACTATCTTTTCCTGATTCAGTTCGCCCGTGCCTATGGCCTGGCGGTGTACAAAAGTCCGACCCTGTCTGACCTGAAACAGGCCAAAGAAGGGTTGATGGCGATTGTGGATGTTGAGTTGGATTTGCACATTGGTTATTGCAAGGAGTGGGGCATTTCAGAGCAGGAGCTTGCCAACCTGCCGGAAGCTCGCGCTACTCTGGCCTACACGCGTTATGTGCTGGATACCGGTAACCGCGGCGACCTGCTGGACCTGCACGTGGCGCTTTCGCCTTGCATGGTGGGCTACGGTGAAATCGCCAACTGGCTGAACAGCCGGGCGGAAACGCTTCGGGGCGAGAGCAATCCGTACGATGCCTGGATTGCCATGTACGAAAGCACCGAATTTCAGGAGGCCATGCAGTCCGAGATACGCTGGCTGAACGAGCGGTTGGCCGATGTCTCCACCGCCAGGTTTGACCAACTTACCCGCATATTCAGTGACGCTACCCGCCTTGAAATCGACTTTTGGCAGATGGGGCTGACGCAGAGCGGTTAAATGGAACAGCGCAACTATGCGATTAATCGGGTTGAGGCTATACTCGCATTATAATGATGAGGAGTTTGATTATGCTTGCTCTTGAAAAATCAGATTCCGCTGCCAAAGCCTACAAACCCGACTTGCAGAAAATCAGGGCCAGAAAATCTTCGGGAAAGATTTTTAACACGATCCCGAGCGAGATTTTTGAAAACAGCCAGTCAATGATCAACGCTACAAAAGCCGGGGTTCCGGGGGCTTGGCTGAAGGGTGTTATTGACGCTGTGAGCTTACGCGACGTGTTTGTTTCTGCTTTTAATATCACTTCTCCAAACCTGAGCAGGATGTACCGCAGAGCCACCTTTGAATTGGTGATCAGTTTCTTGGAGCCAGGCACAGCCTTGGGTTGATTGTTCCAAGCTGCGCAATACCCAGTGGGCTAGGGGAGATAGTCGTTATTAACCCCTGCCACGCCGACATCGAGAAAATCAGGCTTGTTGCTACTCATAAGAATATTTTCAACCCCTGCGCTTTTTTAGGGGCGTAACGCCGTCTTTTTAAGCCACCGATCGATCGCCAGAGTGGTAATGGGTGGTTCTTCTGCTTTTAAAGATCGGGCAGCTGTTTGCCCTCTGGCACGCGTACTTCAAACCCGGATTGCACGCTGACTGTTTCGCCAGCGGGTACGGTGCGGTTCCACGCCAATACGCCTTTTTTGTCGTCCACGTTGCGTTCCACCGGCTCGCTGATTTGCAGCGGTTTTACGGTGAGGATGTCGATTTGCGACACCGGAATGCGGTCAAATATCCGCACGTTTACGGCTTCGTCGTGATGGTTGGTTATTTCAAACCGGTTTTGCCGGCGTTGTACCTGTTCGCTTTTCCAGAGGCCTTCTTCACCGGTGCGTTCCATTTCGTTGACGACGGCAACCCGTATGGCTTCATCCACGCCGAAGCCCAGGCGCAGTTCTTCGCCGCTGGTCATTTCAAGCAGGTAGGTGGTGCCTACACTCTGGCCATCGCGGAACAGCTGCACGGGGCCGGCGGGTATGGGGGCATCGGCGGTGAAGATTCCCGTGGCGTGCACATAGCCTGTCGGGTCATACGCCGGTGCTGTCCACACCGCTGTTTCTACCGATACTGTGTGCTCGGCTACGGTGAGGCGCTGGCCGTTGCCGCCGTTTGGAATGCTGACAGGCTGGGCCAGGCGGTAGCTTTGGGTGAAGGTGCTTTGGCGCTCTACGCTGGCGCCAAAGTCTGCCTGAACCTCGGCCATGGCGCTGCTGTCGAGCATAGGGGCAGCGGATTTCATCTGGCGCACCAGCAAATCCGGCTGTGTCGGGCTAACCACCCAGGAATCCAGGGGTGGCATGTTGGTCCCGCGCCGGGCATTGGCGGTTGAAAGCTGCAACTCGACGTTGTGCCAGTCCTCACCGGTGGTCTGCTGTACAACGGCCAGATGCTGCAGCGTTAATTCACCGCTTTTTTGGCCGCCGCCTTTCTGGCCCTCTACTTGGGAGTTCAGTTGGGCGTTGTATTCGCTGCGCCAGCGCGCGTCGTTGCTTTGGAATTCCAGGGTGACGGTCAGATCGCCACCGGCCGGGGCGCGGTAGTGAATTTGTGCTGTTTTGCTGGCCCGGGCGTTTTGCTGCGCTTGTGATAGTTGCCGTTCCAGGCGGTCCTTCAAGGCGATGTCGTCACGCATTTGGGTGCGTATGCCGCGAATTTCTGCCAGCGCTGCCATTGTTGTCTGTTTCAAGGCGGCCGCCATGTCACTCAATTCGGTGGCCGACAGTTCGTGCGGGTTCTCGGCGGCTTTGGTCATCAGGGTGACTTGCTGGTTCCAGGCTTGAATCGCGTCTTCTTGCGCCTGAAGTTGTTCCAGCACTTGGGTCAGCTTGTTGCGCAGCCGCTGGGTTTGTTCTGATACGTACCCGGTTTGCTCAACGCGGCCAATCTCAATCTGCTGAATCTGCGCACCGGCGACGCCGCCCAGAGATACCCGCACACTCTGGTCTTGCAGGCTGACGGGCAGGCGGTTAATAGCGATAACGCCATCTCCCTGTTTCACCGTTTGGGTTTCTTGCCATGTGAGATCGCCATGGGAGGGGTAGAGGGTAGCCTGGGTGATGTCTGCCATTGCCGTGAGGGGCATGGCGGCGATGGCTAAAGCAATAAGGTTTTTATTAATCATAATTCTCTGCTGTTAAGTGTGTGTTATTCGCATTCGTAATTTCTGCGTCTGCTGAAGAGATGCTCATAGAGTAGCTTGTAGCGCCGACCACGTGGGGTCATTCCTTAAACTTATAATTACATGGACTTTAATGTGATAGAGGAAATTTTTGCGAAACAGAGCTAGACTAAGGTTTAAGAACTAAGTTTAGTCAGGTGGCCTATGGAATCTGTAAATATGCACGAAGCTAAAACCCGTTTGTCCCAGTTGGTGGCACGGGCGCAGAAAGGTGAAGCGTTTATCATCGCAAAAGCGGGCAAGCCTGTTGCACGAGTAACCGCGATTGATGCGCCCGAGTTCGCGCAACAAAAGCGTGTGGGTTTTCTGAAGGGACAGTTTAAAATCCCCGATGATTTTGATCGTATGGGTCAGGATTGCATTGCCGAAATGTTTGGGGGCTGATGTGAATCTATTGCTCGATACTCACATTTTATTGTGGGCGGCTTCGGACACCATACAGCTCTCGACAGACGCTAAAGAACTCATACTTGATCAGGAAAATACGCTGTATTTTAGCGCGGCCAGTTTGTGGGAAATCGTGATAAAAAGTGGTTTGGGCCGTGATGATTTTAAAGTGGACTCACACCTTTTGCGTCGAGGCTTGGTTGAAAACGGGTATCTTGAGTTGCCGATAACCTCTCGGCACGCCCTTGCAGTCAGTCAACTTCCTGATATACACAAAGATCCGTTTGATCGCATTTTGGTGGCTCAAGCTCAGGCGGAGGGTTTTCTATTGCTAACGGCTGATGAGCTGGTTGTGCGTTACCCGGGCCCAATTCGTCACGTTTAGGATTAGAGCCTTTTGAGAGCCAATACCGCTATTATAGCCCACACCCACTATGTGCCTTGAGCACGCCTGCCTCGCCGGCCATTGGTTTCAGCGGACATCTCCGCGGTTCTGGTGATTAGCGGGCTCTGCGTCATTGGAGAACCCGGATGACCCTGAAAGTCGGCATTCTTGCCGCCGGTATTACACCGGACAATCTGCTACCCGAATTCGGCCCCTACGCTGACATGTTCAAAGCTTTATTCAAGCGGGCCGGCTATGAATTTGGCTACACAACGTTCGAGGTACGTGACGACGACTTTCCCGGCTCAGCCCGTGACTGTGATGCCTGGGTTATAACCGGCTCGAAGGCAGGTGTTTATGAGGATCTGCCCTGGATGCGACGCCTGAAGTTGCTGATTCTGGACATTTACCAAGCCGACCGACCCATGCTGGGCATCTGCTTTGGCCACCAGATCATCGCGGAGGCCTTTGGGGGTTCTGTGGACAAGTACTCTGAAGGTTGGGGCGCAGGCTTACACCATTATAAGCTGCTTCCCGGGGTAAGCGCCGTGAAACCGGATAGCAACGAATTTACCCTCAGTGCGATGCATCAGGACCAAGTGGTGGTGAAGCCCGATCAGGCCAATGTTCTGGCGTTCTCTGCTTTTTGTCCCTACGCAGCCCTGCAATACGACAATCGCATTTTAACCTTCCAGGCACACCCCGAATTTGATGTTACGTTTGAAACGCGGCTTGTTCGTCATCTTCGCGGTCAGTCTTTGCCTGAAAGTAACGCTGACCGGGCGTTGGAGGCGTTGGGTGCGGCAGCTGCAACGACGGACTCTTTGGCGGTGGCAGACTGGATGGCTCGCTTCCTGCTACGAAATCAGGAAAATTTTTAGAGGTATCTGGCCGTGCAAACAGGTTCCGGTTGTCTGCTAGATGCCGTCCTCTAAAATAATGATGTGAAACTTTTAAAAGCGATATCACACTGTTTAAAACGGTATTGAAAGGTGACGCATGTCTGACAATAAAGCCGAAATTTGGCTGGCGCAGCATCCAGAAATTGAGTCTATTTTTGCCTGCGTTTGCGATTTAAACGGCACGATGCGTGGCAAGCGCGTTCCGGTTGATCAGTTGTCCAAGGTAATAGAGGGTGGGCTACGGATGCCGTTGTCGATTGTTGGCATGGATATCTGGGGCGAGGATGTTGAAAACAGTGAGCTGGTTTTCGAGACGGGTGATTCCGATGGTTTGTGCGATTTCACCAGCCGCCAATTGATGCCGATCACCTGGACCAGTCGCCCGACGGCGCTGGCGATGCTGTGGATGCGGCAAGAAGATGGCGCACCGTTTCCGGGCGACCCGCGCAGGGCTCTTGCGCGGGTCGCCGAGCAATACAAGGAGCGTGGACTGACGCCGGTGGTGGCGACCGAGCTGGAATTTTATCTGGTCGATCCCTCGGAAGATTGTCCACAGGCGCCGCGATCCCCTGTTACCGGCAAACGTCTGGAATCCGACGGCGCGATGTCGCTGGACGAATTGCAGCATTTCGATGAATTTCTGAACGACGTTTACGATGCCTGCGAACTGCAGGGCATCCCTGCCGATGCCGCGATCTCGGAAAACGGGATAAACGTGTTCGACAACGGCGGCGACGAAGGCACGCCGCTGCTGCTGAACGCAGTGGCCGGACTGTTGGCCACGATGCAGCAAAACACGCTGACGTTTGCGCCCCACGAAAACTCCTATCGCCGTCTCCTGCCCGGCGCTCACGCGCCAACAAGCGTTTCGTGGGGCTATGAGAACCGCACCGCAGCCATCCGTATTCCCGGCGGAGATCCCATAGCGCGGCGTATAGAGCATCGCGTCGCGGGTGCCGATGCCAACCCCTATCTGGTGTTAACCAGCATTTTGGGCGGGGCGCTGCTCGGCATCGAGAACGAGATGCAGCCGGCGGCACCCATCACTGGAAACGCGTATTCGATGAACCTCGACAATTTGCCGCTGGACCGGGCAACCGCCATCGATGCCTTCTGCAAAGGCGCCGATGTGCCGGCCATCTTCTCCAAGCGGCTGCAAACCATGTTGGTTGAATGCAAGATGCAGGAATTGCGCAAATTTGCCCGCTACGTGACCCACTTCGAATATGACAGCTACCTGGAGGTCGTTTGATGAACGCCCAGAACCATTCCTATGCCGGCGACGGCAGCCACACCGCGAGCTATTACGCCGCCTCGGCTAATGCCGCGCCGGAACGGGCGGAACTAACCGGTGATCATCAAATAGACGTCTGCATCGTCGGCGCCGGATATACCGGGCTCTCGACGGGGCTTTGCCTGGCAGAGAAAGGCTATAAGGTCGCCATCATTGAGGGTGCGCGGGTTGGATGGGGCGCCTCGGGGCGCAATGGCGGGCAGATTGTCAACGGGCTGAACGCCAGTCTGCAGACGATCAAGAAACGCTACGGGCAAGACACGGCCACATTCGTTGCCGGTCTGGTGCAGGAAGGTGGCGAGATTATCCGCGAGCGGATTAGCACCTACGACATCCAATGCGATCTGAAAGAAAAGAACATTTTTACCGGTTTGACCAGCGCCCATATGGGCGAACTGGAACAACGGATGAAGCTTTGGGCCAGCTATGGCCTTAAAAATCAAGAGATGCTGGACAAGAACCAACTGCGCGAGCATGTGAATTCCGATCTCTACGCGGGCGGGCTGATCGACCATTCTGGCGGCCATATGCACCCGTTGAATCTGGCCTTGGGCGAGGCGGCGGCGTTTGAGCACAACGGTGGCACCATCTATGAGATGTCGCCGGTGATCGACGTTGATCAAACGGCGGCTCAGCCAGTAGTCAGGACAGCCAAAGGCACCATGACCTGCAAAACGCTGGTTCTGTGCGGTAATGCGTACCCGGGCCACGTGGTGCCGACGTTGACGTCGCGGGTGATGCCGGTGTCAACGCAGGTGATGGCAACCGAGCCTTTGGGCGAGGCGCGTGCGCGGGACCTGATACCAACGGATGCCTGCGTCGAAGATATCCGCTACATCCTCGATTACTATCGCTTGTCCGGCGACAACCGCCTGTTGTTTGGCGGCGGCACGGTTTACGGTGGCGCCGATCCCAGTGACATCAAAGCCAAGTTGCGACGCAACATGGACAAGGTGTTCCCACAGCTCAAAGGGGTCAGGATCGACTACGCCTGGAGCGGTAATTTTGCCCTCTCGTTCAGCCGTGTTCCCCAGATGGGCCGCATTGGCGGCAACACCTATTTCGCCCACGGCTACAGCGGCCATGGCGTTACCGGGTCGCACACCTTCGGGCGCATCCTGGCCGAGGCCGTCCACGGCGAACTGACACGGTTCGACGTGTTTGCTAAGGTACCCTGGTATCCGTTCCCCGGGGGGCGTACGTTCCGCGTTCCGTATTCGGTAATGGGTTCCTGGTGGTACGGGGTGCGCGACAAAATCGGTATCTGATCAAAAACCGGAGGTTTTTACCGCCTAACGAAGTGACCGCTGCAGTACGCGGCGGCACACATCGGGTGTGACGTCGCCGTTTTCACCCAGTTTGTTCATGCGGTTTTTCTTCAGGCTGTTGATGAGTTCGTCAATGTGTTCTTCGCCCAGCTGGTAATCAACCAGGTGGGTTTTTACGCCCATGGACTCGAAGAACGCGTGGGTTTTGTCGACAGCGGCGTCGGCTTTTTGTTTCGCGCTGCCTTCAGTAATGTTCCCAAAGGCATCAACCCACACCGTTAGCGACCTGTCGCGATGGCAAAGTGAAGGTTTTTTTCGGGTCTAGAATCGAGAATTTCGGGAACACGTGCTGGCTGTGAAACGGCAGTTTTGTTTCCAAAGATCTGCGGGTAACCGCGCGCGCTTTCGCCGCCAAAAAGAGTTATTACGCGGGCGTTGCTTGGCACCAGTGCGTCCAGCTCGGCAACTTTGCCCTCACCGAAAACGATGCGGGTTGGATTGTGAAAATTAAAATTGTTCATGGATAACCTCCTTTGTGGGGCCTGGTATACAACCGGTCTACTGTAAAAAAACAACACTTTTGCTGTTTTTCGTGATGTTTTTGTGAGGCTTCAGCGGGTAATTTGCGGTTTTCACGCATCCGCGCAGGGTCATAAAGACTGTGTGGGTCACGCCAGACCTTGCAAAGTATTTGAGCTTTTATAGCCTGCTTACGGGTTTAATGGGTACCGGGGCTTTATACTTTTATCCGACACAAAACCAAGTAAGAATCAACGAACACATTTTTTCGAATGAAGCGGTGGGTGCAAAAGGTTATGCCAGCTGCCTTGGTGTTTACCTCCATTGACCGTTTTACGATGCATCACCGGGCCGGCAGTACGGCCCTGAGGGACTGGCTTTGAATGACTATCAATTAGGCAGTACGGTTGTGGCTGTGAGTCTCGACAAACTGGTTGCCAAGCTGGACGATGCTATTCGGGCGCTGGAACAAAGCGAATCTTTGGCAAAATTTGGCAAATTACCCAGGGTATTTGGCAGCGCTCGCCGGGTTCTGCCTCAGCCTGGTGGTTGTGAAGCGGTCGAAGCGCGTATTCAGCGCATTGAGCAGGCAGGCGTTTTTGAGGGTACGGACTGGGCCGAACCGGGCCTTTTGGTGCCGGCTTTGACCACCTATGCGCTGCAAAGCAAAAATGCCGATACGGTGGTGATTGAGGCGTTCAGCGAATTACGATTGCTGGCGGTGGTGCGCGAATCCTATTCGCACCCGTTGGTGTCTGCCGATCAGGCCAGGCATTACCTGATTTAGGTGCTGGCGATCAACCTTGGCCTTTTGTTTGGGATGACCGGCGAAACCGAACGCGAGCAGGGCGAACTGTCGTTAATCAGCGAAGCCGTAGTGCAATATGTGGCCCAGAACATCGGCTATGAGCATGTGATTGAAAATCTGATTGAGGAAATCTGGCGCATCTTGCAGCAGCGGCCCATTCGTGTGTCGGGCGTTCGCAAGATGATCACCCAGATTGCCATGTGTCGCGCAGACCCGAATGTGGATTTGGGCGCAGCCGGCGGCGGTGCTGAACGTTTGATCAGTAGCTTGTATGGCCCCACGCGGGCGTGCAGTGAAGACCCGGGAACAGTGGTTTACGAACAACGCTTACAGGCGATGGACGGGCAAAATCTGCAGAATGAAGCCACCGGCTTTGCCCGCTCGATGCACGATACGGGTCTTGTGTCGCCGTATCACGCCAGCTTTGTACGCTTCAGTATGGGCGCAGGTCAGGATGCGCTGCTGAGCGCGGCTTTGGGGCTTTCCAGTACCGGCCGTGATTGTTTGTTGTGTTACCGGGAATTGGTGCACACGCTGATTGCCGAAGGCATTTTCGCTGAGACCGCCCAGGGCCTTTACGGCCTGGCGTTGCTACTGGAGCGTGGAATTCTTTATCAGCCGCCGGTTGCGCCTGCGCTCTGGCGCCAGGCCAGGCTATCGCTAAGCCCCGAAGCCCGTGAACGCCTGCAGCTGGCCTATGGCTATCAGCCCCAGGCCAATGCCTGGCTGATTCAGGGTGTGTTGAACATGCTGGGCCAGTCTCTGGGCGTGGGCCAGGGTGACAACCCGACTTGCCAGTCGGCGCGCAGTGCCGCCGGGCTTGCCGCCGAGGTAACGTTTGATCTGGACCCGGTGTCGCTGGCAGTGGTGCCCCATCTGGATCGCATCTACGTGGAAATGGGGCGTCTGTGTGTTGGCCGTAAGGGCGACCCTCATCGCTGGGTGAATCCTGAATTCCACGGCTGGTCTGCCGGCCGGGGCTTTGCCATCAACGTGGATGTAGCCACTGGGAATCTGGACAACCTGGACGAGTTTTACGGCATTTTTACGCCAGTTATCACCCCTATTACAACGGCAATCAGCCGTTGATTCACCCCCAGCCAGCAGGCATAGCGGCAACCGACAGAGCCGGGCGCTTTGTTGGCTGGTATGCAATTACGATTCTGCGGGCAGCGCTAGACCCGGAAGGGCAAATGCGGGCGTATTTCTACAACCCGAATAACGACAGCGGGCAAGACTGGGGCGATGGCGTGCTGGTGAGTACATCCGGCTGTGGTGAGCGTTTTGGTGAGGGTTCATTGCCGTTCGAAGAGTTTGCGTCGCGGCTGTATATTTTTCACTTCGATCCCCTCGAACGGGGTGAGCTGGCAGACGTAGACCAGGAAGAACGGCAGCGGGTCGTTGAACGGATTTACCGTAGTTGGGGCGCGAGCCGTTTACCGGCGGGGCTTTAGCAACCCGCCTATGGCACGACGGCGTAAGCTACTATTTCCACCAGCATTTCTGCGCGGGCAAAGCCCGACACAACAATGGCCGCGCGGTTGGGAAACGGCTCGGCGACAAACGTAGCGTATTCGCGATTGACTGCGGCCAGGTCATCGCGGTCGGTCACATAGATAAGCACTTGAGTCAGGTTGGCCACGCGGGTGCCGGCGCTTTCCAGAGTGTGCTTCAGGTTAGCCAGGGTCTGCTTGATTTGTGGCTCTATACCGCCATCCACCACTTTGCCTTCGGCGTCAATGGGAATTTGCGCGGTGAACAGAATGCCGTTGCCAACAGTGGCCCAGGCCAGAGGTGACTTAGAGGCGGGCAAGTGGGTGTTCACGGGATAGGGGTTCATTCTGGGATCCTGGGTAGTGGATAATAGAGCG
>Ga0307981_1003598_pt1 | contig 11517 bp, 11 predicted proteins | sample OrgLakmetagen987_FD_201849 | JGI IMG/M metagenome (GOLD analysis project Ga0307981, IMG submission 201849) | Saline water microbial communities from Organic Lake, Antarctica - #987 | ecosystem: Environmental > Aquatic > Non-marine Saline and Alkaline > Saline | place: Antarctica: Organic Lake... | reverse complement strand
TTGCTGCTGATGCTGGTGATGATGGTGATGATGGTGATGATGCTGATGATGCTGATGATTTGTGTTGCGCGTTGCGATCGATCCCATTGGCGCGGGAAACGAAACGAAACGTGCTTAGCACCGTCCGTTTCGAAGGCGATGTGTTAGACTACTAACTGAAGGAGGACGGACGGTTTTGTTGAGCGGGTTTCGATTCGATTCGATTCATTCGATTGAACCTGGTTTCTGGCGAGCCAGTCGAACCAGTCGAACCAATAAGCCATCGCCACTGAAGTGGCGATGGCTTACTTCGCTTTTTTGTGCTTTACAAGACCAACCAACGACCGTATCTGCCGTACCTGCCGTACCTGCCGTACCTGCCGTACCTGCCAACAACAAAGATAGAAAACGAGTGCGAGTCAGTCAGTCAGTCAGTCGCTTATTGCAGGACACAGTACTATCGTTTTGCGAGAGATAGACTGCTGCAGTAAAGATGAGGAGGAATGCGAGTAGGCACCACCATTACCATTACCAGTTCTCGACGATCCTTCTTGCGGCCGTTGCTTTGCTACTGCTCGGTGCCGCTACTACTACTACTGTAGCGGCGGCGGCGGCGCCGCAGATGATGACGATAACAGGCACGATTGAGAGTTGCAGTGGCTGATCTTTGAACCGCCTCCCCGAGCTGCGCTCCTTTTTAAAGGACGGAGAGGCGGAACAGTACGTGGGATTGACAGTCGTGTACATTCCCGGTCGACAAGCTGTGCTGACGGTGTATCACAGCAACAGCAACAACGACGACGACGACGACGACGGCGGAAAACCAATAAAAACAGTGCACACGCAAGTCACTCTCTCGGATATTCCCACCAAGAAGGAAATGCACGCGCTCATGGTCGATCAGGGATTTACGCGCAAAGCCCCGGCCGTATTGAAGCGCATCGCCCAGGAAAAACAAATTCTGCAAGAGACAGAGGACTACCACACCTGGCGTCGCAGCATGTACTTTCGAGAGCAGCGAGATGTTGTGGCCAACTTCAAACGGGACGTCATGGGCGTTACAGCACAAGACAAGCAGCAGCAACAACCGCAAAGTCGCTTGGGACGCGAACCGGACTTTTTGGTGGATCAATTTGACAAGAGGAACGCGGCTGAAAAAGAGGCGGCCACGGGCAAGTTCAACGAGACGCAAGCCTTGCAAGACTATTACAGCCGACAATCCTTGCTGACGGAACGGTTGGTCCAGCGCCGATTGGCCGCCATGCAGTCTGATCGGGACGAGCTGTAAACATTGGAAGAATGCTGTCGTTGGGGGTGGATGCGAGAGAATGACCCACTACTGGATGGCCTGTTGGATGGCAGTAGAGTACCTATACAGGGTTCGTCGAGCTTGTCCGTAATTGTGAATGACGCCGCACTGTGCGCTAGACTACAGTACTGCTAGTCTAATGCTGATATGAGAATACTAGCTACAAAGAGCAGTACGACAACCGCAGTGCGACTGACCAATACTATAGATGGAAGAGCTTGGCTATACAGTATTCTATACTACTGCACCGACCGGGTGATTGATTTGGAAAGCTGGAATCGGATTGACTGGGCGCAAGAGGAGGAGGGATAGCGACCTTCAAAATTGGTGGCTCGCGCTGTGAATGACGCTGCACGAGGGTGTTGAAGTATGTTGCTCTCTTTTTATTATCATGGAGATGGAACTACTCCAACGACCGTGTGGCTGAACCAAGACAGGCGAAATGCTCTTGAGCGTCTCTCGAAATTATACAAAGTTTCCATGATCGTAAACTACTAGTAGTGGTGCTACTGTATAGAGAGTTAGTAAGAAACCACGAACAATAGAAGATCGTAGTAGTAGTAGTAACACATTCTAACAAGGTAATATACTTTCTCTGTATATGCATATGCAGGTCGAGCGCAGTCTCTCAACGGCGTTGTCGCTTCTTGAGACGCCGTCCCTTACGCGGCTGCTGCACCGACGTTCCTTTACTGGCAACGGCCGGTACCACTGCATTGTCGCGAGCCGCAGAATTGGTGGACAAGAACTTGCCGTATCGCTGCGTCTGCATCGATTCGGTCAGTAGCTGGCGCAGGCTTGTGCGAGCCTTTTTGGCCTCACGCAACTGACTTTGCTCGCGCCTGTCACCGGCCGCTAATCCCTCATCCAACATTTCGTCGTCAATCTCGAGACCGGCTTCTGCAGCACTGTCGTGGAACCATTTGTTTTGTCGGTTCGTCTTTTGCTCTTGATCACTCGTTAACACAATCTTTGATGCAAGATTCACTCGCTCTTGCGCCGACTTAAAGAGTCTCGAGTCCATGATAACCTCTTCGAAACTGGCTTCCAAGGATTGGACGAGTCTGGCGTGACTCTTATCTTCGCTGGGAGCAATGAGTGACATACTAATCCCCACTGCGTCTTCACCAACACCTCGCTGTGAAAGAAAACAAAAGAAGAATCGATGGTTAGACGAGCATTCAAAATAAACAGTCAGCCAAAAATGGTCATGTACGGCAACAAAAACTCAGACAGCCAAGGGAAGTTTCTCTACACAAATATTCAGAGACTCTAGTCCGTTTCCATGTTTTCTCATCACTGTTGTTGTTGCTCGTTCAATATCGTGTTCGTTTAGCAAAAGCGCGACAATTAACTTACCGCTGTTCGTCCAGAACGATGGACAAAAGTATCAACATTTCGTGGAGCGTCGTAGTGAACGACAGTCGCAACCGACGGAATGTCAAGTCCACGTGCGGCAACATCCGTAGCAACCACTACGGTGCGTTCTTTCGAGTCTTTGAGTGATTCCACAGCCTTGAGACGAGCCCTCTGTGAAAGTAAAGCAAGAGAACGCACGGGTGTATGAGTGAGATTGGCCCCACAAGAATAGCCAGAAGCAAGCAAGCGTTCAATGGAGGGACGCGCGGGCAGAGAGCTCAGAGATTGTTCACGTAACCCACATGAAGGTAAAGTCTTTTTGACAATTCCCGTGTTTCAAGATATAAAGTATGTTCCTCCTCATTGCTGTAACGTCCGTCCTGCCAGAATAATACAACACTCCTCGCTACACGCATCAGTGTTAACGTACCTGTTGCATTTGTGCGTGGAGAACACGAACCGGGATACCAAGGGTCTCGAGTGTCGTGCCAACTCGTCGAACACATGCAATAGAGTTGCAAAAGACAAGACACGGACCAGAGGAGCCTTGTACCGTGGTCATGAGATAGGCATATAAGTGTGAATCCTTGTGTCGCTGTGTGCACTTGATTTCTTGCAATGACAGGCCGGGAGGCAACCGAAATTGACTAGCCGAGGCCTTGACACCGGTAGCATTCGCACTATCTCCACTTGGTCGAACCTTCCCACTCTTGTCTGCATTTGTCAGATCCACAACCTTGGTTTTGCCCTTGGCTCGAGCCTTTTCCAGAATCTCGGCAATGGCTCCGTCAATAGTCTCGACTCCAGCATCTCTTCTCGAGTGCTTTCCTGTTTTCGTCTTCTTGTACGAATGCGAGGATGGCAAAGTGAGCGTGGCCGAGTACACAAAGGTCTGACGATACACAGGAGGCAAAGCTGGAAGAGAAATCTCGGCTTCGTTATCACTGTCATCATCGACACCCTGCTGTTCGTTGGCCAGTTGTTCAAACTCGTCATCGTCCATTTCGACAGCGAGGGGCGGCTTGACCGGCTCATCGTCGTCCTGCTCGTCACCGCCGCCTTGCTGCTGCCGCATTTGCTGGAGGATTTCGTCACTCAGCATTTCGACACGAGCTTCGCCCGGAACACCGGGCAATCCAAACATGCGGTCTGGATCTCGTGACTCGTTGGCATTGTCATCGATACCATCCTCTTCGTCGTCACTGTCGTCTTCGTCCATGGGGTTGGCCGCTTGAACGGCATCGAGAATACTGGACAGTTCCTTGAAACTGCCCTGTTGGACCATTCGATCCGCTTCGTCAATGACCAGAAAACGAATCTGCGACAAGTCTTGCAAATGTTCGTGTTCGCCACTCGAAATCTATAGAAATGGAAAGAAACAACAAACAAAAAGGTGAGCGACACATTGTAAATGTTGCAACATGCGCGCGAACGTGGAATAGCCAATGTCTCAGACTGACGTGCAAAAATCATATCGTCATGGTGATACTTGTACATATCACTTGGACGGATGTCTAGATCCTGCGATGGTTTTATCTTCTTCGACATATGCATACACAAACCTTTCGCACAAAATGTTTGAAACGTACCAATTCCCAGAGACGTCCCGGCGTCGCCACGATAATGGCGGGTCGATTCTTTTCCAAGACGCGAAACTGCTTGGCGTGGGCAAAGCCACCGGTAATGAGACCTGCATTGCCCTTGCAAAGTTTTTCCGCCTCGTTGTGAATTTGCAAGGCCAGTTCTCTCGTTGGTGTGAGAATCAAGGCTTGAATCGGCAGCGTTGGCGCGTCCGTAGTTGCTTCCTCAGCAGCAGCAGTTGTAGCCACTGGATCATTCGCAGTCGCTGCTTCTTCTTTCTGGAGGAGCAGGTATTGAAAAATGGGCAAGAGGAATGCCAAAGTCTTTCCCGAGCCGGTAGGTGCGGCTCCGACAATGTTGCGTCGTCCCAGGACTGCGGCGGGCAAGACTGCGGCTTGAATGGGCGTGGGGGTCCAAAATTCTTGTTGCAGCAGTGACGCACACAAGCGCTCGTGTACCGTGACACCGGCCGTGGCCACCATCCACGAGTTTTGCATGGCCTGAATCTGTTCTAGGTCAAGGACAGTAGGAGATGTAGCAGTGGCGGTAGCAGTGGTTTCGTTCGCGTCCTTTTTGGGAGCGTCCTTTTTCTTGGACCTTTTCTTTTTCTTCTTTCTCTTTTTAGAGGCCTTTTGGTCAGTGGCAACGTCCGCAGAGGGAGACGGTTCTTGGATGGTTTCGGGGACCGCGTCTTTTACCTTGCCGTGACCCTTTTTGTTTGACTTCTTGGACTTTAGGTCCTCGTTATCGTTATTGTCCTTGCCAGCAGCAGCAGCAGCATCAATAGCCTGCTGATCCTCGTGTTCGTTGACGATTCGGAATTGCGTTGTTCCATTTGTTTCCGTCAAAGTGTACTGACTTCCGTCAATAACTTGGAGGCCATAAAACATGGCCACTTGTTCGCCAGGCACTGCTTCCAAGTCTTTGGAGGATCGCAACAAAGCAGGATCATCGTAGTGGTTCTTGTCCTCGTAAAAGCTAGCGTCGTTGACAACATCGTCGACACTGGCGCTGTTGTTGTTGTTGTTGTTATTATTGCCATCGTCGCCCAAACTCACAGTCACGTCTCTCCACGCGGCGGCCTTGCTGTGCAGTCCAGAGGCGGTAGCAGCCTTGCGCTTGCGGGACTTTGTCATGGGTTCATCCGACAGAGAGAGAGAGAGATTGGAAAGAGTAATGGTATTGGGAAGATGCGGTTTTGTGTGGCAAACGCACCCTTTTGAAATTTTGCTTGGCTCCGAAGAGACCGTCTGCTTGCAACCGGACATTGAGTACCGCGGTGATGGAAAGTGGAAAAAGTCGAACTTCGCATTTCGCATTTCGATTGATTCATTCCGAATTCGACCACGATGGAACGCACTAGAGTAGTCTACTGGATGGTTCCCATTACTCTCTGCTGCTGCCACTAGCATCACCATTACCATGAAAAAATTATGGTTGATCTTTGCCTGTTGGATAGCCGTGTCTGCCGTCCTTGCCCAATCTTCCCAGGCTCCACCAGAGTAGGAGGATGGTCCTCTTGTTGCTGCTGGTGTACTACTCCTAGTAGTAGACGATCACGATCACGATCAGCATGATCGTGATCATTATCATGTAGTATTTGACGATACCGGTTCCGATACAGATCAAGTCCGTTTCGAGCCCGAGCAACTCCAGCAGAAACTGGAGCAAGCCACCAATGAGGTGATACCTGTTTCGAAGGTATCCTCCGTTTCCACGAGATGGCTTCTTTCCAACGAAATTCCCACGACGACGACCGCACCGTCCGTTGCTCCTTCTCCTCTTACCGCGAATGATATGTGCGACAGCGCCACAACAGTCTTTCCCGAACACGGAGAGGATACCGTGTACGTGGGCTTTACGGACTCGTCCAACACCTTTGAATCACGCGCTTGTACTTGTGCCAACTGCCCAGCTACCAGCCGCATGGGTCGCTGGTATCGCTTCACGGGACGCAACGTGCTCGTGGCCGCTTCCTTGTGCCACTTCGAAACACCCGCGGGGAGCGTCGCCGCACTGTCCTTGTTTTCGGGCTCGTCGTGCGAAACACTGCGACCCACGGGCGTTCCCAACTGCATTCGGACCGTCAGTACTACCAACAGTGATACGAATTGCAGTGACCCGTCCAAGGCGTACACCGAGTTTGTGGCACACGACCAGACGCAATACTACATCTGGGTGTCAACACCCGTTGACAGGGGCGTCACATTTGGGTAGAGTGTCGTGGAGCGGACAGGCCCTGGCACTCCCATGTTTGCGACCGCTCCCAGTAGTAATACTAGCAACATCAGTCCAGCACCAACAGTAGTACCACCCCCCGTGGAATCTCCCTTTAACGACCAAAAGACAACCGCCGTGCAGCTATATAGTGCAAGTCGCGTGCGGCTGGGGTCAACAGCTGGAGCCTCGCTCGAACAAGGTTGTGCCTCGTACTGGAACTGCAATGACGCCTAAAAGAGTCCCGGCGTATGGTACAAGGTGACGGGGACGGGCCAGGTCTTGGTGGTATCCACCTGCTTTCCTTCGACAGACTTTTACACGGCACTGCGATTCAGCCCCTCGTGCAACTTATGCAACAAAGGAGACCTGCCGTGCGTTCAGGCCAACAATCTGACGGTGGCTGGAACCACGTTTGAATTTACCGCACCAACAGGCGCGGCCACCACCATTGACGTTCGGCCGGATCACGGTTCGACCTGTTACATTACAGTCTTGGGTTCCTCGCTCAAGGAGACGGGGAACTTTGGTGTCTTTATCCGGGAGTCTGTGGCTGCTGGTCCTCCGACGCCCACGCCCACTCCTAGCGTGCCTGCGACATCACCATCACCAGTACCAGTACCGACGACTGTAGGCAACAACACTTGGACACCCCTGAATCCAGCAGTGCCTCTCGTGGGCTTTAAGTTTCGCCTCGGATCACTGTCGCTCTCGTATACCAACACTACCGAGTCAGTGCTAGCGATTGGAGAACCTGCTTTTCAAGTCAATCGGGTCCTGAATGTCGGACGAGTACGAGTCGTTGAGCTTCAAAATGGGCAGTACGTGCAGTTGGGCCAAGACATCGTCGGCACGCAAAAGCAAGAACGAGTTGGCTGGTATGTCAAGCTTGTCGCTATTAGGACCACCGACGTTGGAATTACTGGAACCTTGTATGTAGGCTCGCTGGTAAACGTAAGAGGCGATGGACCATTTGCTGCCGTGCAAGTATTCCAGCTCGAAAATAACAATGTGTGGTATCCACGAGCTTCACCGTCTTCGTTAACGACGGCCCCATGCCCGACGCCTATGAAAGATCCTTGTTTACCTCGTCCACTTTGGTCCGTCCCAGAATGCTCGTGAGGAACGCAGGTGCCAACCGCGACCGCTGGTGGCGACCGCGGCCTGGGCCGTATCCGCATCTACGAGCTTGATAGTCGCTCTGGTATCTGGACGCAACAAAGCTCGGACGACAACAATCTCGTTGGTATTCAAGGCGGAGGCATTGTCAACGATGCTGTCCTTTCTCTACTTGGCAACGTGCTTGCGTATACTGACGTTGATAATATTGTTTGGGTGTTTCAGTGGGACGGCAAAGAGTGGGCACCGCTTGGACAACAGTTGCCTGTTACGACAGCAGACGACGAGTGGGGAGTTTCATTGGATCTGTTTCAGACAATCTATGACGGTGGTGCTTTGGTTCTTGCCATTGGATTCGCTGAACGGAGTAGTCACGGTAATGCGGTAGGAAATGTCCTGGTCTTTGAGTACGAAGAAGCAAATCTCCGTTGGGTACAGCGTGGATCAACTATCCAAGGAGCTCGTCCATACAACATGGCTGGTCGCGTTTATCTCTCGGAGGGGTACGGCGATGGTAGTGTACTTGCTGTAACCTCGCCGGCGGAAAGGCAGTTAACAGGAGCTCCAGCATCCCGAGTGCAAATGTTTCGTTTCCAAGACGGGGAATGGTCCCAATGGGGTCCTGATATTCGTGACGATGTTCCCTACTTTGGGGTCAAATGCTCGTTATCGGGTGACCTTGGTGATCCTTTTGGAGTTGGCCGAGTGATTCTAGCAGCAGCATCCCTCGAGTCTGTAAAAGTTTTCGAAGCCATTCCAGACTCGGACTAGCGCTAGTGGTAGAGACCAGGCCACGACCGATCAATTTATGCCTTCATTTGTGGTGCAGTTTAAAATAGCTTTGTAGTATGAAATAGCTTTGTAGTATGATTGGACACTATTGGGCATCCGACCCTTACACCGGGGTACACTGTAGTTTACATCCAGCAAGTTAGCAGGAATATCGGCGACATTGACCACCTAGCTAGTCGGCACTTTTCCGAAAGGTTTCCCAGGCAGTAGGAGGTGGAACAACAGACGACGCCGCTTTTTTCTTGCCCTTCTTTTTTTGCTTGTTGCGATTGCCAGGGTGCTTCCAATCCTTCTGCTTTGGTTTTTGTGGTGTCGCCGACGCTTCGCTACCGTTAGCTTTCAACAGCTTTTTGCGATCGCCGGGGTGCATCCAGTCCGAGTCGACGGGAGCCGTATAGTTGTCGGGCAAGCCCACATCCTGCAAAAACAGCTCGGCCGTGTCGGCTCCCATGATTTGGACAAAGCCTTGAATCCACGGTCGCGCTTCGTCGCCAACGGTGCCACCGGTCAAGTTCGACTTTGCCTCCCAGGCTTGGCGATTCTTGTTGGCTCCCTTGCGACCATCGTTGACTCGGTAAGAGTAATATTCCCAACTGCCCACGTAATGATTGATTCGGATATAAGCGCGACTATAGTGGTGAACGGCGGGACAAATGGGAAGCAAGCGGTGGGGACTAAATGGTGTACGTGATCGGTCCGGCCACGCCATTTCCTTCAAGTCGGGTACACGGCTCACGTCAATGATGGATTTGCCAATTTGAATGTTGATGTTTTTGGGAGGCTTTTGATGCCGCCACCGTAACGTTTCCATCTTTCGAGCCGGAATAAAGTCGGGAACACTGTCTTGTACTTGTTCATCAGTACTCGGCACAGCACCGTATGGTACACGGTAGGTGGTGACACACGGGCCACTGTAGTGATCGTCTGTCGTGGGATCGGGGTTGCTGATACTTTGCAGGGGAATCAAGAGATCTTGAACTTGATTCAATAATGATACAACACTGCCCGGTTGCGCCATGCGCGCCGTGGCGTTCGGCACCAGCTCACTGTTGATAACGTAATATTCGTCAATGTCATGAAACGAGACCCACGTCTTGTTGAGTGTCTGCAGATGCAAGGAACACTGGCGAATGAACTTCGATTGTCGTTCCATGTGGTACGCTTGCCGAACGCGTCGATCGGTCTGGTTCTTTTTAAAGTACTGACGACTGCGATGTCTAAAATCGTCGTCCATGTAATTGTCCTCGGTCCATTCCTCAATAGTCATGTAGCGACGCCATTTCTTGAGAGTTTCCGTGGGCGAAAAGCGACTGCGCGGATCCGAAAGAATGACCAAGTGCCGCAAATTAAGAGTCGTATAATGGTACGCCAACCACTCCGCGAGACGGTGATTGTCGTCCATGACCATGAGGCAAGACGAAAATGAATCTGAGGCCCGGTTGGTCGCTCCGGCGGATGCCGTGGTACCCTTACCGCTTCGGCGAACGGCCGTTGTGGTATTGTCTTCGTCACCAAAGGAGTTGACATAATCGTCGTTCATTTCGGAGACTTGTGGCAACTCTAATGCCAGACGATTCGCGGAAGAAGATGCATTAATAGCAGCCATGGCCAGTATCAGTAGGCCCTCGTCGGGATGCATTTGAGCCAGGCTGTGGGCAAGACTCATTGCGGTCTGATATTGCGCCACTGTTAGGACACATACCATGCCAAAAGCCAGTAGGGTCTTTTTCATTGAACGAGCCGACTTGAACATCATTTGGATCGAATAAGGTCGTTCAGCCGATTCCTGCAGACCATAGGGGCGTGCCTTTCTGATCTTACCATTCCACGCCGTATATTTGGACGCCATGGTGGGTGAGTAGTTTACAGACATGAAAGATGATGAGTGCATAATGAATGCTTACTAGCATCGTAAATCGTAATGCTGCAAGAGCAGAACGAACATCCATAAAATAATAGCAATGGGATCACGAGAATCACGAATGGGCCTAATTCGTGAGAGATTTGATTAAATAAAAAAATATAAATCAAAAATAAAATAAATACTTAGACAATACGGTACTGATTGCTTGCGCTGGTTTCCCTTTTCATTATATAATGTACAGTCAGACAGTGAATGAAACGAGGTTGGCGTTCGCATTTCGCGCGCCTAAAAAATCCTGATATCAACTACTGTAGCATGTATCATACTGTACTACTTTTTGGACCTTGCTCTCTGAGACGATGGCGGCTTTCTACTGTTGATTCTAGGAGAATCTGATCACGCCTCGAACCTTCAATTCTCAGCTGTAGTGTGTCAGGACTCTCAATAGTCTATCTATAAGAAAAGTCAATCAGACTGTTCTTTACGATGGGATTAATCAAAAAGAATGAACAGTCACTGGTGCCCACTTGAGGCCCTTTTTGAGAATTGACGCGTACGTGGGAGCAGATACGACCTCCATCTGTTCGGAAACTTTTTTCTTGGCGGGCAACGCGAACGTCTGTCCGCTAGCTCCAGATCGAACTTTCTCCAATATCGGATTCTCAACACGCTCCTCGGATGGAGGTAGCGGAGATTTTGCGAGCGTATTCACATGACAATGACCAAGAAGAACGGCCCGGAATTTCCGAAACAAACTGCCTTGAAGAGGCTTCATAAAGAAATTGGCAAGCATCTCGTCCGTGGGACAGTAGACGGCAGAAATGCCCTCGGACTCGAAACGGTCCTGCATAATGAAATTACGAATGTCGATGTGACGGGACTTCTGCCCGCAGGATGCTCGACCATTCTTCTCAAGTCGAATAGCGCTCTGGTTATCCTGATAAAAAATGTTTTCGGTAAGCTTGTAACCTTGTTTGGCCAAAAACATCCTGCCCCAGATAGTGTTAGGTAGATAATCACTTGAGCAGACAACGTTGGCTTCAGTAGAACTCTTTGTATTCAGTTTCTGCTTTGTAGACTTGCACATGATTGCTCCACGACCCAAAGAGGTTGCTCCACCGGTGTGACTCTTCATGTCATCGTGCACAGCATAGGCTGCGTCAACCCACAACTTCGATTCGGCGAGACTGTCAGCTCCGAGAATGAGAGGCATGTCCAAAGTACCGTTGAAATATTGGAGGAGTCGGATCAACTCTTTCCAATCCTGCTCCGTGCTACACGGGACCCTGGTGCAGAG
>Ga0307981_1003596_pt1 | contig 11519 bp, 14 predicted proteins | sample OrgLakmetagen987_FD_201849 | JGI IMG/M metagenome (GOLD analysis project Ga0307981, IMG submission 201849) | Saline water microbial communities from Organic Lake, Antarctica - #987 | ecosystem: Environmental > Aquatic > Non-marine Saline and Alkaline > Saline | place: Antarctica: Organic Lake... | reverse complement strand
AGGAACCGTGTCGTCGAGATAAATCAAGACACCTTCGGAAACAAAAATGGTGTGCCAGCACTCATGTTCAGATGTGCTAGTACTAGACTCGTGACTCTGGCGGCACATTTCCTCGAGCGCTGTCTGGACGCTCGGCAAGTCATTCAAATTTACTGCACGACACACGGGAAGCACCGTGGTGTTGAGGTGCTGGCGCTGTCGTCGTCTTTGCAATCGTTCCAGCATGATGCGCTTGGAGTCGACCACGGACGGTATATCCAACTCGAACGCTTGGTCTACCTGTTGGTCCGTCAAGAAACGAGCAGACCGAACGTCATAACCAGCACCCAAGGATATTAATCGAATCTTGGTGTTGGCTGATGATAGGGATTGGATCTCCTTTTCAATGCTCTTATCAAGGTAAGTAGTACGCAATTCAATGTTGGCATGATGAAGGCGCGGATACATGCGTGGCGGTATAAGTCGGAGGATCAACCAGCGCGCTACCGACGGAAGCATGTCGTATGTCCACCTGTGGGGATCATGGACGGGCGACTTGGGGTTGAAAGCCGCCAAGGCCTTGAGCCAAACCACCTTGAGAGATTGGTCGCAGTCCTTGGCGGCAGCTGGATCTCGCCAGTGAAGAATGCGTAGCATTTTCCCGTGACCTCGCCAAGCGTATTTCCAACACCATGATGGTAGTCGAGTGTATGGTTGTACATTCAAGCGCGCCGCAACTTCATCTGGATCAGGAATGGTCGAGTTGTTGGCGGCGCCATAGCGAGCGTCGAATCCACGGCCGGCAGGGAAGAGTCGCGACACTGTGGAAGGCAGGGTCTTTAATGTGAATGAATCAGCGTTCCTAGTACTCCATACAAGTAAGCATAAGATAAAGAGTAGTGGATACCGTATTGGTGACTCGAAGCGCCAATGCCCTGAGGGTTTCACCATGGTCGTTTGTTGTGTTGGCTTTTTCTATACCTCTCTTTTCTTTTCTCTTTCCACTATTAGAATCTAGAGTTCAGAATCTGTGATATTATAATCTTGAAGCATAATAAAACGCCCCGCAAGCAACGAGCGTCTATCTCGCGCGGTAGCTATCGCGCTGCCATCACGCCATCAACCATCACTCTTTACTACTCATCGTTGCACCATGGCGTCTCCTCAGGACTGGGAAGACTTGTGCTTGGATCCCTATCAATCATCGCGGGAGGAAGGAGAGAAACGTGGAAGAGAAGCGGGCTTGGAAGCTGGCTTCAGTGATGGACGCGAGCTAGGAGAGGTGACGGCGATTGACTACGCCCTGGATCTCGGTTTCATTCGAGGCGTCTGCACCGCTTGCACTCGCAATAAGCAAGGCTTGGATGAACGAGTCCAAAAGACGCTCCGCGATCTAATTCGAGCGATTGATGACTTTCCTGGTCCCAGTCACATATTTCGGGAACAGCAGCAGCAACAACATGATCACGATCATAACCATGATCACAATCATCCTGCAGAGGAGCCAGCAGAAGCAGTCGTACCGCTGGACGATAATGATTCGTCGTCGGCAGATGTCTTGCACAAGATGCAACGGATAAGAGCTCGTTTCAAGCTACTCACGGTACAACTGGGTATACCTCACTTTTCGCTCAAGCAAGTCATGGACGAGGCGGCCAGTAGCAGTCACACTCTGGTTGCTCCAGATACTTCGGATTGGTAGCTGTAAAATAGTATAGACTCGAGAAATGTGTATCATACGATTATAATTACAATTCAATACTACAGCTACTAGTACAAGAGCCTCTGTAAACTCTTTATCGCAAACCAAGAGCTGTAAAACCACCGTCGACCGGAAGTGTTTGACCCGTCACGTAGGCACTCGCCGGACTCGCTAGGAAGATGACCGCGCCCACCAAGTCGTCGGGCACACTGTTACGACCCAGCAGCGTCGCGTCGGCCAACTTTTGACTGCGATCTTTGTCGGCAAACACCTTGGCCGTCAGCTCGGTCTTGACGTATCCCGGCGCCACAGCGTTGCACGTGACGCCTGTAAAGCCAGCCGCTGGAGAATAGGCTTCCGAAAGCGCTCGGGTCAAGCCCAAGACTCCCGACTTGGCGGCTGCGTACGGAATCGAGTCTGGAAAGGCGCGAAAGCTTTGCAGCGACGCCATGCTAATAACGCGACCATACTCTTGACTGCCAAAATTGTCCGACAAGGCCCGTGTCAATTCAAAGGGTGCCGTCAACATCAAGTCCAACGATTGATGCCAATGATGAGCTTCCAAGGCGGCTGCTGTCTGCCGGACGTTGACACCGGCATTATTAATTAAAATCGTTGGTGGAATACCCGACAGGGAACCGGCGGATTCCACGAGCCCCGGCAGTTGATCAAACTTGGTAATATCGCACGGAATGGCCACGGCTCGGTCGGACACGTCTTGGAATCCATCTCGAGCCAGCTGTGCTTGAATGGCAGCGCAACTTGTTTGCAGCGGACCTTCACGGCGACCCGTCAAAATAACACGAGCTCCCGAACGCGCCAATCCCATTGCGAGTGCAGCGCCAATACCCGTGCCACCGCCCGTGATAATGGCCGAGCGTCCCTCGAGGCCAAAAAGTTGTTGCAGGTAGGGCGATTGCGTCGGCGACTTTGTTGTTGTTGTTGTTGTTTTTGTGATGGAAGAAGTAGATAAGCAACGCCATGGTTCCATCGATCCTAATGGTGAACAAGAGTACCTTCTAGTGACTTGAGAGAGGGTGGAACGGATCATCATTGTCGTCTTGGTGGTGTGCTGTGTGCTGTGTGCTGTGTGGTGCTAATTTGTCTTTTGTCGACCTCTCTTTCTTTTCATCTTTTGAGAAAAAACTGTTTTAGTCTATAGTTCCGGGTTCAGAAATTGTCTCGATTGGAAATGGTGGGAGCTCGCGAGCTCGCAGCTGACGTTGGCTGGCGCTACTGGTTACGCCAAATCCTGCGAAAAGAAAAAAGACGCTCCTGCTACCGGTACCGGTATCCCAGTGAGCTCCTGCTATCCCCAGTGAGAAATTAGCCGGACGTAGCGGCGTCATCGTCGTTGGCAACCCTTACTCTTTCAGAACCACCACCACCATGACGTCTTCCATCGATATCGTGTCAAAATACGCAGCATTGATCGCCGCAGAGAAATATAAAGAGGCCTCCGAGCTCTTGGCAGAAACCGTTCATTTCGAAACACCCAAAGTCAAGTTTACTACCCGTCAAGAGTGGCTGTTGATTCTAGGAGAATCTGATCACGCCTCAAACCTTCAGTTCTCGGCTGTAGTGTGTCAGGACCCTCGATAGTCTATCTATGAGAAAAGTCAATCAAACTGTTCTTATAATGGGATTAATCAAAAAGAATGAACAGTCACTGGTGCCAATTTGAGGCCCTTTTTAAGAGTTGACGCATATGTGGGAGCAGATGCGACCTCCATCTGTTTGGACACTTTTTTCTTGGTTGGCAACGCGAACGTCTGTCCGCTAGGTCCAGATCGAACTTTCTCCAATATCGGATTCTCAAGAGTGGCTACTCAAGTTTCCAGCGGGCATGGCGAAACAAAAGGGTGGTCCGGTTTAGGCCGCGCCGGAACAAGGCACAACGGATACGCAGGTCGCTTGTAAGGGCAAGGCAAAGATGATGAGTATGAGCATTTCTATTCTAGAAACGTTTGACGTTAACAGCGACGGACTGATCCAAAAGGCGATCTCCAGCGAGGCTTAAGTGGAGTTGCTACTACAGCAGTCTACTACTACTAACATACAAGAACTAATGTATAAACTGCGTTACACTGTACATAGTTGCTCTATCATCTTGGATACGTCATATATATCTAGTCTGGTCGAACGAGAAAGGCTGATGGTGGCTGATGCTAATGGGCGGTGAAAATGGATCTGGATGAGGAATGGGATTTTCAAGATCGTCTGTCGTCCGTCCGCACCCACTCGTTCACTCGTCGACAACATACATATTCATCGTGTATCACTCTCGCAGCGCTCGAAGCAACGACACTGTAGAGTAGCGCTTACAGACACTCTAGCGATCATAGATACATAACAATACTTGCATGAACGCATTGGATGAATACGACGTGCAAAGCGCCTTTGAAGCGCTGGATCTACCTCGCGAGGCCAACATTTCGTTGGTAGACTTTTACACCATCTATCTCGCTTGCAACTACCTGCCTGCCCGCTTCACTGTAAGCCAACTGCAGTCGGAAGTACAGGCAGTCACGGGAGCGCGAACGTATGATGGAGTCTCCTTGAAAGTGTGCTTTAAGGTGCTGTCGCAAGTAAGTCTTACTAGCTAGTAGGGGATCGAATTCGTCGACCCTGGTCTGGAAAATGAGTTTCTGACATTGTAGCCCGCTCGTCCTATGTATACCGCACAGCACACCCGTGGTCCTCGGGAAGAGGAACTGGATGCGACCTTTCGACTGTTAGACAATGGAGGCAAGGGTTATTTGACACCCGACGACGTACGGCAACTCTCTCAAGCAGCCGGTGTTGGACCGGAAATTTCACAAACGCAAGCGGCGCGAATGATTGCGTTTTGTAGTTGCGATGGTACACGAGTGGACCGCCAAGACTTTGGGCGACTACTGTCGCCTCCGTCGCCGTGAGTGTCGAGTAGTTAAAGTGAGCGACTCTTTATGGCATGCGTAGCAGTCTCGCCGTTCAAGGCCTCTTTACCCTGAACGGTACACTACATGATCGGTCTCATCTCACATCTTTATTCTGAGCTCCTACTACAGTACAAACCCAACCAACAATAGAAACAAGTGTGAATACATAGTAGATTTTCTTCAATTACAATCGTAGTGCGCTTCGTATAAGCTAGCTAGTGCGCCATTCCATTTGGTACGATGCAGTAGTTTGGTGTGTGAGTGTGTGTGTGTGTTTCTCTGTGGTGCCATAGCAGCAGCAATGATCTGAATCAATCAAGACAGAGACGTCAACACGAGTGCGCTGCTCCATTAACAGCTTTTAAAGCCGCAGTATATTTTCCTTCAATGGCCTTAACAGTGCTCTCGGCTGCTTGCTTGTTGTCCCCATCATCGTCAATATCATCGTCGTCTTCTCCGTAATCGTCGTCCGCTTTTTGCCCAGGCAGCAACTTGCCATGCTCGATATCACCCGGTCCCGGCGAAGCAACCTTGACACTCACTCCAATAAAGTTAACAATATTATTGTTCGCGTCACGCAGAGCAGCCACAAACAGCTTGTTCCAAAACGGAGTGCCGTCAGCCATGTAGTTGATCAGAGTCACCGACACATCATCCCCGTTCGCTAGCGACTTTCGGATAGAATCGACCTTTTCCTCGCTTGATTCGGTACCCTGCAAGAATCGGCAGTTGCGGCCCAGCACTTGTTCCCGTTTGTACCCAGTCAGCTTCAGAAAGTCGTCCGATGCAAAAACAATCGGATTGTCTTGGAGACTCGGATCCGTAATGATGAACGAATGCTGCGAGCCCTGGATACTCTTGACGAGATTAAAGTCCTGAGAGTCCATCTCATTCTCTTCAGCACAAGCTTCCAGGACGCCCTCCGGAAGACTTTGGGCGGCATCGCAGCCTTCCAAGATTTCCTTGGCGTTTTCTTCGTCAATATTTTCCGTGACGACTTCTTTGAGATGAGCATTCTCACGCTGGAGGTCCATGACTTCTTTCTGGAGGGATTCGAAAAAGAACTTTTTGCGAAGGCGGGTTCTGCGGGCCAAGATGCGGTTGCGCTCACGGCGGCGATCAACCTGTGCCTGAGACTTTTTCCTGCTTCGGCCCCCTTGCTCAATGGCTTGAGCCGCGGCAGCAGCCAGCTGATGGCTAAATGCTGCAGGCGCACTAGAGGCAGGCATCATGGCAGCACCGGTAGGCTCCACACGGCGGCGTTTTGTGTCGTTTGGTGCGCCATGCTGCTGAAACATCGTGGAGGGGCCTGATGTCGGAGGCATTGGAACTTGCGTGGCCAAATGCGGAAATGTCATGTCTGGTGCAGCTACCATGGTCATACCAGGTAGAACCTGAGGAGCAATCATTTGGGAAGTGCTCCTCTGAAACTGAGAACCAGGAGGCATACCGTACTGAGTGGCAAAGTGTTGTTGATGTTGTTGCTGCTGCGTCCTGCCATCTCCGACAGTCGGCTGTTTCCCATCTTCACTGTTTTCGGGAGAGACAACTGTTGAGCCATGGTTCGACGAATCAATACTATGGAGTCGGGAAAGCAGCACAAAGACGTGAGATTCGCCATTATGTCATGGAAGGTGTCTCTTCACAACAGCGAACCTACGCTACGTAGTAAACTTACTTAAAGTCGAACGTGGCCCCATGAGCGGACAGGCTGCCATCGTCTAATAGATACTCGGCAAGAAGATCAAAGTCAAGGGCATCGGAACCGTCGTTCCATCCATCTATCGGATTCTTAGGCGCTGCTCGACCAAACATGGGCATGGAAACATTGTTCGACATGGTGAAGAGGCAAAATATCAAAAACTGTGATGCGAGCGGAAAGAGACTCAGTGAGAAAAGAACCGGGCATCTAATTTCGTAGAGTGATAAAATATGTCGCACTGTGATCGCATTCGTGCAAACACTTAGAACAGGATGTCAAGCAGAACGAGGAAATTCGAGAGAGAAGATCGGTGTCTTGACCATGACGAAACCAAGGTACCAAGGCCGATTCACCCATGTCTTCTGCCTCGAAAAAGAGCATCATGCAGCCAATGACAACACATGTCATCGAAAGGCCTCTCCAGGAAGAGCAACACAAACGAAAATACGCTGGGCACAGTCGTGCCGTCCCAAACAAACTCTGAGATATATAGCAACAACAGCGCGGAATATCCTTACTCGAAGATGAAAGAGCAAATAGGAAACAGATGCAGCGTTCACTACAGAGAGAGTGCCGGAGCAAGAATGATACGAAAGGAGCAATGGAGAATGAAAAGTGTAGAGCTTGAAGCGCCGCAAATTCCGGGTTGCGCGAACCAGGGAACCTGTGTCCGTAGAGTCCAGTACAAGTTCTACGCAGCCAGCAAACTGTGAACTTGGGAGACATCAGCAGAGACCGGGTGACAAGCAAGACCTCTCCTTACTCTGTCAAACAAAAAGCTTTCACAATACGTCATGCGCCTAACAATAACTAACCTTTCGTGGATAACTATGTATGGAAACTACCCTGATGCAATTGACCGGTCTCCGCGGTTTGTGAGGCCTTTCAGTAGAGGGAGTTGTCGTTGGATTTTTTTCGTTCGTGTCTTTCGTTTTTCGTTCCCTGTTCAATCAAGGGGATCCCCTTGGTTCAATGCAATCACTGATGATCATCAAAAATGGTTCGATTCCAGAGATCACAAACGTCACCGAACTTCGCTCAACAATTCTACGGACGAAGGAACCTTACTTTTTTTAATTCGTCCGTCCGTTGTCACCTACTAACATAAGTAACTTGGAGCATTTCCGATTTCAAGAGTTCCGCCGATGGCGGAGGATTGTGATCGACACCATGCACCATGCAATAACAAGCAAACAAGACACTACATTCCATTTTTGTTCGTTCAATTGTCGAGCGACCAGAGGATCAAGCAACGCGGTAAAGTGCAGATGGAGTAAAAGTGCTCATTGTATCAGAGATTAACACAAAGGACCAAGTGTGAAGAAGACTTAGTACAATATTCCAAACCTCATACTTATAATCAATCTCGACGGACCACTGCCGCCGCCCGAACCAACGATCGTACAATGCCCAGCAACCCACAAATCGATGCTCCCCAGACGCTAGCTGGCCTCTTTCCTCCCGACAGTGACGAAGAAGAAGAGGAGGGAGAACCGGATCCTTGCTACGAAGTGCAGTCCATGGTCTTGGCCGATTACAAATTACAAATCCGGCAGTTTGCTTATCATTCACACAATGCAAACCGCGTCTGGCCCGGAACCTTTAACTTAGCGGACTATCTGCTGGCCAAGACGTCGGACGCGCAAGGAGCGTTTCAGCACGAATGGGGTCGCGTCTTGGAGCTCGGAACGGCCACAGGCTTGCTAGCAATTCGGTTGGCCCTGGCTTCTACACAACACAGCGATGCCACCAGCGTCTGTTGCACTTCTATTGTCACGAGCGACGTGGTAGACGACGACGCTCTGGTACACGAGAACTTGAAATTCAACTACGAGCTAAATGGGGTATTGCACCCACCACCCCATGTGCCTCATACATGGGGAACGGGGTTTGACGCATCGGTGGCCGCCGCTGGCATTCAAGACTTTCAAAAACCCTTTGACACGATCGTTGCGAGTGATATTTTGCTGTACGTGTCTGCGTATGGGGCACTGGTAGAAACGCTCAAGGAGCTAATGGCTCGAGAGGGTCCGCAGACTCGGTTTATCATGAGCTGGAACCGACGAATGAAGGAGAGCGCAGAGTTCTTTACTCGAATGGAACAAGCCGGGTTCGAGTGTCGGCACGAGGGCAAGTGTATCTATACCTTTGAGCGGGTACTAGACTAGTAAGTAAAACTGGTAGTAGTGGTTAGACGACCCATGCTACTGGTATTATAAAATGTCAATCTATTTTCCAAGCTCGCTAGCTTGGTGTCGTCCCGTTTTCATGAAAACAGCAGAATATGCATACGTACGATAGTGCTTTTCTCGCTTGTTTAAAAGGCCTCAACTTCAACCTCGCATCTGGGAGCAAGATTTGATGGGCCCACCAGCAGGGAAGGAACGTTACTGTCGTCGATTGATACGAATTGAGTGACGGACTGTGGACTGGCAAACTGAGACTGTTGTTGCATACTTGTACCCTTGCGGACTGGAACTTGGACCGTCATTTTCTTCTCTGGCACCGGAGATAATGTCACGTCTTTTGGCCGGGATTCTTCTTCAAGAGTCTTCATACCTTCGATTCGCTCCCTAATTAGACTGTGATAGTTTAGTCGCAGCGTTCCATCCGTGACGGCTCTTCTTTCGCGAAGAGTCTGTTGGAGTTTGTGAAACTCGTCAGTGTCGTTGACAATCCTTTGCGTATCATCCTTGGTGACACGAAGTTCCTTCATCTTGTCACCGTATTCCTCCATGAGTTGCTCCGTGGTACGCGCTTCTGGGAGATACTCAGATTCTCCGGCAGCGGCTCGGTTCATCAAGCCGCCGATGACGCTTCGTAAGGAAGCCGGTGTCTTTGGTGTCGCCGGGGAAGACGGAGTTTTCCATACTATGCTATTTGTGAAACTCATTGTTGTTGTTGTTATTGCTGCTGCTGCTGTTGCTGCTTATTGCTTGGTTGAAGTGTAGTAGTCTAGAGAGATGACAGGTGGCTCTCTATTGCTTGCTAATGATCGTCCGCAAATGAATGATATCGCGAGCTCGCTCGGCCGTTGTTGTACGTTGCATGATTGCTTCACGGTTGTCGAAAAAGTGTAGCAAACCGTGACAGGAGGTGCTAAGTAAGGGCAATAATCTCTATGTTCACTTTCTGAGAATTGATTGAGGCTTAAACATAGGGAACGCTCTGTCTCGCGGTACTGATGGCCGGGTAGCGTAACCCAGAGTGTACTTGGAGAAGCGCGGCGGTCGCTAAACCAGCTTCTTCGCGCGCCTTTTTAAAAGGACTACTATCGTCCCCCGACCCCGAGGTGTTTTCGGTTTCTCGTGCCAACACCCAACACCGCCACAACAACGAACGCATAAATATAAAGATCTTAGACCATGGCGACCAGCGACAAGTACGACCGTCAGTTACGCCTGTGGGGAGCAGAAGGCCAAAAGGCCTTGGGAGATACTTGCGTGATTGTTGTCCGCGCGACGGCCGTGGGAACAGAAACGGCAAAGAACCTTGTCCTTCCGGGAGTCGGCGAGATTCTCGTGGTGGACGATGTAAATGAAATCACGACCGAATACGCATCCAACTTTTTCCTCGTCAACGATGCGTCCAAGTCGCGCGCTCAAATGGCCATGGAACATCTTGGTGAGCTCAATCCCGACGTCCACGGCGATTGGAAAAACGTTGCTTGTCTGGCGACCTTGGATTTTGCCGCCCTCTTTGCCTCAAAGGCGCACAAGAAAGTGTTGGTGGTTGCAAGCGACCTCGAGCCTCCTCTCTTGGAAAGCGTAGCTGCGGTCTGCCACCGACAGAAACTCCCCATGATTGCAGTCCATTCCTATGGACTCTTGGGAATCGTACGTTTGCAGACGCCGCCCTTGCCCCTCTTGAATCCCAAACCCCGCGATGGTCCTCCGGACCTTCGTCTCCTTACGCCATTCCCAGCGTTGCAAAACTTGGCTGCTAGCATTCAGTGGGAATCGTTGGAAGATCATGAGCACGGGCATGTGCCGTATCCATTCATCTTGCTCAAAGTCGCTGCCGAATACAAGGCGGCGCACGACGGCAAGTTGCCCGCTACCTTTGCCGACAAGCAAGTATTTCAAGGATCCGTCAAAACGGCGGCACGCAATTTTGACATGCAACTCAATTTTCAAGAAGCGCAAAAGAATGCATACACTGCGTACGCGGCACGAGAACTGGACCTGGATCATTTGGGCTCTCTCCGCGATGTAGCTGCCCAGTCCTGTCCATCCCTGCACTTGCTCCTTCAAGGTCTCGACAAGTTTCTCGTTAATCACGCGAACCAGCCGCCAGTGCAAGGCAACATTCCCGACATGACGGCATCCACAGAACTGTACGTCAAGCTGCAGAATGCGTACCGAGAGCAGGGCGAAAAGGACTTGGCGGAGATGCGCGTCTTGGTTCCTGATTGTGTTTCCGACGATGAATTGGCCAACTTTTGCGGCAATGTCTATAATTTGGATCTATTTCAGCCACGAACCATGCAGCAAGAGTACAACGAAGTGACACCGGATGATATTGCTGAAGATCTTGCCATGTCGACCATGGAAGGAGATGAACGTCCCGAGCATTCGCCACTGCTCTGGTATCTCTCCTTTCGGGCCTGTCAGCTCTTCTTCTTGAAGGAGGGAAGGTATCCCGGTGTGTTGGACGACTACGAACAAGACATTCCTATCTTGCAAAACTGTATTGAGACCGCAGTACAACGAAGCAAGTTGCAAGACAATGACTTGGTCAAGGCGACTCTATTGAAGAGTACTGACTACGCCACGGAACTGACGCGATACGGAAACGCCGAGATCCATAATATTGCCAGCGTGGTTGGCGGAGTGGCGAGTCAGGAAGCTGTCAAGCTCATCACTGGACAGTATGTTCCCTTTGACAATTGCTATGTCTTCAACGGCGTGGCGTCTATTGGGGGCGTCTATCGATTCTAAACAGTACGCGGTAGTAAACCTCTAACTTGAACCTCTTGTTTAGTTATATATGGGAATAGATCAGTCTCCTTTCAAGATGGATTCCTCTATGCTTTCACTAAAAATTGCATTAGGTAGCTTGAATCTAGCACTGCTGGATTGCTATCAGCAACGCCTGGCCATACGTTCACTGTACTTCTTCTCTTTAAATACAAAAACGCACTACAACTAGACTACACAGTGTGTACAGGGTGACAGCAACGACGACGATGCCAACGAATAAAAAAAAACATTGT
>Ga0307981_1003593_pt1 | contig 11522 bp, 12 predicted proteins | sample OrgLakmetagen987_FD_201849 | JGI IMG/M metagenome (GOLD analysis project Ga0307981, IMG submission 201849) | Saline water microbial communities from Organic Lake, Antarctica - #987 | ecosystem: Environmental > Aquatic > Non-marine Saline and Alkaline > Saline | place: Antarctica: Organic Lake... | reverse complement strand
AAGTTGAAAAACCCGGCTATTGTACTCAATGGGGTGAAAGCGGGCAAAGGGTATGGGTATGGGTATGGGTATGGGTATGGGTATGGGTATGGGTATGGGTACTATGAGGAGGATAAAAAGAAAAGGAAGTGGTGGAAGTTTTGGGCGTGATCCACTGCCGGCACCAATTTTCTTCCCTTATGTGCACGATTTACACCAACTTATACCGCGCTAATCTGTGAACCCAATCCGCGACAATCAGTGAAGTTAACCCAAGAAAACAATCAAGTAAAAATTTCCGAGCTGGTCAGAGAAGATGTTCGATATATAGAGTAAAACGCTCAAGTCATTCTATTTCGGATCGCCGGCCAAGAGAAAGTCACCACAGCGATTCAGACTGGAACTTTTTGATCTTACTGCTGGATCAAGAACCAACAATCGCCTTAAAGGACAAAATTCGAGGAAAGCTGTACGAAATAAAACTCGAGACAGACAAAGTGATAAGCATAATCATCCTCCAAAAAGAAGAGTGGGCAAAAAAGCAGTTACGCCAATCCTCCAAGTCATCGAAAAAGAAGGATTGAAACTATGAAGCCGCATTGGGGTTTGACCCTTTAACCTTATCAACTTTAACCCCAGTGGGATGGCTTCGCCCTACACAATGCGTGAATTCCACAGGGTAAGCCTTAAAATACTTTAACCTTTATCCTTGAAAACTTTAACCTTAAAATACCTCCCCTCCCTAGCCTTCTTCTACCGCTACCTCCGCTACCGGCTAGCCCTGCTACTGGTAGTCAGCATCCTCGTAGGCCTACTTGACGGACTAGGCCTAGCCATGTTCCTCCCCCTGCTCAAGTTCGTCGCCGACAGCGGCACGCAAACCACCAACGAAAGCATGGGCAACCTCGCCTTCCTCCTCGATGGCATACGCGCACTCGGGCTGCAGCTAACGCTCACCGTAGTGCTGCTGACCATGTTAGTATTTTTCACCCTCAAAGGCATAGCCAAGTGGCTGGAAAGCTACCTCAACGTAATCTACCAGCAGTACTTCATCCGAAAGGTACGGGTAGAGAACATAGACGCGCTGACCCATTACAGCTACCAGGCCTTCGTCACCGCTGATGCCGGGGCAATACAGAATACACTGAGTACGGAGGTAGAGCGCGTGGTGCAGGCTTACCGTTCCTACAGTCAAATGCTGCAGCAAGGCATAATGATACTGACCTACGCCGGACTGGCTTTCCTCGCCAATCCAGAATTCGCCCTATTGGTATTGGTAGGCGGCGTACTGTCCAACTTTCTGTTCAGTATCCTCTACAAAAAGACCAAGCAGCTTTCCCAACTGTACGTTAAAAGTAGCCACCGTTTTCAGGGGCTACTGATCCAAAAGGTGGCTTTCTTTAAGTACCTGAAAGCCACGGGGAGAATTCAGGCCTACGCGCAAAACCTCAAGGAAATGGTCTACGGGATTGAGGACTCGGTTAGGAAAATGGGAGTACTAGATAGTATCATGGCCGGGGTACGGGAGCCGATGATGATGGCCATCGTAGTAGCGACTATCTTGGTGCAGATACAGCTCCTGGGTGGCAGCCTGTCGACTATTATCCTGAGTTTACTCTTTTTCTACCGTGCGCTGAGCTCGGTTACAGGATTGCAAACCTCCTACAATAAGTTCCTCAGCTTTTCCGGCTCCCTCACCAATATGCAGCACTTTATAGCCGATCTGCAGCAGCACCGCGCACCAAATGGGCAAGCAGCATTTAGCGGCTTTGACCGGGCGGTTCAACTGAACAACATGAGCTTTGGGTACCAAGCCGATGACCTGATTTTAAAAGACCTCAACTTTTCCCTGCACCGCAATGAAACCCTGGCTCTAGTAGGCGAAAGCGGCTCAGGCAAAACCACTCTGATGAATATCCTTTCGGGGCTGCTCCAGCCTACCATCGGGCAAATGCGAGTCGATGGGCAAAATGCTAGTGACCTGGATATTAGCTCCTACCAAAATCGAATCGGTTACATTACGCAGGAGGCGGTCATCTTCGACGATACGGTCTTCAATAATGTGACCTTCTGGGCGGAAAAGTCGGAAGCTAATCTGCAGCGCTTTTGGGATGCCCTAAAAAAAGCCAGTATTGCGGAGTTCGTAAGGATGCAGCCCGATGCCGAAGACGCCCGCCTCGGCAACAACGGTATCAACCTGAGCGGGGGGCAAAAGCAGCGCATCTCCATCGCGCGGGAACTTTATAAGGAAGTAGATTTTCTCTTTATGGATGAGGCGACTTCAGCCCTTGATTCGGAGACTGAACGGGCGATACAGGAAAATATTGAGCAGCTCAAAGGACAGTATACCATTCTTATTATTGCCCACCGGCTGTCGACCATTAAGAATGCAGATCGGGTGGTGGTGCTGAAGCAGGGGCGGATTGACCATGTAGGCACCTATGAAAAACTGATCGCGCAGTCCGTTTCGTTTAAGCGAATGGTGGAATTGCAGGAAGTTTGACAAGGTTAAAGGTTATCAAGGTTAAAGGAGAAAGTGGAAAGGTTAAAGGTATCAAGGTTAAAGTGCAAAAAGGAGAAAGTGTAAAGGAGAAAGTAGGAAGGGTTAAAGGGATTGGGGTTAAAGTGCAAAAAGGAGAAAGTGTAAAGGAGAAAACCGACAACAAACTGTTATGCAAAAAATACAACAACCCTTCACTAATGTACAGCTGGAACTTTTAAAAGCCTTTGCTCACGACCTAAGCGAGAAGGAGCTGCTGAAGTTACGGGAACTACTGGCTGCTTTTTTTGCCCAAAAGGCCGTTGACGCTGCCAACCGGGCCTGGGACGAAAAGGGATGGGACAATAAAAAGGTACACCAGCTTCTTAATACGAAATTTAGGAAACGCAATTAAGCGATGATAAAGATTTTAATATGCTGGGAAAAATTGAATTCCCAAAGAATAAATTAAACCCACTTTAACCTTGAACCCACTTTAACCTTGAACCTACTTTAACCTTTCCCCTTGAAATACTTTACCCTTGGAAACTTTACCCTTAGAACGAAGTGATATATCCGTACATACAGAGTGACGATTACCTTAGTCTCGTTGAAGAGCCAGGGAAGCCATATGCCTTAGCAGAGCGACTTTTCACCTTTGCGGTAAATGTGATCCGTCAGGTAAGAACTTTACCAGGGAGTAAGGAATACAGCGTCATCACCTACCAATTGGTGAAAGCAGCTTCCTCGATTGGTGCCAATTACGAAGAGGCACAAGCCGCAGTTTCCAAAGCAGATTTCAGTAACAAAATCGGAATATGCCTCAAAGAAGCTCGGGAAGCTCACTATTGGGTAAAGCTGATCATTGCTACCCTCGACCAAGACAAAGACAAAGACAAAGACAAAGATAATTGGTACCCCCTGGAAAAAGAAGCCGAAGAAATTAAAAAAAAATATTAGGTTCTATCTACGTCAAAGTGTCTGTTAGTAGGAAGGGGAGGTAAGGTTAAAGGGATAAAGTTAAAGGTTAAAGGAGCCTCGGTTTGCGCCACTTTCACCTTCTCTGGCCGACGACCTTGTTCGACGACTACGTTCGACAAAGCTTCAGCAAAGGCGAAAGCTTTAGTGTAGTCCGGCCCCCTTGAAAACTTTCTCCTTGGATATTGAACCTACTTTAACCTTTATCCTTGGCGACTTTAACCTTGTTTACTCTAACCTTTATACTTGGTTACTTTACACTTGACCCTACTTTAACCTTTCAGAATGATCCTAAAAGATAAAGCCATACTTATTACTGGCGGCACCGGCTCCTTAGGCAAAGCCCTAACCAAGCACTTGCTAGAAAAATACCCGGGCCTGAAGCGTCTCGTCATCTTTTCCCGCGATGAACAGAAGCAGTTCAACATGGCGCAGGAATTCCCGGCAAGTCAGTACCCCCAGGTTCGCTACTTCATTGGAGATATCCGGGACTACGAGCGGGTGAAGCGGGCGCTCAAGGGTATCGACTATGTAATACACGCCGCTGCCATGAAGCACGTGCCCATTGCGGAGTATAACCCCATGGAGTGTGTGAAGACGAATATCCTAGGTGCAGAAAACCTCATCAATGCCTGCTTAGAAACTGAGGTAGAACGTGTAGTGGCCCTCTCTACCGACAAAGCAGCAGCTCCAGTCAACCTATACGGTGCTACCAAACTGGCCTCCGACAAATTATTTGTAGCTGCCAATAACATCACCGGCTGGAATCCCATCAAATTCAGCGTGGTGCGTTACGGTAACGTCATGGGATCCAACGGCTCCGTCATCCCCTTTTTCCTGAAAAAACGGCAAGAGGGTGTACTGCCCATAACCGTACCCAATATGACCCGCTTCAACATCAGCTTGCAAGGTGGTGTAGATATGGTGATGCATGCCTTGGATCACGCTTGGGGCGGAGAGATACTGGTGCCCAAAATTCCATCCTACCGTATCATGGATATTGCGGAAGCAATTGGCCCGGATTGCGAAAAGCCCGTCATTGGCATTCGTCCTGGTGAGAAAATTCACGAGGAAATGATCACGGCTTCAGATTCTTTTTACACCTACGATTTAGGCAAGTACTACGCCATCCTCCCTTCTACGCATAAGTGGAAATTACAGGACTATATCGAGCACTTCCAGGCGAAGAAAGTGGAGATGGGCTTCCGGTATAATTCGGGGGAGAATATGGAGTGGGAAACGGTTGACTCGTTGAGAAAGCTTATTAAGGAGCATGTTGATGCGTCTTTTGGGGTTAGCGGTTAGCGGGAAATAACGAACGGTTATTGAATATGTATTCAAATTGAGTAAATCGCCACATAAAAATCTGGAAGCTTGGAAAGTGAGTATGAACTTGGTTGAGCGTGTTTATGCAGTCACCCAAAACTTTCCATCAGAGGAGAAATTTGGGCTGATCTCTCAAATGAGGAGAGCCGCTGTATCCGTTCCATCAAATATTGCTGAAGGTGCTGCTGACCGAACCACAAATCAATTTGCAAACTTTCTATCGAATGCTCTAGGTTCTTTAGCAGAGTTAGACACACAAGTCGAGTTAAGTTTGAGGCTTGGATTCATGAATGAAGATGAATATAGGTCCGTCAGTGAAGTTATTGACCGGTCAAAAGGCTTGGTCTTTGGTTTAAGAAAATCATTGCGCAAATAATGTCTCAAAAAGAAAATCCCGCTCACCGTTCCCCGCTTACCGCTCACGGCCCGATTCCTTACGGAAGGCAACACATCACCGACGCCGACATCCAAGCCGTAGTAGACACCCTAAAGTCCGACTACCTGACCCAAGGACCCCGCATCCCCGAATTCGAGGAAGCCTTTGCGGAATACGTAGGTGCCAAGTACGCAGTAGCCGTAGCCAACGGCACCGCCGCTCTGCACCTCAACTGTCTGGCACTAGGCGTACAGCCCGGCGATAAAGTGATCACCACGCCCATCACCTTCGCCGCTTCTGCCAATTGTGTGCGCTACTGTGGCGGAGAGGTCGACTTTGCGGACATTGATCCCGAGACCTACCTGCTAGACCTAAACGAGGTCAAAAAGTTATTAGAGGCAGCCCCCAAAGGCACTTACAAAGGCATCATACCCGTAGACTTTGCCGGACGGGCAGTAAATTTAGAAGCCTTTCGAGCACTAGCCGATGAGCACGGGCTGTGGATCATAGAAGATAGCTGCCACTCCCCCGGCGGTTACTTTGTGGACAGCCAAAGTCAAGAACAGCACTGCGGCAATGGACAGTTTGCAGACTTAGCCATTTTCTCCTTCCACCCGGTAAAACACATCGCAGCCGGCGAAGGCGGCATGATTACTACAAATAATCCTGAGCTGTACGAAAAGCTACAAATGCTCCGCACCCACGGCATTACTAAAGATGCTTCCAAGTACCAAAACCCCATAGAACTGGCTTTGGGCTCAGCGAACGGCGAACAGCAAACCGCGAACAGCGAGCCCACCGCTCACCGCTCACCGCTCACCGCTTACCCTCAATGGTATATGGAAATGCAAACCCTGGGCTACAACTACCGCCTAACCGACTTCCAGGCAGCCCTCGGGCTCAGCCAACTGCAGCGTGCGGAAGAAGGAATCAAACGCCGACGAGAAATTGCCGCAAAATACTACGAAGCTTTTAGCGAAATCCCTCAAATAAAAGATCGCAACCATGAAGCGAACCGCAAATCGCGAACAGCGAACAGCGAACCGCAAACAGCGAACTCGCATGCTTACCACCTCTACGTAATCGAAGCAGAAAACCGCTTAGGACTCTACAATTATTTACGGGAACACAACATCTACGCCCAAATCCACTACATTCCCTGCCACCTGATGCCATATTACCAGGAACAGGGCTGGAAGGAAGGCGATATGCCACAGTCGGAAGGGTATTATACTCAATGCATCAGTTTACCCATGTATCCGACACTGAGTGAGACAGAGCAGAAATTTGTTATTGAATCCATTCAAGATTTCTATATTCAGTGATGTCAGAAAAGGAGAAAAACAAGCCAACAGCCAACAGCCAACAGCCAACAGCAAAGAACTTGTGCATCATCCCTGCTCGCGGTGGCAGCAAACGCATTCCACGCAAAAACATTAAAGACTTTCTGGGGAAGCCCATTATTGCCTACTCCATAGAAACGGCGATTGAGAGTGGTCTTTTCCAGGAAATCATGGTCTCTACTGATGATGAAGAAATAGCCAACATCGCTCAGAAATATGGCGCTAAAGTGCCCTTTATGCGCTCCGCAGCAAATGCCGATGACCACGCAACCACCATGGATGTCATCGAGGAGGTAGTCAAGGAATATCAGAGAGGTGGGCAGCACCATGATTTTATCTGTTGTGTGTACCCGACTGCACCATTGATGAAAGCAGAACATCTTGAATCAGGTTACCAGAAGTTAAAGAATACCTCGGTCAATGCTGTATTCCCTGCAGTGGCTTTTAGTTACCCAGTTTGGCGAGGGGTAGTAAGGAGAGATGATGAAAAAGTGGAAATGTTGTTTCCAGAGCACGCCAACACCCGATCACAAGATTTATCCTTAGTTTATCATGATGCCGGTCAGTGGTATTGGTTAAAGCCGAATGCACTCGGACAACCGATGTTCCAAAATGCGACTCTTTACGAGCTAAGTGAGCAAGATGTACAAGATATTGACGCTCTTTCTGACTGGCATTTAGCGGAATGGAAATTCAAAATGCGTCAGGGTGAATACTTATAAGGTACTGCAAAGACAACGCTTTCAAGAAGAAGGCTTTAATCTTATTCCAATTCGCTATCAGGACCGCTATGACATCATGCGCTGGCGCAACGAGCAAATCTACCACCTTCGCCAAAGTAAGCCGCTGACCGAAGCCGACCAAGACCGCTACTTCAACGAAGTGGTGAGTACGCTCTTTGATCAAGAGCAGCCGAAGCAGATCTTGTTCTCTTTCTTGGAGGACGAGCAGTGTATCGGGTACGGAGGATTGGTGCATATCAATTGGGTGGATCGGAATGCAGAGCTTTCCTTCATCATGGACACCTCATTAGAGTCTTCTAGCTTTAATGAAATTTGGAAAGCCTATCTGTCTCTGATAGAGCTAGTAGCTTTTCAGGAGTTAGGCTTGCATAAGATTTATACTTATGCTTTTGATTTGCGTCCTCATTTATATAAAGCTATTGAAAAAGCCAGCTTTAAACAAGAAGCTAGGCTAGTTGAGCATATATTCTTTGACGATAAATATATAGACGTTCTTATACATTCAAAACTAAACCCATCATGAAAGATATCAGTTTGGTCAAAGTAAATCTCCAGGATATTGAATTAATTCGTGGCTGGAGAAATAGCCCGGAAGTTTCTTCATACATGTACGATGAATCGTACATCTCTGAAGAGCAACAAGAAGCGTGGTTTCATAAAATGGATGCTGATCCAAATTCTGTTTATTGGATTATTGAGTATAACAATAAAAAGCTCGGCCTCGCAAGTCTAACCAACATAAATCAATTACTTAAAAGCTGCTACTGGGCATTCTATTTAGGCGACACTTCAGTTAGAGGCGCAGGAATTGGTGCGAAAGTAGAGTACAACGTTCTACTCTATGTCTTTGAAGAGCTAAAACTCAACAAACTACGATGTGAAGTTTTAGTCAATAATGATAAAGTCATAAAAATGCATGAAAAATTTGGCTTTAGAAGAGAAGCATATTATAGAGAGCATTGCTTTAAGAATGAGAAACAAATAGATGTGGTTGGTTTAGCAATGCTAAAAAGCGAATGGATTTTTCTCAAAGATGGTTTAACTTCAAAAGTATATGGAAGTAAATAAAATAATATTGGGCGAAGTTTTTGCTTACGCATTTTCTTTTAAGCAAGAAGATGTAGAGCTGTTTGCAAAAGCTACTGGTGATTACAATCCAATTCATCTCGATTCCGAATACGCAAGTAAAACTATGTTTAAGACCCCAATTATTCATGGATTCTTGGGGGGAAGTATTTTTTCAAAAGTGTTTGGGACTATCTGGCCCGGCGAAGGGACAATATACTTAAAACAGGATTTGAAATTTCTTAGCCCGATGCGGGCCAATCATAGCTATCTGGCAAAATTTGAAGTTACTGAAGTTTTCCCAGAGAAAAACAGAGCCCTAGTAAAAACTTCTGTTTTCGATGATGATCGTATTTGCATAGCGGGACAAGCGGTGATAATTCATCCAACAAAACTGTAACAATGACTATTGGAAACATCAGCTTAAATGACAAATCTGTCTTTATTGTAGCAGAGCTATCCGCTAATCATAACGGCAGCTTAGAGGTAGCATTGGAAACCATCAAGGCAGCCAAACGTGCAGGAGCGGATGCGATCAAATTGCAGACATATACAGCGGATACCATCACGATAGATTGCGACAAGCCAGACTTCATCGTGAAAGGAGGTACGATATGGGATGGGAAAACGCTCTACGAACTTTATCAGGAAGCCTACACCCCCTGGGAATGGCACGAAGCCCTCTTCCAAGCCGCCGCTGAAGAGGAGCTGATCTGCTTCTCCTCCCCTTTCGACAAGACCGCTGTTGACTTTTTGGAAGGATTGAATACCCCAGCTTACAAAATCGCTTCCTTCGAGATTACCGATATTCCTTTAATCGAGTACGCCGCTTCCAAAGGCAAGCCGATCATCCTTTCTACAGGTATTGCTACGATGGAAGACATCGAGCTGGCCCTCGACGCCTGTCGCCGGGTCGGGAATAATGATATTGCTCTACTCAAGTGTACTTCGAGTTATCCTGCTCCCGTAGAAGAAGCTAATATGGCAATGGTGAAGGACTTCGCGGAGCGCTTTGGGGTTGTTCCTGGTCTTTCAGACCATACTATAGGCAGCACGGTTCCGGTAGTCGCTACTTGCTTCGGTGCAAAGATCATCGAAAAGCATTTTATCCTTGATCGTTCCATTGGTGGACCGGATGCATCCTTCTCGATGAATGAGGAGGAATTTACCCAAATGGTGAAAGCGGTGCGGGAGGCGGAACAAGCAATCGGTAAAGTGGATTATACGCCTACGGAGAAGCAGATTAAGGGGCGGGCGTTTAGCCGGTCGCTTTATGTGGTGAAGGATATTAAAAAGGGGGAGGTGATTACGGAGGAGCATGTGCGGAGTATTCGGCCGGGGTATGGGGGGCATCCTAAGGAGTTGAATAATTGGTTGGGAAAAGAAGCCCCTAAAGCGTTTGTAAAAGGGGATCGCTTTGATGTGTAAGCCATAATTAAAGATTTTGGACGCCAATCTATTAAGAGCTATACGACTTAGCAAATTGCGGATTATACCTGCTGTAGAGAAACGAGCACTACAACACCCATTTCGGGAAAAGCTTATGTGTTATCTACGAATATTGAGCCCACTCAAAGAAATTCCAGTCTCAATAGATCAAAGGTTTTCTTGGTTTTTGCACGGTGGTATTCATCCGAATTCAAAATCAGGTGCCGCCTTTAGAGAATTAGTCGAAGCGGGAATAAAGCCAGAATCTATCTGGCACTTGGATCTCAATGGTAATAACAAATTAATCGGTATTTTTAGGGTTTTATCGAGATTGCCCTGGGTAACTGGGCTTATCATACAAAAAATCAAAGTCTTCCGCTATATAGACCTAGCTGCCCTGCAAGTGTTAATTGGATATGCAGCGTATAAACGATTTTTTCTTGAGAATTCTAAACTTAAACCAGTAATTATCAGCGATATTAGCCCCACTTTACATATGCAATGGAGTGCAGCTCTTTCAGTTAATAGTGAAGTGTTGTGGTGGCAAGACGATTACCATCACTTTGAGGGCTTTTCTGAAGAGAACTATTTACCTTATACATGTGATTTTGCTATCGTTTTAAATGAACATGGGTACAAAACAGTAAAAAGTCAAAGTCCGGAAGCAAAAATATTCCGGAGGAAACCAACCAATGTTTTCCCATTGAGAAAAATACCTAACAACCCCAAAATCGGGATGGCTACTAATGTATTGTTTGAAGCCACCCCTGCTCAACTTGAAATAGTTAAGGAATTAAAAGAGCGCCTAAGTGCTAGTGAAATTTTCCTGCGGCTACATCCTAATTCTAAACTGCATAGTGCAAAAAGTTTGCCTAAGTGGTTATGCATTGCTAAAAAAAGGGAAACATTAGAAGGTTTTGCTCAAAGAATAGACCTTGTGATAGTAGGGAATACCGCCGCCCAGTTAAAATTACTTTGCCTCAGCGTACCTGTTTTACATGTAACCCTCTTCGATAATTTTGGGTCCGATTTGTATCAATATTGCCGTTTAGGCTTCAGTTATGGAGTAGAAGACCTTGGCAAGTTGAACATGGAGGATGTTCACAAGTTTTACAGCGAGAAGTTTAAGTCACGCTCACTTGAGGAATATGTAAATATTCAGTCAGAGGTAAATGAGCTCAAAGCTTTGCCAATTTTTTTTTAAAAGAACATCATACTTTGAAGTGATTTAAAAATAAATTCATCTGCTATGGTCCTATTTTACACTAAAAACTACTTTAATATTATGAAAAAGGGTTCCTGCCATCTTTGATTATTTAATTTTTACTGGATAAAAGCTAACTTAAATGAAATTACGACTACACATTGGCATCCATAAAACTGGCAGTTCCTACATACAATACATATGCTCAAATAAAAGAGAAGAGCTTTTAAGTAATGGTATTTGGTTCCCTGTATCTAGTGAAGATTTCAAAATGAAAAGAGGAGAGATTTCGGCTGGTAATGCATTAGATCTTTGCATGCACTTACGAAAAGGAAATGAACATGATGTTGAGAAGTACTTAAAAAATATTCTTTTGGAATCCGAGGCAAAAGGTGCTAAAGATGTGTTGTTATCCTCAGAAGGTTTAGGGCACGATTTATCCGTTTATAAAAAGCTTAAACTACTGGAAACTACAGCTAATAAAGTGGGCTTTGAATCAGTTTCGGTAATTGCCTATTTCAGAGACCTTGTGGACCATTGCATATCGCTGTACAAGCATCGCTCAAAATCTGGTAAAAACCCAGATTTTGAATACTGGGTT
>Ga0307981_1003592_pt1 | contig 11522 bp, 10 predicted proteins | sample OrgLakmetagen987_FD_201849 | JGI IMG/M metagenome (GOLD analysis project Ga0307981, IMG submission 201849) | Saline water microbial communities from Organic Lake, Antarctica - #987 | ecosystem: Environmental > Aquatic > Non-marine Saline and Alkaline > Saline | place: Antarctica: Organic Lake... | reverse complement strand
CGGAAAAAAATAATGAACCAAAAGATAATACAAAAAAAAACCGGGGTATCCATGAGAAGTGGTTACTAATCTTAACAGATCATACGATGACCCTAGTTCTATTTCTCTGGGTCCTCGCTGCTGCTGTCTGGTATTACCTATGGTCTAGGAAATGGCGTAAATATATAATACTTAATGCCGATGTGTCGGTGAGGTTGGGTGCTAATCATGGCGCTAATGTGAGCGATACTATCGAGTTCTCTGATCCTAAAGTATCTCTAACAAAGCAGTATGAGAGGGTCAAAAGCAGAGAACTATAGCTACCGTCGTGGTAAGTTTTTTTCATCATAATTTCATCATAATTTCATATAGAGTTCATCAAGGCTTCATAAAGTGTGCGTATCTTATGAATCATGAGAGTAAGCAATAAAGTTAAATTTGATGTAGTGGTAGCAACTCATTACGGGATGTGTTTTGGGGTGAAGGCAGCGATAGACATCACACAGAAGCTAGCAGCTAAATCTCCAGTGACCGTGCTCGGTGAATTGGCTCATAATGCTACAGTAAAACGAAATCTAGAGCGTGAAGGCGCTCAACACGTTAAGCTCGAAGGAAGTGGTGCCAATACGAAAAATGTGATCATTACCGCACACGGAGCATCTAATAAAGATCGCAAACGCTGGGCGGATCTAGGTCACAGAGTAACTGACACGACTTGCCCACTGGTGCATAAGGCTCACGCTGCACTAGAGAATTTAGTAGCCGCTGGCTATAGCCCGATAGTGATAGGACAGCCCGGCCATGTCGAGGTGCGCGGACTGGTGGGAGATTTCCCACATGCTCAAGTAATACTAAATATAGAGGATACACGAAAACTCAATATACTGGGTAATAAGATAGGCGTGATCTCTCAAACGACTCAACAGATCGATAATGTGGACGCAATCCTGACCGCTCTCAAACAGAGATTCGCTGGTGCTGAAGTGCAATTTATAGATACTGTATGCCGTCCTACGAAAGAGAGACAGATAGCACTGATAGAGCTCTGTGCTAAAGTAAAAGTAGTGGTGGTGGTGGGTGGAATAAACTCTAATAATACCGCTCAACTAGCAGAAAAATGCCAGAAGTTAGGCTGTATCGCGTATCATGTTCAGAACTCTGATGATGTCCGTGCTGAGTGGTTTATCGGCGTCGATAAAGTAGGATTAACCGCCGGGACTTCCACACCTGAAGAAGACATGGAGTGCATAAAAATCAAATTATTAGAGATTTCATTATCTCCAAAGAAAATGAAAGTCAATTTCGCCTGAAGTCTGATCTTACTTAAACTTTAAGGTAGGTTTTTTTGAAATAGCTGGTGTTAACAGTATCCCAGTTGTCTTACGGATCTTGGTAAATGTTGGAGCAAGCTCTTCATTAATATTAGTTGAAGCTGAAGCAGATATCACGGCTGCTACTTGGAGAGCTTGAGTGGGTACTGCTTGTGCTGGAGCTGGTGTACTAATTTCAGGCGTTGATGGGGTATTAATAGCCGTTGATTTCACCTCATTACTGGAAGGTATCATTGTAGAAGGAGTAACCACTCGCTTCTGGACTGGCGTAGATGCCATTAATAGATTCGCGGCTTGCGGGCTCTCTACTTCTGTTAACCCGATAATATCTTCTGGAATATCGGAAGGCGAAATAGTCCCTCCAGGAATTTCCTGACTAGGAACATCGAGTGGCGGTTTGGCAGTTTGATCACTTTTTTGCCACTCATCAATGAGTCTATGAGAATCATCCAACCAGAGAACCTGACGCTCAAATGCAAGATCGATTAATGATGGATCACTAGCCAGTGCGGCCCCATAAAATCTAGCCGCCTGCATATACATACCGATGTCATTGAGAGCGCTGGCGACTGCCATGTTTTTAGCTGGTTTATCGTCATTTCTCCTGACTATTTCGTAAATCATACGTATCGCTCTATTTGGCTGAGCTCGTGAAATTATCTTGATGACAAAGGCCACATCCACATCTGTAGAAGGAATTTCTGGAGCACTCCACAGCATCTCTGCTGCTTCAGCATATTCTTCCTCATCATAGAGAATTTCTGCAGTCTTCTTTCTCGTCTCCCATAATTCTGGGTGAAGCTCAAGTGTCTGAAGCAGTATTTTAATTGCAGCTTTGTTATCTCTTTCTCGCATGATCAAGTAGTTGAAATTCGAGTTCTAACTTAGACCACTTCAATTACTGAAGTAAAGAGAATAGTGACTAGAAATAAAAACGCGTGCAATTGACGCACTATGGGATACAATATAGGTAGTTCATGAGTGAAAAATCAGCAGAAAAACCAGCAGTTAAAAAACGTAAACGCATCAACGTTAGAAAACCAGATGTGATGGCAAAAGTGGAAGCGGAAGTAAGTAATCACTACGAGTCATCAGTGGTAGATAAGCTTAGAGAAAATGGCGGAAAAGTAACGCTAGGCAAAACAACCATCAAATTAGCACAGCAATTTGGCTTTTGTTACGGAGTGGAGAGAGCCATCGACCTCGCCTATGCTTCGCGTAAGGTATTTGAAACTAATCCGATTTATCTCATCGGCGAAATCATCCATAACCCTGAGGTGAATAGGCAGCTCAAAGAGATGGACATTGTCTCACTTCCTTGGGAACAAATGAACGAACAGTATGATGCTCTAACCGAAGATGATGTGGTTATCGTGCCTGCATTCGGGGCTCCTATTTCATTCATGGAAAAGATTGAAGAACGCGGTGCGTCGATAGTTGATACTACCTGTGGTGATGTCATGAAAGTATGGAGACGAGTAAGAACCTACGCTAAGGAAGGATACACCTCTATTATTCACGGCATAGCAGGGCACGAAGAGACTCTTGCCACAGCGTCACACGCATTAGGTAAAGAAAAAAATGGTCACTATTTAATTATTCTCACTCTCGATGATACAGAATTTGTATGCGACTATATTGCTGGTAAAATTTCTGACAAAGACTTCATGATCAGGTTCGGCGAAAACAATGTTTCGGATGGCTTCAACCCCACAACTCAAATGAAGCAGGTTGGAGTGGCTAACCAAACCACAATGCTAAAAAGCGAGACTGAGGAGATTCAACGCCGTATCATGGCCGCAGTTAATGAGCGTGATGGAGTGGCAGGGAACTGTCAGGTCTTTGACACCATTTGTGGGGCTACTCAAGAGCGACAGGACGCCTTATTCGAAATGCTCAAGGAACCCATGGACATGCTACTTGTGGTTGGTGGATACAATAGCTCTAACACCGCACACCTCGTAGAAATAGGTCAAGAAGAACTACCTACATTCTTCATCAGAGATGCTGACTGTATCGAGTCGCTTGAACAAATAGTTCACTTTGATCTGGAGCGGAAATCAGAAATCACCACAGATTATAAAAACCTTTTAGATCACGATAAGCCAGTAGTCGTAGGAATTACCGCAGGAGCATCATGTCCTAATAACTTGATCGAAAACACCATCATCAGAGTCTGTGAACTTCGTGGTATTTCAAGGTCTGAGATATTGGGTGGAGAATGAGACTTATATATTCAGCGGCAAGCACGATAGTGCTTGCTTCAATTGCCAAAGCACAATGAAGATCATGTATCCCATAGTGGCCCAGCTAATAAATGATTAAGACTAAACATCTATAACACAGATCATTTATTATCATTGATGATAATGACTCAAAAATTCGTCTACAATAGAATTACAATGAGCTGAAAAACGATCGCGATCTTAGCCACAGTCTCTGACTAAAGCTTAGCTTGGGTAAGGGCTTGAATCCTCCTGACTAAGCTAGAAGATACCGAAAAACCATTTTCGCTTAACAGATCGCTTATATTCGTCATCCCCCACGCTAATCACCTCCACACGGCATCTTGTGAGACCATCTTTCTTAAAGCCTAGCTTTGAAGCTCCACGTGGACTCAAATCGATAATTCTACCAGAAATAAACGGTCCTCTATCATTCACTCTGAGCTTAAGAGTTTTTCCATTTTTCAGATTTGTCACCTTTACTCGGCAAGGCAGGGGTAAGGTTTTGTGAGCAGCGATCACGTGCCATGGCATCACCTTTTCTCCAATTGATGTGTTACCCCGTTTCAGCCCAAAATAAGTAGACTCATCAAACCAAGACGCAATTCCCTCCTCATCATAATAGAGAGCCTCCTCCACGCTCATAGGTTGGTAATGAATTCCTCTTATCGTATAGGGACGAGTCATGTATCCCTTGTAACCAGACTGTGATGCACATGAGCAGAATCCCAAAATTACTACCCCTATGAGTAGTCTATATATGCTCGATAATATCATTTTTTTCATATCTTACTTTTGCTAGGGTTTCGTATTTATCGTCTTCACTTCGGTATCCCATGGGACAAGCTAACACAGTGCCATATCTTCCCGCCTCAAGTCCTAAAATTTCATCATACTTTGACGGAATAAGTCCCTCCATAGGACAGGCATCTATCTCTAACATTGCTGCTGTAGTCATTAACTGACCCAGAGCGATATAGACTTGGTTGCTCGCCCATGCATGTTTTTGCTCCTGACTCATCCCAGACAGAAAACCAGTCATCATACTCTTGTAAGGATCTAGAGCAACTTTGGCGCCACCTCGCTTAGAATGGATGTCTGTGACAAATCGCTCTACATCTGCTTCATCTAAATTCTTAAGAGCAGTGAGTACGACCAAATGCGAGCAGTCAGTCACCTGAGCTTGATTCCAAGAATGTTCCAATAACTTTTCCTTTACCACCTGATCTGTGATTACTAAGAACTTCCAAGGCTGCAGACCAAACGACGAAGGCGTCAGCACCAAAGATTCCTCCACCTGTTCCCAAAGCTCTGCAGGAATTGTCTTCTTAGAATCAAATGCCTTTGTCGCGTAGCGCCATTTTAATTTCTCTAATACATCTATTTTTGTCATTTGTTTTTTAGTTAATTCTCTTTCTGGTCTATTGTTAGCGGAAGGTTAATTGAAGGGAAGTCCTTTAAGGTGAAACTTAGTAACACACTAAACTCGTCACGGTTACGATTATCACGCTTCAGCACACCTAACGATGCGATCCAACTATCAAAATCTCGATGAATTCTATACTGTTGCATCTCAAGTGTATTATCATCTAACTCCCATTGCTGGTATATATCAAATCCCCAAGATTCATTCAGCCTCGTGTAGATACGCATATCAATCCTGTTACTATCCTCTAAAGTAGGGTGCCCATTTAGCAATCGATAATTAAAGGAAACCTCCCAATTCTCATTAGCCATAAATTGCACTCCAGGAGCTAGCTCCGTAAATCCTGATCCTTTATCCAGAAGCGGAAACTGCATCTCCACGCTCGCAGCCATCCACGGCAGTGGGTGCCAGTAAATATCATTATATAAGTTAGAAAATGACCTGTTCTGCTCCGGATCTCGCATAAAATAATCCAAATAAGTATTCATCGTCAACCACGCATATGACCCTCCATCACGCCGAGTGAGAAGCTCATTATTAATCCCCAGCCGGACTATCGACCAGCTATTAATCTCATCTATCGCTGAAAATGAACCTACATCTATCGTTCTCGGGCGGGTTGTAGGCGTCAATCTATCAATTTTTGTAAATGAACTATCCAGCTGATTTGTAGATAAGAGTGAAAGATTAGCATACGGCCGGCTCACATGCATCAGCCCATCCAGCCCCCATTTTTTATTCACCAATCCTGGATATTGTTTCACAAATTTTAATGAACTATCCACCCCCACAGAAGCCAGTCTCCTACTAGCCCCTTTATCATCAGCACCCTCCTGCCAATATTGGGTGTACCCGAGCCCAGCTCTAGGAGTGACCGTCACCCCATTAAATGGTCTAAATGTTCGGCTCACCTCATGCCAGGTATGAAATCGCAGAAAATCTCGTTTTGATAGAATACTATCAATTTCTGATATCCTCGGGTCTCCCGCTAACAAAGTGCCCTGCACTACCCTCAACCGATCCTGCCTGAAATCTGCCAAATCTTCACGGTAGAAACCTGCAGATGTGCTACCTTGGTATAAAACCTTACTCTCTTTGATAGGTCGCCTCGTTCTTTCATAAAAAATCTCAGGTAATCGACTATCGGTGCGGTAGAAATCATTCAAACGAAACCTTCCATAAATCCCAGCTAGAGATGACTCAGTCTTACGAAACGCCCCAAGTATGTTTTCTGGTTGGGGATTAGTGGTAAAAGTTCTGGGCTCAAAATCTTCTAAATAAAACCTATCGCTAAGCCAAGTCATATTAATATCGCTATAGAACGTAGCGGCATTGTTCACCATACTAGCCTGCTCAAACCTATTTTTAAATTCCACCCTATAACGGTCTTCATTCACAGGCCCCCTCACCTCACCTGATCTAGTCTGTGAAGGGTCCAGATCATTTGTGTAATACATTTTCAGCCATCCAAGATTATCATTATCTTCTAACCTTGTATCAAATAAATCCACACCTGCACCCAACCCACGTTCATAGCGAGCATCGAATAAAAACTGTGCCAACAACCAGGCATCCTCACGCTGTTCGGTTTCCTTATCCAGCTCTCCACCCAGCATCACACCATATCTATTCATCAAGAAGGGCCCCCAGTTAGAACGCGACCCAGGTATAAAATGATACCCCAGATCCTTATTCAGAGATTGTGAAAAGTACGGTAACCACAATACAGTCCGGTCTCCTACCTTAAATCTCAGCTTATTAAAAGTCACCTTCTCCTTCGGGTAAATCGTGATCTTGTCGGCCTCTAGCCAGTAGTTAGGCTTCTTCACATCATGCGTCGTTATAGCAGCCTCCCGAGCCACAAAGACATCTCTACCTCTATGCTTCACCTGCTTCACGGACCCAGATTTTAGCAAAATAGGATCCAGACTGACGATCAAATCTTTCGTATCTAACTTCCCTTTATCATAAAAATAACTCGCCCTCTGTCCTTTATACACTAACGCGCCCTGATAAATTTCTACATTTCCAAATACCCTCACCACCTTCGACTTAAAATCCAGCTCTGCCCGATCCGCAAACATCTGTAATCCATTATCCCCAAAGATCTGCACTAGACCCTCATACTTCAACAGTTTCTGCTCATTCTTCCAGCGGAAGAAATTTGCCCGTATCCTTATATTCTTCGGCATCTCAGGCATTACAGGAGCAATTTTAATATTCAATCCACCCGCCTCTAAGCCACCGCTAAGCACTCTATTCTCACGCACATTCTCCTCTAAATTTTGACACATTCCCAGACCTGAAATTCCTAAAAGAATCGCTACCAGTAATATCCTTATTCTCCCCCATATCATTCCCGCTACCATTAGTCTCAAACAATGGCCACTCCAACCTTCTGAGTAAAGATGAAATTCTGTAACTTTGTTTATCCTAAATCCTTCAAAAAAAGAGGACTCTAGCTAACAGCTCCTATAATAGGTAATATAAAATTATCCTCATAGTGAAATCTAATCACTCATTGAAAATGAAAAAATAAAATGATAGCCCTCTGCTCTATCCGCTTATCAATTTCACAGGTAGCAATAAGACAACTTGGAGGCGGAAACTACCTACAATCTAGTCAGGATTACCGCCTAACCACACCTCTGAAGAGAATATCTTCACCTAGTTGCTTCACCCGTATCTTCTCCAGTTCTAAGCTCTTCTTCAGATGCTCACCCACTCCGAAGCCAAAGTCTCCACCACCAGTCAACATCGGGGCAAAAAATACCGCCACTTCATCCACTAACCCTTGTTCCAGAAACTTCCGCATCAGGACTCCACCACACTCTAACAGAACCGTATTACACCCCAACTCCGCCAGCTCAGTCAGACTCTCATTCAAACTCATATCCTCATGAACCAGTGTCCTTTCTTTGAATTCATCTGTAAAAACCGCCGCATCTAGAGGTAAGTTTTCCTTCCCACTCTGGGTCAGCACTACTCGCCATGGCTGCAGTTTCTCTTCTCGATAAGAATCTCCTCTAAGAGTCAGGCTAGGATTATCTCTACGCAACGTTTTACCTCCCACCACAATGGCATCAACCTCAGCACGAATACTGTGTGCTTCTGCACGTGCCTCCGCTCCCGTCAACCACTGACCTTCACCCTTAGGCCTTGTGATTCTGCCGTCTAGACTCATCGCAGACTTTGCAATCACCCAGGGCAATCCTTTTAAAATACGCTTACTAAAACCGCTGATCAGCAGCTTGCAATCCTCGTCAAGCAACCCACTAGCCACTTCTATACCAGCCGATCTCAAAATCTTATCCGCCGCGCCAGCATGATCAGGATTCACATCCCTAGCACCATAGACAACACGGCTAAATCCCCCCTCAATAATCGCATCCGTACACGCTGCCGTCCGCCCGCAAGTAGAGCATGGTTCCAGCGTCACATAAATAGTCGCACCTGTTAGACTCACTTTACCAGCATCCTTGATCGCGTCACGCTCAGCATGTGGTCCACCAGCCTTCCTATGCCATCCTTTACCAACGACTTGGCCGCTCTTAACAATCACCGCACCCACTGGCGGGTTTGGGCACGTCAAACCCACACCTTTCTGTGCCTCAGCCAGAGCCAACTGCATGAAATGTTCATCAATCATCATCTTTAGATACAGGTATAGTAGTTTGTAAAATCAACGTTTCATCATTCACCCTCAGCTTACTCGCGCCCCTAGGTAAAATGATAAAATCTCCAGGTATGTAAACTCCGCCTGCCTCATCAGCCAACTCACCGCTCACCACCGTCACGATAGAAAATCTCTCGTTATCAAGATTCCCCATCTCAGTGCCAGAATGCAGTTCGCGTTTCTCTACCTTAAAATATTCACAACTCGCGATACAATCTCCAACAGCCTCATCCATTTCAGGCTCAGTGTCTGAGAAATCTATGCAGCGCATGCTTTGCTCCACATGCAGTTCTCGCGGTTCACCATCTAGCCCCATCCGGTTCCAGTCAAACACCCTGTAGGTAGTGTCCGAGTTCTGCTGGATCTCATAAATCAAATACCCTGCGCCAATGGCATGTAGCCTCCCCGATGGAATAAAAATACTCTCCCCATCCACCGCCTCTATCGCATGGATTTGCTCCTCCACAGTCCCGTCAGCGAGAGACTGCTCGAAACTCTCACTAGTCACGCCACGCTTCAGACCAGCATAAAGTTTCGCTCCTTTATCCGCACCAGCGATGTACCACATCTCCGTCTTAGCCTCGCCACCCATCTCCTCAGCCAGTTCCGCTGGAGGATGAACCTGCACGGATAAATCATCCCTACAATCAAGAATCTTAATCAATAATGGAAAACGGTCCCCCCTCAAGCCATCACCAAAAACCTTAGCCCTACTCACCTCATCGCTCCACAGCTGATTCAGTGACATCCCTGCGAAATCGCCAAAACTCACCACTGATTGTGCCTCCTCCCGATCAGAAATCTCCCATGATTCACCATACGGCACATCTTGGCTCGGAAGCTCGCGACCATAGACGTTCTCCAGCTCGCGACCACCCCAGACCCTATCCTGGTAGATCGCATTAAATTTAATTGGTAACATGCCTGCACTATCACCAACCGACCGCCATCCCACAAGCCGAAAAAAAAGAATTGCCACCAGCCGCCAACATGGCTAGTTTGCCGTCTCGTTTGACAGACAACGATGAACTTGCATACGGGCAGGTGGCAGAGTGGTCGAATGCGCACGCCTGGAAAGCGTGTGAGGCAGTAATGTCTCCGAGGGTTCGAATCCCTCCCTGCCCGCCATTTACATGAAATCCTATATACCAAAAAGGATACAGGGGTTTTCAAGGTGAGTATATTTGTAGTTTTCATGAAAAAGGTAACAGTTTCGGTAACAAGCCATCCTGAAACGAGGTTAATTTAGCATTCATTCAGATGCTTGCCGTAGAGATTGGTTTTAACTGACTAATTCCCTGAGTAGTATACCCAGTGAGAACTTAGTTTACTACTTATGCGTAGGACCAAAAGTCTATTCTTCAGCATTCTAAAATGACCACATGAAGATTCTACTTTGGGTATGATTATTACTTCAGAATATCTAAGATGTGTTTGATCACGGCACCTCTACTTTCTTCGTCAGAGGGTATAATAAGATCCATCCATAGAAACTATCTCGACTCTGAGCAGGTTTCTTAATGAGTGTTTATTCAAATTCTGAAAACTAGACTATGCTTAGTCCTACGTGCTATCATACCATTATGAAAAAGAAGAAAAAAGGGCATTGTGCCATATGTGGCAACTTTGGAAGAGTTACAAAAGAGCACGTCCCCCCAAAATCCCTATTTCCCAGACCTCAAATGAATCCGATTATTGTTCCAACTTGCGCTGAATGCAATGGAGGAAGCTCTTCTGTTGACCAGCGGTTTGCAACATTGATGAAACTAAACTGTCCAACCTTAAATGACGACCCAGACGCCAGAAAGTCAGTAATGCAGACTTTAAGAAAAAACAAGAAGCTACATAGGCAAATTCTTGACTGCTTAGAACCATATCCAATTTATACAGAGACAGGAGTATACACTGGTGAGAATGGTGCCGTTATTAAGGGCGTCTCTACTGCTGGCTTTGACAAATTAATAGAAAAAATTGTTCGATGCTTATATTTCCACCACGCAGAGGATATCCTGCCTAATGATGCTAAAATTGAACTGTTTCATGATAACCTTCTGTGGGAGGACACGAGTGAAAACATCGAGTATCGGCAAGAACATCTCAAGATCAACACTCTCCTCGATGTAGGTCAAATCAACGATCCTGAATCCTTTTTTTACCGTTGGGGAATCTGTGATGATGTCCCCCACAACTCATTGTGGAACCTACATTTCAAAAGTATTCATTACACTGCTTTCGTTAGGCTCCCTTAGTCCACAAAAACACCTGAACACATCTAAACCTAAAAAACTATTCAAAAGGCATACAAATAGTGATGATCTATCCAGAGAGGTCGATTGATTTATAGATACAGTAGTGGTGTAAGTGAGAAAGATAGCACGCACGATTATGTTGAAAATCTATCCTTGTGCACATCTAGTCCGATATAGTACTATATTTTAATAATGTGTTTAGCTATTTTATCTTTGGAAGATAATTCTCTCCGACCTCGTGTCAGAGAGACAGCCCACGAAAACCCTAAGCTCATCATACTTTTTTACAATGGGGCTCAACAGAAGCTTCAGCCATAGAATCTAGACTAAAAATGAAATGTCTACTAACAATCACACCTTTGATTATTATCTCCAATTGTTACAAAAAACTCTAGTATGATGAATAAACAGGAAAAGTTAAAATCGGGAATAGTATAATGAAAGAGACAAACAAACTAAGGTTAACAGGAGCAGCACTTGTCGCGGTCTCAGTTCTCCTAATTGGTTCTTCGCTAGAGGCAGCAGGTTGGACATTTGCGGCAGGATTCTTCTTTATGATTATTAGCGACGACGACTAAAAAAATGAATAATCCAACAGTAAAACCAAATCTCACATGAAAATACACCTTATATCTG
>Ga0307981_1003587_pt1 | contig 11532 bp, 14 predicted proteins | sample OrgLakmetagen987_FD_201849 | JGI IMG/M metagenome (GOLD analysis project Ga0307981, IMG submission 201849) | Saline water microbial communities from Organic Lake, Antarctica - #987 | ecosystem: Environmental > Aquatic > Non-marine Saline and Alkaline > Saline | place: Antarctica: Organic Lake... | reverse complement strand
CGCAGCGGTTTTTTTTACGCGACGGGGCTACGGATCGCAGTGGTTTTTTTTGGTTCACGCGGCGTTGTTAAGGGTCGCGGTGATTCGCGGCGGGTTTGATTTGTATCAATTAAATGGGGAATTTGCAGTAAGGATGCGATAAAAGAGTGGCGACAAGTTTGCTCCACTACGCCGTGACGGGCATCAATTAATATTAAAGCCATATTCGCAGTAGAAGCACCAGTTACCATATTACGGGTATACTGTATATGTCCCGGGGTATCGGCAATAATAAATTTGCGCTTTGGCGTGGCAAAATAACGGTAGGCCACGTCTATGGTAATACCTTGCTCACGCTCGTCCTTTAAACCATCCGTTAAAAGGGCTAAATCAACGTGATCTAAACCACGCTTGCTGCTACTAGACTCAACCGACTCTAGTTGATCTTCGAAGATAGACTTCGAATCGTATAATAATCTCCCGATAAGGGTACTCTTGCCATCATCTACGCTTCCCGCGGTGGTGAAACGTAAAAGTTGCATATCTAAATAAGATGTATCGCTCATGATTCTTTGCTTGCTTGATTAAAAATAGCCTTGTTTCTTACGGTCCTCCATGGCTGTTTCACCACGCTTATCGTCCGATCTATTTCCTCGCTCAGTCTGTCGCGCAGAAGCTACTTCTAAAATAATTTTCTCAATCGTATCGGCATCAGATTCCATACCACCGGTAATGGTAATATCACCTAAAGTTCTAAAGCGCACTAACTTGTTTTCAACCTTCTCGTTTTCCTCTAAAGTGATATAATCGGAAACCGGTAACCAAGTATTATTACGCCATACTACATCACGCATGTGCGCAATGTATAGCGATGGAATAGCAATCTTCTCGGCAAAAATATATTGCCACACATCCATTTCTGTCCAGTTACTAATAGGGAAAATTCGGAAGTGCTCGCCCATATTCTTCCTACCATTAAACTGGTTCCATAATTCGGGACGTTGATTCTTAGGATCCCACTGACCAAAATCATCACGGTGCGAAAAGAAACGTTCTTTCGATCTTGCCTTCTCTTCGTCGCGACGTGCACCACCCATAGCGGCATCAATCTTATTAGATTCTATTGCGTCGAGCAGAGTAACAGTTTGCAAGGCATTACGCGAGGCATTCTTGCCTGTCTCTTCCTTCGCTGCTCCTTGGTCAATTGAAGTTTGTACCGAGCCAACAATTAATCGTACGCCCAAATCTTCCACCAACTGATCACGAAAAGCCATCGTTTCAGGGAAATTATGACCAGTATCAATATGTACCAAAGGAAAAGGAATCTTGCCTGGAGCAAAAGCCTTTTTCGCTAAATGGGTTAATACTATTGAATCCTTACCACCGCTGAAAAGAATAGCAGGGTTTTCGAACTGAGCATAAACCTCACGTATCACGTAAATCGCCTCTGCTTCCAGCTCTTTTAAATGGGTTAAAGTATACCGCATGTATTGCTGATTTGTTTAAAGCGCTAAGTTAAGTATAATTGGAGAAGGATTTAATTTTTCGATAATGCATTTGGGGTTTTATTTCTGGATTATTTTTTTGATTCGTGCCAAAGCCCAATCCCAAATCTCACTTCGGGGCTACGCGGTGAAGGTGATCGGCCAGCCATGCCTCCAACTCCTGTACTAAAGGTACAGCCTCTTGCTGGCGCAGGTCTTTTCGTTGGGAAGCGCCCATTGCCTCTTCCCGTGCCCGTGCTTCTATGCCATACAACTGCTGCATTAGCCCCAACACATGTTCTGCGCGGGCCTTGTCATTATCCAATGCCTTTTCAAACTTCCTGCGGGCATGGGCCATACAGGCAGCCAGGGTGATATTGCCTTTGGTTTTTAAATCGTTGTAAGCAGTGTAACCATCGGTTTGCAGTATTCCGCTAAAATCGCGCAAAGCTTCTTCCGGGGCCCCGCGGGCCCGCCCGGGGCTGTATTTAAAAAGCACCCGTTTTTCTTGAGGAGCATGGTAAAGCCATTGATATCCGGTGTGGGTGGCATTTTGCTTATGGCCGTCCTGCACCTTAATGGGCGACTCATCCGCCTGCACATAATCTGCAGCCATCACCTTTTTTTCTAGGCAGTGGTAAAGTGGCTCCAAAAGATCACAGGCCCCGTTGAACCAGCCGCCCATGGTAGAGCTGCTGATATTCACTTGCTGTCTTTTAAAGATATTGATCTGCCGGTAAAAGGGCAGGTGATCTACAAATTTGGAGACCAGAATGTGGGCCAAAAGCCCCGGCCCGGCATTAGACCTGGGCAGTGGCAGGGTAGGCAGTTCAGCAATGGCCACACCATCTTTGCCCGGGGTGGCGTATTTAGGGCGCACGATCCTGCGCACAAAGAGTTTAGCAGGGTTATATTCCAAAAGCTCGGTGATTTCCTCGCCTATTTTTTTGGCATCAGCGGCACGGTCTTCCGGCTCAATGGTTTCTTCCTGGCGGGGAAGGTGGGCCGGTAAAAGCGCGCGCACCGGCTTTCGCTTTTCAGGGGATGAACGTACCGTGGTTTTGGTTACAGCAGGTTCGGGTTGCTTGAGGGTCTGCTCTGCTTCAAAAAGCTGGGTCTGTCCGGTATTAGAAGGGATGAACTTTTCGCTTTTGGTGCCAAAGATCATCCGCTTAAGATCAGCAAGCTCTTGCTTTAAAAAAGCAACTTCTGCCTGTAGCCTTTCGTATTCTTTCCGGGGGATAGTTACGGTGTCTTCCGCGCTTTGTACAGCCTCTTTTTTCACCCTTCAAAAATAAGCAAAACCCCTGTGATCACTGGGTTTTATCGCGATGCGTTATTCACATTCTGGTGTTGATTTCCAACGTTTTCTACGCACTATATTTTTAATGGAAACGCCATCAATGAGCATCACCAGTTGCGTATAGGAAAGCTTGATGGCCGAAGCCTCAAGGTCATACTTTGGAAGCTCAAAAGTGCCGCCCTCCAGACGATTGTAATACAAGGTAAAGCCGCTGTCCGACCAGTGCAGCAGTTTAATCCGGTCCCTGCGCTTATTGATAAACAAAAAAACCTCCCCGCTTTGCGGGTTGCGCCCGAGCTCGTTGCGCACCAGCCCTGCCAGGCCGTCAAAGCTCTTGCGCATATCGGTAGGACCACTGTAAAGTGAGTACCGGTGGTTACTGGAAAGCCCAAACATAGCTATAGGTTGACCAGAGCCTGAAGCTTCAATGGGTCCAGGTCTTCGCTACAAGTGAGCACCACCCCGTTGGGATAGCGGATGGAAATGCCTTCAGAAAAAGATGGGGAATCCACATTTAGGCCTACGAAGCCATTGGGTTTTACCCTTGGTGGGTTCTTTCCCTGGCGATACTTTTTAAGCCAATAGCCAAAAACCTGATAGTTGAGCCCTTCCTTTTGGCAAAAGGCCCGTTGGCTCAGGCCACTCTCCTGCCACAACTCTACGGCAAGGTACATCTCTTCTTTACGCTTTTCTGATCTTCGCATCGGGCGAAAATAGCTCTGCTTTACATCTAGAACAAGATGGGTTTTACCGGATGCTTACGCCCCGCCAATAATAATTATTGTTTTTACAACCAGTTTCCTTGTCAGGCCTATTTTCTAGCGGACTTTTTTCAGCCTGATACACTTTACGCTCCTAAAATGCTAGGTGAAGAGATGAGTAATGGGTTTGGCTATCAACCAGTTCCCTTCAACTGTGAGATTTTAACGCGCTATAACACCTTGAGTTTTCAAGCACAGCGGAAGTGGCTAGGTTTGCCTTATTGCCCAGAGAGTTTGTCAGTAGAGTAATGCTAAAAACTTCAGGTAGTTTTAAAAATTCTACAGTTTAAAAGAGAAGTTAAATTAACTTTTATCAACCCATTCTCTTAGGCCAGAATATTAAAGACGGTTTTGGCTACCAAGCTATTGCCTATGATTCTTTACAACTAAAAAAATACAATACTTTAGATTATAGAGCCTTAAGGAAATATTTTGGCTTGCCGTATTAAAAGAGGAGTCATAAAAAAACCCGCGCGGGGCTGGGTTTTAAAAACTAAAAAATGAAGAAAAACTAATTCACTCTTCTTTTTTAATCACGAGGCGTTCTTTATGACGAAACATAACCGTTTCATTATCGCCAACCGGTTTGTAAATTACCATACCCGCTGCAACCTTATTGTTATTACCAATAGTCATAGAAGGAATGGTGCAACAGTTGGTGCCTAATAAATTACCATTACCAATTTTTGTGTTACCGGAAATTGCTGCCTGTGGGCTTATAAAATTATAATCGCCCATTTGGGTATCATGACCAATGGTACAACGACTATTAAGCATATTAAATTTACCTAAAACCGCTTTAGCTCCTACGGAGGCGTTGTGCGATATTACCGTGCCCTCTCCTATTTGGCAGCTGGGTGAGATAATAGCGGTAGGGTGAATTAAGCCTGTGAATCTAGCGCCATTCTTTTCAAATTGCTGTATTATGCCCTCGCGGTAAGCCAAATTAGCAATGCCCATTATGTACCAAGCAGATTTATTAACCTCATGATTTTTTATGGAACCTAAAAAAGGCTCCGCAAAATTATAATGCTGATAGCTATCTTGGTTATCATCTAAAAACCCCAATACCGACCAACGATCGGCTGGACGAGCGCTATTATGGTGGTTTATATAATCTCTTATTTCAGCTGCATGGCCACCGGAACCGATAATTATTATGTTTTTCATAAGGATATTATTTCGCTGTTAAATACTAAAAATTATGCCTAGGAGATACTCCGAACGCTACCTTGCAGTGTAACCGCCATCAACTACTAGGTTTGCTCCTGTTATCCAGGAAGAAGCATTGGCCAAGAGAAAATGAACCGCAGAAGCGACATCTTTTGGCTGGCCAAGACCTAAAGGATGTTTATCTAAAATAGCCTGATGGGCCTGCGGATTTTGATGATATGTTGCATTTTTAGTCATGGGTGTTTCCACTACGCCCGGAGAGACACAGTTTACTCTTATATTTTTTGCAGCTAACTCTAGCGCTAAAGAGCGACTAGCTGCCAAAAGCGCTCCTTTACTCATGCTATAGCCCGCTTTTGCTTTCTCACCCACTAGAGCCATTACAGAACTTATAAAAACTATGGACATGGGCTTAGCCGCAAATGATTTAGTGCATACTCTGGTTAATTCTAAAGCTGCTTGCACATTAATGGTAAAGAGCTGCTGAAAATGGTCTGGTTTAGCATATTTAAAAGGATGGGTTGCGGTTATGCCAGCCGCGTGCACCAAACCATTAATGGGCGGTAACTCCCTTAAAATAGTTTCAATTTCGCTAGCTATGAAATCCACTTTGCTTAAGTCTAGGCTGTAAGCAACATGGCCTTTTCCAGTAAGACTCCTCTTAACCTGATTTAAGCGTTCTGTATCTCTGGCAATTAAAACAACGCTGGCGCCTGCGTTTGCGCAGGCTTCGGCTACAGCCCTACCAATACCAGAAGAAGCTCCGGTTATTAATATAGTTTGGTTAGCTAAAGAAAACTCTTGCATTGGCTAGCAAAGAAGGCCTTTAAAGTGCGTCATTCCTTAATTCTAATTCAACGAGCTCACTAATCTTACAGTCTAAGGTAGGTATGATGGCAGAAGCCCAAGACATACCCACGCCAAAACCACAAAGCAAAAGATTTTTAGAGCCTGAGAGTTGGCCTTGCAGCTGATCTACCATGGTAATGGGAATAGAAACGGAAGAAGTATTACCGAATTTAGCAATAGAACTAGGCGTTTTTTCAGGAGCTAATTTGAGTTTTTTAGCCAGATAACTATTCATAAAGTCATTAGCTTGATGAAATAAATAATAATCTAATTCTGATAACTCTTTATTGGCAAAGGCTTGTAAACGTTTTAAGTCTTTTGGTATTTCCCGCAATACAAAATTGAAAACATCTGGGCCGTTCATGTGTCCATGCTCATCCGTGCGAATATTACCATGTTCATCTATTACCTTTTCCTTCAAGGTATCAGCGGTACTAGGGTTACGATAACCGCCAGCGTCAATTTTAATTAATTCGGCACGACTTCCATCTGAATTCAGTGAAAAATAGGAAGTGCCTACACGGGGGTCTTTTTCAATGAGGGCGGCAACCCCAGCATCACCAAATAAAAAGGCCGTAGAACGATCTTTAGGGTGATAAACCCGCGAACGCGTTTCGCCATCTAACACCAATACTTTTCTAATATTAGGCTGAGTGGCATAGGCGTAGGCCGCTGAAAGTGCATATATAAAAGCGGAACAGCCCAAGTTAATGTCGAAAGCTGCAGTTTGCTTGCTGAGGCCTAATCTATTTTGCAAAACAACCGAAGTTGCCGGCATGCGATAATCTGGCGTTTGGGAAACAAAAAGCAAGACATCAATTTCTTCGCGCTTGATGTTGTTATCCACCAGCAATTTTTCCGCTGCAGCGAAACATAAATCCGAGGCCGTCATTCCTGCTGGAGCAAAGCGCCTTTCCTTTATGCCGGTGCGGTCTACAATATCTTTTACATCCTTGGCAGGAAAATTAGCCGTGTAGTCATAGTTAGTAATACAATTAGCGGGTACCGCTCCAGCTAAAGCACTAATTTTAACTCCTGAATATTGCAACAAAGCCATAGTTTTTAGGTTCTATTTTCTTGTACGTAATTGAAGATATCTTCCACTGTATCCAATTTTTCAAAAGCGTCTTCTTCTATTTCTACCGCATATTCGTCATCTAGCATGGCGATAAGCGATAAGCGGGCTAAAGAATCCCAAGCCTCTAAATCGCGAAATTTATCAGTAGCATTGAGGTCATCTTCAGCTTCTATTTCAAGAGCTTCTCTAAAACTGTTTAAAAATTGTTGATTCATAATTTGTCTATTTAATATTAGTTCCTTTAAATTCTGTGGCGGTGGCGGCTCCGGCTGAGCTAATGTCGGCCCGCTTTATTACCTTTAAAACAGTGCGCCACAAAATTTTTAAATCTAGCTTTAAGCTGATGTTTTCAACGTAATAAACATCAAGTTCAAATTTGGTATCCCAAGAAATGGCATTTCGACCATTTACTTGCGCCCAGCCAGTGATACCCGGTTTCACCTCATGCCTTCGCGCTTGGCGAACCGTATAGCGATCTAGATACTTCACTAAGAGAGGCCGCGGCCCAACAAGGCTCATATCACCTTTAAGTACGTTCAATAATTGAGGTATCTCATCTAAAGATGTAGAACGCACAAATTTGCCTATGGCAGTTAACCGCTTCGCATCAGGCAGTAACTTTCCCGCTGCATTAGCAGCATCGTTCATGGTTTTAAACTTTATAACCTTAAAAACTTTGCTGTTTTTGCCGGGCCGCGGTTGGGTGAAAAAGGGTCTGCCATTATTAGCTATGAAAAGCGCTATAACAACCAGAATAAAAACGGGAGACAATAAAGCTAAGGCTAAAAAAGCGAGTGCAAAATCTAACAAGGTTTTGAACAATGTCACATACATGTCTTAAATAAAAGCTTTTGCATTAGCGGGGGTGAAGTCTTCGCTTGCTTTTAAACTATTTGCTTTTAAACGCTTCTGCTTTAGCTTATCCTGCTGTAGCTGTTTGAGTTCATCAGCCAAATGTTCTAGGTTATTTCCTTCAGAAATAATACCGCAGTCATATTTTTTAATTAAATCAGCAAGCCCAGAGTTTACAGAACATACCCCGAGAATAGGATTTCCAATAGATAAAATATTAAACGTTTTACTGGGAATACTCAAATCACTGGCCTCCTTATCTAAGGTTACCACATTGATATGGCCTGCATATAAATTGTGTGTTAGCAGCTCGATGGGCTGCCATGGCAGCAAGTGCACGTGCGTGTAATTTCGTTCTTTTATCAATTGTTCCAAAACCTTCTTCTTTGCTCCACCGCCTATTATTATAACTCCAAAATAATTTGGGTCTAAGAATTCTGCCAACTCTACCAGTCTTTCAACGGGATGCGTTACCCCTAAATTACCTGAATAAACTATGTTAAACTTATTTAAGCCACCTGTTTGCTTGAGAATTGTATTCTCTTTTCGCAAAACAGCTTTGAAATCAGAGGCATCGCTCCAAAGTGGCACAACTGTTATATCCTTGTCGTTTTGAACGTACTGAGCAGTTAACTTTTTCATACCATCGGTAAGCGTAAACACCTTACGTGCATTTTCAAAAGCTAAACGATTCAATTTAGACCAAATATTATAAATAAGACCTTGCGGCTTAGCATAGCCATACTGTACCAAAGCGTCAGGATACATATCGTATACTACCACATCATAAGAACAGCCTAATAACCAAGGTACAAAAACACTGAAAGGCGGATTAGTGATGGCCACAATATGCGCTTTACGATAACGCGTGAGCACAATCCAAAACATACCTAATGAACCACCAAGCCAAGTAGAGATGCGCTTTATTGTTGTACTTCTATCGTACTTGGTTATGCGATGCCACTTGATGTCATCAGATAAAGCAGTGCCTCGCTCCACAATGGTTCCGGCAACAATTACTCTTTTATTGTACTGGCTAGCATAAGCTTCCAGCATATCTATTTGCAGATAGCCGGAAGCTTGGTCTAATATTACAACCGTATCGGGTGGTTTAGGCATTTTTGGCTACTTGCTCCGCAATCCATTGGTAGGTTTTCTGCATTCCATCAATTAATGGCGTAGAGACCGCCCAACCCATTTTATCTTTATAAAGTGTATTATCTGAATTTCTTCCCATTACACCAACAGGGCATGTGAAACCATATTTTTCTATAAATTCTTCACCTTCAATATTGCCAATATTTAAGTTTTTACCTGAAATATCAATGGCCATTTCGGCCAACTGATTTATAGTTACCATCTCCTCTGAGCCAATATTAACTGGTCCTATAAAGTTTTCTTGGCGCATGAAACGTAAAACAGCCTCTACGCAATCATCAATATATAGGAAAGAACGTGTTTGAGCACCGGTGCCCCAAACCTCAATGCTGCCAGCTTCTGCTGTTTCTGCTACTTTTCTACACATGGCCGCAGGCGCTTTTTCCTTTCCTCCATTCCAGGTGCCCATAGGGCCAAAAATATTATGGAAACGGGCCACGCGCACATCTAGTTTATAGTTCCTATTAAAAGCTAAGAACATTCTTTCCGAAAATAGTTTTTCCCAACCATATTCAGAATCTGGATTAGCCGGGTAAGCTGAAGACTCTTCACAATTTGGATTTTCAGCATCCAACTGATTGTGCTCGGGATACATACAAGCCGAAGAGGAATAAAATAAGCGCTTAGTATTTTGCCTGCTGGCTTCAAAAGCCACATTTAAATTAATTATTGCCGAGTTATGCATCACATTAGCATCATTATCTCCTGTAAAAATATAGCCTGCACCACCCATGTCTGCTGCCAGTTGATATACTTCATCAAAAGGATGAGTTTGCTCACCTTCTTTTACTGACATCACCTCTTTTACTAACACCGGATTTCTTAAATCTCCGGCAACATATTCATCACACATATCAGCATGATTCCAAAACTCGTGTGCGTCTTTAATGTCCACCACACGAACCCAAAAACCTTCTTTTTTTAATCGGTTGGCCAAGTGTCCGCCTATAAAACCGCCACCGCCAAGTACTAGTGCTCTTTTCATATTAATCATTGCTTATTAAAGATTCGAATAATTGTAAATATTTATGATATTGATTTTTTTGCTTCAAATAAATCTTCTGCCCGGCAGCGGCATGCCACTCCTCAATCATAACCTTGTTCTTTTTTAATGGCGATTAACTATACTGCCTGAGCTAAAGCTTTAACATCTCTTTTTTCTAGTACCAAGCCTGTTTTTATATCAACCGCTTCCGGACTGCCTCTAGTGTTGTAAATAATAGCTGGTGCAAGCTAATTTAAAAATTTTAATTTTTCAACGAATATACTTTTTTTTAGCCATCAAGATTTATCGCTAGTAAAGCCAGCTGATTTTTGCCCATACTACTCCATGGCCTCTCCTAATTGGGTTGAAGTTACAAACCTAACCTCGGGCCATCGCTTTAATACTTCTTTTAAAAGTTTTTCTAGAGCTTTTAACCCTTGCTCTCTATTCTTTTGATTTAGTGAGCCTATGTAATTTGTTCTGTGCGAACTAATTACTGCAGGTTTGTTCCATTTAAAAGCATAATATATGTTGTTAAGACAGTCATTGTGCCAATCCTTATTTGGAGCGTTGGGTTCAAAAAATGCATTCCTGGTCAAGTAAATTTGTCCATGTCTATTCTTTTGTCCAAGCCAATGAAAATGCTTTTTGGATCTGTTATTACCTTGAGACTCGTTTTGAACTTTTGATGCACCCATAAATTTGATGCCTTTCTGCGCTGAAATTTCTTCTAATTGGTTGTTGAACTTTCCATTTGGTGGCACAAAAAATACTGATTTGTAACCATGAATTTCTTCGAATAACTCTAATCCTGTGCTTATAATTTCCTTTTGATTCTGAATATCTTCTCCTTTTTCGACATCAAATGCCGCTTGGTAATTGATATTATAGGGTGTTTTTGTATTGATTGCCCAACAGCCTTCATCAAAAGCTAATCGAGTTGCTTTGTCGTTGGCTTTTAATTGTCTTAACCAAACATTAGCATTTAAATGTTCTCGTCCATGAAACTCCGGATAAAATAAATTTTCATCAATTCCTTGTCTCCACATGGATATGGCATCGCTTTGTCCATAACGTTCTAGAGTAGTTGTGAAGGGCTCAAATTCGAATTTTTCGAAATTATTTGCTTTTATTTTGTCGAAATCTGGATTTGCCACCACACTGACCGCAGTAAATATCGGTGAGTTGCCATCGTTATCTTTAAATTTTGAGAGCGTATCATATAGATGCTCAAAATCTTGCTTGGAAGCTAATGTATCTGTGTTATTATATCTTTTACTCTCACCCTTTTCAAGCTCGAGTCCTTTAGATTTAAGTCGTTCTAATGCTGCAACTGAAGGCATCCTAATACTTCCCCAATCGTCACTCTCAATCACTAAGTATTTCTCTTTGACAGATTTACCAATGATATTTTTAAGATTATTAACAATTTTAGACATTTTGCACTTTTTAAAATTTTATTAAAAATGACTCTTAATTTTTTATTAATTAAGGGGCTTGCTTATCAATTTAGCTCAGCCGCTTTGAAATTTTATAACGCTCACACCATTCAAGGTATTTTTTTGCTCTAGTCTTTGGAGCATCGAATTTATTAAGCTGTTCTCTGCCCTCTTGAATAAGTCCATTTTGTAGGTTTTCATCTTCAAGTAATTGGATGATACAACTTGCTGCGGAGGTAGCATCTTTAGGCTTAAAATAAAGTGCTGCTTTGCCACAAATACTTTTAGCAAAACCCAAATCGGTCGTAATAATTGGTTTCTCCATCATCATCGCTTCTGGATAAGAAGCTGAGAAACATTCTGCTAATGTTGGTAAAAACAAAGCATCACACTCATTATATAATGAAGGGCAAGCCTCAGGAGACACTGGTCCGACATTATAGATTTGCTTATGTTGTCCAATATTTGTTT
>Ga0307981_1003586_pt1 | contig 11532 bp, 12 predicted proteins | sample OrgLakmetagen987_FD_201849 | JGI IMG/M metagenome (GOLD analysis project Ga0307981, IMG submission 201849) | Saline water microbial communities from Organic Lake, Antarctica - #987 | ecosystem: Environmental > Aquatic > Non-marine Saline and Alkaline > Saline | place: Antarctica: Organic Lake... | reverse complement strand
ACGTATAAAAACACTAGTTAATTTTTGGAACCTTCCGTATAAAATCACTAGTTAATGTTGGAACCTTTTGGAACCTTTTGGTTCCAAAAAGGGGTCAAAGGTTCTGGAACCTTGTGCGAAGCCCTAGAAACTGTCGAACTGCCCGGGGGGGGGGCAGATAAGCGCAGATCTGAGGGAGATAAGCAAAGTTTAGGGGGGGGGCAGTTCGACAATTTCCCCTTGTAGTCGGTCTATGACCAAGCTATGACATTCATATGTCATACAAGGCTCTTTCGAACTGCGCGGTCTTCAGAGGTTCGCGCACTGTTCTATCTTGTATCTTGAAATCATCTTTCATCTTGCGATTGCGACTTGCGATTTGCGATTGCTACTTGCTACTTGCTGAATGCCAACAAAATAGATTTCACTGTCTTCATATTTTATAATACTTCAAATAATAATATGAGGCTTCAGTTTCTCGCAATATTTTCTCTTATTGGCTCCATACAAGCGGTAGGTTCACTTTGATCTATCATAAATATACACCAAGACGATGATCTAACATGAACATTGTATCTTCTCTTCCATGATGCCATATCCTTAACTATTTTGTACTTTACCAGGAGCTGCTCAAGAATGCTGGATCAGCAGCAGCAACCACATCAAATACAATAGAAGGCGGCACTTTCATTAGACCCCTCGACTCAGTTGAGTGTACTGTCTCCAAAGTCCTCGGCCTTACTCCACCAGGTGCGCAAGAAGTTCCAGTTCAGTACGATTGTACTACTGACGACGATGACGCCCTCTTCTTTGACTACGACGCGACTCCTTTGCTTGGTACTGATTTCGAGTCTGGTGAAACGAGACTTACTCTGGCCCCACAAGCCATGGCATCTGATGGAAAGATAAGTGTTCAACAAGCCATGGCTCCTGGAGCTCTTTCCATCAGTAAAGGTGGTAGTGCTAGAAGAAAGTTGACAAGAAGTGGTACCAAAAGAGTATTGGTCATCCGTGTGGTCAGTAACGATCATGCACCAAGTCAAAGCGAAGTGAGGATGTCCGACGATGTCTTTTACGATGCAAACAACCTGGTAAGTGATGCAGCCTCAACAGCACACTATCTTCAATGGCAATAAGCCATATTCATCATTCCATGATTTACCCATACTCACCATTACCCCCCTATGATTTTGACACGATAGAAAGTGAGATATGATGAATGCTCCAATGGCGCACTCCTCCTTAACCCAACGACTGGCAAAAATGTTAACAATGGTGTCCTCACTGTCTTTACTTCAAACAACTTGAATGGTATGGGCTGGCGAACCTGTGGAAACATTGCTACTAACGGTGCACGTGGAATCGGTAGAGATTTCACAATGATCGTGTGCCCAGACGTGGTCAATTTTAATGGGGCAGCTGCATATGGACAAATGCCGGGTACTATATCTTGGTACAGAAGCAAGCATGCTTCTGCTCCAATCGCACAAATGCACGAAATTGGACACAATCTCGGCCATGGGCATAGCGGAAAGGGTACAATAGAGTACGCAGATCCTACTTGTAACATGGGGAACAAAGGTAGTTGGTCTGACACAGGGACCAACTTCTGTTTCAATGCAGCCAAAACATGGGCCAATGGATGGTACGATACTCATCATGCATGGGTGGACCCCTCTAGATATTCCTATGATGGAACACTTGTGGGAATCAATGCAGTCAAGGAGAAGAGTATCACAGGAGAGCAGGATGTCGTTCTGAAGATTGCTAGCTCTGGAGAAACTGACTTATACGTCATGTTCAATCGAAGGACAGGAGCAAACAATCAGGTTCCTCAAAATGGAGACCAAGTGGTGATAACGGAGCAAAGTAGTGCACTATATGAGACAAGTGCTTGGTCTGCAGCTCTGTCTGAGGGTCAGGAATACACCCAACGCAGTTGGTCTGGCTCTGGAACTCTTGTGATCAAAGTGTGTTCTTTGGAGACAGGCTCTCCTGGCTCAGCTCGCATATTGGTGTACGCAACTGGACAAGAGATTCTTAGCTGCGTCGCTGCATCCCCTATAATGTCACCGGTCACTTCATCACCAACCAAATCTCCTGTTTCCGTGGATGACACCTCTTGTCGTGACGGAACCAGCAAGTTTGCATTAACTGAAAATGGCAAACGGAAACCATGCAAATTCGTCTTTAGAAAAAAGACGACACGTTGCCAGGATCCTGCGGCTGCTGAATACTGCCCTGTGACTTGTGGAGACACTAGTTGCACATGCGAGGACGTTACTGACAGGTTTGAAATGCCAAATGGGAATTTGAAATCATGCAATTGGGCGTCGAAAAATACAGAGAAGAGATGTCGTAATAATTTTGTACACAGCTACTGCCCTGATACTTGCGGAATTTGCTGAGCTTCGAGCGTATTGTAAACAATGATCATTCCGTTTGGCGACTGACCTTCAAATTGAATGTACTACATAGTGAAATTTAATATTAATAAAATTGTGATCAATGTTATCTTGCTTCAATCAATTATGGGAACAGTTGAATTTATAGTGGCAACATAAGTAGCGAACAGAGGAAGGAGAGAAGATGGATTGTTGGATGTCTGTCTGATGAAACGACAGAAATGAGAGAGTAAGTGACGGTTTGAAATGGCAGTTAGTAGTTAGCAATTACTGTGAAGCAGAGGATCCGCATCAAAAAAGCGTGTTTCGTCGTTCTCACCAATCACCAACCACTTTGCATTCCGAATTCATCCCCCTCTTCTCCCTTGAAGAATCTAATATCTGGATATCACACATCTCACATCCTCTACTATCTAATATCTGATATCAAACTGACCCTCTCATAGATTATAATAAGGCACCAAACGCAAAAGGAAAATCATGAAATCAGCAGCAGCTTCAACAGACCATTGTGCACGAGTGACTTACAACACAAATAGCCACTTCTCGGTACTAACACAAATGCACGGAAGTGTTTGGCCCCAAGTTTTACCCCACTGCCTCCTAAATATCCTCAATATATCCGCTATAATATATCTCGATCGGAAATATGGAGTAGACCTGAGCTATTCCGATAAAGGGCACTCATTCATGTCCATGATTGTCTCCTTTCTCATTGTTACCCGATCTAATATCGCATATTCGAGGTTCATGGAATCAAGAACCTACCTTTCCACCGTCATGCGGTCCTGTCTGGAACTGATGCAGTATACAGTCACTTTCACTCGTTACGATACCTCGGAAGGTGCTAAGAAATTTAGATATACTGTGGCTAGAAAAACAATTGTTCTGCTCAGGTCTGTAGTCAGTGTATTACAGTTCCCATCGAAAAATGAACTTTCTTGGACAAATCCGATTTTGAAGCCAGAGGAGAAACAGGCCCTGGTAAATGTTGTTGGGCAAGAAGATGATAATTTTAGAGTGCCCATGATTCTGGCCATGTGTAAGTGCTACTTTGAATTGAACTCACTCGCTACCACTCACTATGCTTGTCCCATCTAGCATGTAGATGCACGATGCATTATTCGCGCTCTTTTGACAACGACAACTGACATGTGTTTACCTTCCACTCACAAACATAGTTTTGAGAACTAGTATCGCATCGCACTGTGAAAACCTCATGACTCCCATGCATGTCGCTCGAGAACTGAGACTGTACTCGTTTGTATCAGATTTTGTCACTGGTTATCACGGTCTTGCCAAACTGATCGACACCCAATTTCCATTCCCATTGGCGCAAATGACAAGAACGTTTGTGTTTATTTGGGTTTATTCTCTTCCTTGGGTGTTATACAACGATGACATCCAAACACCATTTTTGATTCTGATTGTCTTCTTCATTACATACGGTGAGTACTGTTCATTATTGTATCATTGGCGCGCGTTATGTTTAGCTTCTTCTAATATGCCTCGTTTCAATTGTTTCCCTACCAGCTTTTGTTGGACTAGAGAGTGTCAGTATTGAGCTAGACGATCCTTATGGTAATGATGTAAGTCTCGTCTGCTTTTTGAAGGTTTAACTTATTGCTTTATGTTATTGGTGCTCACCTCCTCGTCGGACCGCCATTCTTTTCATAGCCAAATGATTTTGACGTGCTCGGACTGGCCAATGTTGTCTTCCAAGACATTCAGATCTGTATCTATGATGCAGATGGCAAAGAACAGGCCCAGAAGCTCGACAAATATTTTGAATTTGGAGATGCTCATGACGATGATGATAATGATGATGGGTCAATATCCACTGCCAACAGTGAGTTCGATGCAGGTATGACAACGAGTACATTGCTAGTGGATGCTAAACAAACGATCGGATCGAATAGATCAGCCAAGTACCGTGCATCAACGAATCGTCACAATAGGGAGAACTCGGAGGTAGGCACAGAAACAAGTACAATGCTTGCAGATGCCAAAAATTCACTCAAAATGAGAGAATCGGTCAGGTACGGTGCGCTGAAAGCTCGACCAACAGCCCGTCAAAGACAACTTGAAAGAGATATGAGTAGCAGAATGAACCCCGATCAGCAGATAATGCAAAGTGGTCTTTTGCAGCACGGAGCTATGTTGGGAACTGATGACCAGCCGAGAGATGGAGAGAAGGAGCAAGAGATGGAGACGCACCCCCTTCTAGCTTAATAAAACGCGAACTCGCTCCTGAAATTATCTTTGGGTATGAGCAGATGTAAGCTGCATGCAACCATGTCGATAACATAATTTAAATACAATTTTTTCCTTGGTTAATTGCTGTTACCTTCTCCTACGCGTGGGAGGTAAATATGAAAGACCTTATTCCTTACTTAAATTATTCAAAAAAAGAATCCTTTTTTTACGACTTTCTTTCAGATTTAAGGAGGCGTATTGCCAATTACTATTATATGATGATGGGAGAAGACAGCAGGTTCATCTGTCCACATCTGTCATCTGTCATACCTCATACCTGACTAGCTAGAGCACAGTCTTTCGAGATAATGTGAATACCAAAACATCAACAGCATCATCGCATCAACACTCCCCTCTTGAAAATAAGAGAAGTTTACTGGTAGTGTCACCATTTCAACAAAGGCAAAGTTCCCAGCAATGATGATGAAGATGTTGATTACCTTGGTGCTTTTATCAAGCATTGCGCATGGCAATGATGATAACAATCCCCAGCATCCTCCTTCTAAGACACACTATGAAATAGAAAGTGAGAAAGTAGCTTTAAACTTCACGCCCGGACAACTTGAAGATCTTGCTAACCTTAATGCAGTCGAAGCAACTATTCTAGTATTGGATAAATTGACAGAATCAGTGCATGATAGATTAGCCACAATATTTGAAAAGGCAACCTCTGCTGAATGTAGAGCAAAGATTGCAACAAATTTTGCATATTGGATCAAAGCTATCGGAAATGAGGATGCTGCGTTGCCATTCGTTGGTTCATATTTCCATAATTCTTGTCCAGAGCCGCATCTGGATTTCGATAACTTGCCAGAGGGAGTCTCTTTTGAATCCATCATGCATAGAACATACCAGCCACCTCGGGATGAAGCTGAATATATTGAAGAATCTAAGGATTTGAAGATTCTCTATGGAATTCTGATGCATGGTGGGCCAAATAGCACGATCCGGTTGATAGAAACTTTGCACGAGGAAGGTCATACTTTTGTTGTTCATGTAGATGGAAAACCAGAAAGTGATGATGCGTTCGACCTCCTGTTTCAATATGCTCTGGATAAGCCTCATGTCCACATCGTTCCTCAAGATTATCGAGTGAGAGCTAATTGGGGTGGATACAGTATGGTCAATGCCACCATGCAAATCTTCAAATATAGTTTTGCATTGTTGCACGACTCTCCCATAGACACCCCATTGGATTTTCACAAATTTGTCCATTTATCTGCTTCTAGCTATCCGATTAAATCAAATTCAGAAATCAGAGATCGCATTGCCTCATACCCTCTCGATGCAAATATGGTGATGACAATGATGAAACCACTCAATCCCGATCCTCATGCGTTTAATTACTATCTTGAATGTGATGATGCCGTCCATAGAATATATCGGCTTCCTCCGCTAACTGAAAAGACACATGGTGCAGAATTATACACAAGCAGTCAGTGGTTCATCATAAGTCGTGAGTTCGCAGAGTACATGGCTAGAGCAGAGAGAGGCACGTTTGTCCATGACTACATGCAATATGCTCAACATGCAGTGGTTGCAGATGAAACATTCTTTGGGACAGTGCTGAGGAATTCTGAATTTTGCACAAAGCACCACAATAAGAATTATATGCATTTGCAATTTGATCGCTGGGAAAGCGATATTGAGAGCAAAGAGAGAAATGAGAGAAAATGTCTATCACCGGATCCCAACCGATGCGGTCGGTCGCCCACGCTCTTAACAAGAGACGATTTTTTCGCTTTAGAGCTATCAGATGATTTGTTTGCTCGCAAGTTTTCTGACAACGATACTGAAATTTTGGATATAATTGATGAGTTCCGAGCAGGTAATGAAATGAAGGTTCGAGATATTGCGGCAGGTAACTATACGGAGAAGGTCCCAACAGTTGACACGCGTTTTGAAGGTCATGGTACACTTATTACTGCAAAGGATACAGTAGATTCGAGTTCGCCACTTTGTGTTGGTCTGGGAAGCACTGGTTATTACGTGAGTATTTCATGTATGTGCATCAAGTGTGGTTTCCATAGCATTGATTACCTATGCTGTCGCTCACACTTGAATAATGCATCCTTTTTGTTCTCATAGATAAAATTGGTGCCGTGTTTTCATGATGCAGTGGTTCCTACTCTCTCGCAAGGATGGGAGACAGGAGCAGTCATTCAAGAAGAAGTTCTCTCAAATAATCAATTTGAAGTTGGACCTTGTAATTCTGATGGAATCCTTCGTAGGAGGTAAGCATGTTGCAACAATACCAACGTCAATTCAATGACAATCGTGGGAATATTAACTTGTCTCCTTTCTTCCTTGATTATAGGCCTGATACGGCACAAATGGAATCAAGCCGTGGAAAGCATAGTTCGCCACATTGCCTCATAAAAATCTTGGGTAGTCGCAGAGCTGGCTATTGCATAGACATTCAAGGTGAGCGACTAGAACCAGGTGGTCAAATGCAAGTATTTCCTTGTATGAATAAGTGGCATCAAATGTTCGGTTTTGGAGATGAGGAAGTGGCTCCGATAGGGAGTATCCACAGCTCAATTCCCAAAAATGTCTTGAATACGATTTTACACAAAGGTAAAGATCAAGCTGCACACTTATGCTTCGGAGCATCGGGGAGAGGAGTAAATAAATATGATTCATGGAGTGAAGATGATGACACAGTCAACCTAGACACTGATGACTTTGTACCGAAGAAGAGCGAGTTGGATCCATATTTCGACAAGGCCAAAGTTCCTCCATTGAGCCTATGGCAAGACAAGTTCCTAGTGACTGTACCTTGTGCTGATACAAGCGCTGTCGTCGAGTTTGTGTTTGTTCCATTTGTTGTAGAAGGCGTCTATCAAGAGAATATTGATATTGACGATACTGAAGCTGAAGAATCGCAAATCAACTCGGAAGATGAACTATAACACGGTAGTGTGTCTTGGTAAAAACAACTGAGATGGGCAGCGGGTCTCGATTTATCCTTTTGTTATTCTAATAGAAACACTGAGATTTTGTGAGTAATGCAAGAGGACAAGAGCTGTCCAACCTTTGGTAATGCTACTATTACTAAAACTACTAGTAGTGCACAAGTAAAACATCACATCTCCTACTTTCAAATGTCAAAGGCGACCAGTGAAAAGATGGACCTCACCCAAGAGACCCCTCCTTAATCCTTTAGCTGATCTCATCGCATTATCGTTGTCTACATGGCCTTTCCCATAACTTCATTAAGCTTTGTCACGAGCTCGTAGACCTCTTTATCCTCAATCATTGCCACCTCGATTGCATCTTGTCCACCCTCCATCATAATTGACATGACTTCTTGCATCTTTGGATTGCTCAACAACTCCATTACTTCAGGACTGCTCATAAGTTGCTTCAACATTTCAGGCGGCATTCCTCCTGGTAATGTTCCATCTCCTCCAGTCACCTTCTTGAGAATATCGTCTTCAATATCCATGATTTCCTCCTTTTGCTAAAATGAAAGAGGTCAGATGATAGAGTGTATGTAGATGGTTGATACGGTACGAGGAAAAAACATGATGTGAAAGGATAGATATAAAAAGGGCATAAGAACTCACCCTTTGTTCATTAAACTGATCAATAATAGAAGGATTTGCCTTGCCACTATCAAAATCAAGGAATGGTTCGATGAGAAAAGTTTAAAGTCAAAGGCGTGACTTTACATCATTATTTGTGTAGTAGTATGTCCTTCTTCGACATAATCACTCACCTAGCTCTTGCCTGAACTAATTTCTGCGCGAGAGATTCTTTCTCAAAACAATCAATGTAGTCAACACCCCTCAAGTCTAATTCAGATTTTATCTCTGCCACTCGCATAGTACCCGGTTCAACATCCTCTGCCTCCACATCAATGGAATCATCAGCTTCATTATAGAGTTCAGTACTACTCGATAGAATGGAGATTCTGGAGCTGGGAGTTATCGTGAATGCTCCAGAATATGAAAGTAGGAGTGAGAGTGCAATGAGAGATACTTGCATCTTGTTCTGAACTGTATGTACTGCGTGTATTTATACAGTTGATCTATGATGTTGCAAGTTGTAAGGTTGGTATGTAGATAAATACGTTTTTCTTGCTATTGTCTGTTGTTTAATTGAAATTTGTGGAGGGAAAAGTGAGGAGTTCATTTTGTCGGTTTGGGGGGTTTGGATGCACACATCAAGCATCAAGACACATCATCAATCATCATCCTACCTACCTACTTGATTACGACCATACTTACGAACTAACTACTGTTGTACTATTATAATTATACAATACTATCTAGCTAGGATAGTGTTCGTATTCATTCCTGTTCATACTACATATACACATACAACAGAAATAGAATCATGAGCACCAATCCCGTCGTCTTTTTCGATATTACCATCGGCGGATCCCCCAAAGGCCGCATAGAAATGGAACTCCGTGCTGATATCGTCCCCAAAACAGCAGAAAACTTCCGCTGCCTGTGCACCGGAGAAAAGGGACTATGCAGAACCGGCAAACTTCTGCATTTCAAAGGAAGCTCCTTCCACAGAGTCATTCCAGGATTCATGTGCCAAGGAGGAGATTTCACGAAGCATAACGGTGCAGGAGGTGAGAGCATCTATGGAGAAAAATTCGCAGATGAAAATTTTGAACTCAAGCACGAAGTCACAGGAACGCTGAGTATGGCGAATGCTGGGCCGAATACGAATGGGAGTCAATTCTTTCTCTGTACTGCCAAAACAGACTGGCTGGATGGGAAACATGTTGTTTTTGGGAAAGTAGTTAGTGGCATGGATGTGGTTAGTGCGATTGAACAAGTAGGTAGTGATTCAGGTCGGACGAGGGTTCCAGTGACAATTGCCGATTCTGGACAGCTTCGTTAATTATGTTTATTTAGGCAATTCTGCCTTTGTTATGACAATAGGAGAGGGGAAAGTAAATGAGTATCGTAGACTACAGTAGTCACAAGAAAATACATTAAAACGCACTGATATTTCCATCGATTTCCTGCAGCCTTTGCCTTTGCCCTGCTTGAAAATATTACCACCCTCCATGAAATGATGATCGACCTGGTTGGTCCACCTCAAAATATAATTAGGTATCAGGCATGGCTGGGGTATGCTATTCTTTGTTGATGATTATGATCAAAAAAGTACAAAACGACACCAGCAGGATTTGAACCTACGCGGAGGAACTCCAACGGATTTCAAGTCCGTCGCCTTAACCACTCGGCCATGGTGTCGTAATCTGTTCTTCTTGTCATGAACTCACTATAAGAATAGTTTTCAACGAAATGATCATTGATGGATTTGATTAGAACTTGAGATATTCGTCGTATGAGGCATTGTTGAAATAGGAGACACAAAAAAAATAATGACGATGTATTGGAATACTGGGTCGGATATATTGATCTGTTTAGTTGCTTAGTTTGTTGATTACAAGTTGTGAAAGACCGACCGTAGTTCGGTTTATAATCAAAAGCTAACTTGCTGAATGAAAAGAGACAATAACACCATGTTATTCTAGAATCATTCGTTCTTCTCGTTATTCAAACCCATGGCCTCTTCTTGTCCCTTTGTGGAAGCTAACCCGCCTCCTTCATGTCCATAACCTTCATTTGATTACCTAGTGATAAATCCTCCTTGATTCCAAGTGATAAGGTAATCATATAATTGGATCCAGCATTTTCTTGTACAAAACTTTGTTTCTTAAATGTATTCCCTCCACCCGTCCTGCAAAGAGGTGATCAAGTTGTGTGTGTGTTCTATATCTAGCAGAGCGATTCTTGTCCACAGAGAGAATGCCTACATCATGTCCTATTGTCAAATATTTAGAACCATCCTTCAAAGGCTGGATCTTGAGATCTCTTGTACCATTTGAATGTATTCAACAGAGATGGTACAAGCACGAAGGCAAACCCAGCATATGGATTGGCAACGACTGGAAAATCTACCAAGAGTTCTCCATACTTGATGACATATGATGCAGCTGCGCAACCCACAAACAATTTGACCAAAAATATGTAATCATTGTCTTTTGCTAGTGCATCACCGAGGTCCTCAAACCCCATGGGAGATGGACTCTCCACACTGACATCAACAACTGACACAACTTTCGCTTCGATTTCATCACTCCCATTGAGAAATGAAAGTTTTTCTGGCGCCTTCCAACCATTTGAAACTGCTATTCGCCAAGCTGCGTATGCTGCAGTTGAATTGCCCACACACGTCAAGAATGCTTGAAAAGCTACAAGGATTGGGATATGATTGTAAAATAAATGATAGGTGCAAGCCGTTATTCCAGAGCTATGCAATGGAATGAGCCCCCATGTCAATCCTTTCCACTTTGGATTGTCAACTATATCAGCCCATCTCCATGCAAATCCCATTGCGACAAGGAATTCCACCAAGGAAGAAACATGGATGATCCAGCTGCATATAGTGAACGAATTATGATGAGCTAGATTGCTACAATGAATAAGAACAACATGTGGTTCAAAGATTCGAGCCTCAACTGAACTGAATGAAATATAATAAAATTGAATAGTACTCACCAAGCAATAGTCAAAGAATTCGATGGATCATCATGCCCAAATGTCACCATATCCTTGGGTAAATCCATGAATCCACCAAGGTAGGGCGTATGCACCTCTGGCCCCATAACAGCCGGCACGAACGCAGTCAACCCTGCTAAAGCAGTCAGCCCTGCCACCAATTTCACCATTGGCGCATAGCTAGTTGCACTCAACGGCATTGCCTCTCCTTCTTCTTTAGCTATCAAAGCCTGTCGAAACGCGACGACCGTCACCAGATTCGTCATGGTGAGCAAACTCTCTGCAGATCCATGGAGCCAATCCGAGTCAGCAAGACTGACACCATACCATACCTGGCTAGCAATAGCTGCTGGAATGGT
>Ga0307981_1003583_pt1 | contig 11539 bp, 5 predicted proteins | sample OrgLakmetagen987_FD_201849 | JGI IMG/M metagenome (GOLD analysis project Ga0307981, IMG submission 201849) | Saline water microbial communities from Organic Lake, Antarctica - #987 | ecosystem: Environmental > Aquatic > Non-marine Saline and Alkaline > Saline | place: Antarctica: Organic Lake... | reverse complement strand
ACGCAATCTCCCACTGCCAGCTCGACAACCGGACGGTTCGAAACTGCGTCACTTTCGTGACAATCATTTTACCCACTGCCTTTTTTTCCTTGCGAAACTGCACCGACGAGCCGTGTTGGGGTGACGGTACTACCTTATTGATACCGACCATGGCGTTCCGTCCTTTGCTCGTGACAGACACGATACTCCCGGAGCCCAGTGAATAGACATCGAAATCGTCGTCATCCTCGTTGCCGCCCATGTGATCGTCGTCGGGCCACGCCGTGTCGGTATTCCACCACGGCTCCGTCAAGGATGATGTGAATGCAGATACTCCAGTGGATGCTCCAGTTGCTAATGCGGCTGCAGTGGTATTCGATGTTGCGGTACTAAAGGTTTTTCCTTGTTGTGGGGTGTAGTGTTGCGTGGCGGCCCACTGCAAGGCCACGACCCACATTTGGGCCTCTTCCAAGCTCGACACGGCACACAAAAAATCGCGTTGTTCCGGAGCAGGCTCTGCGCCCGGGCGGCACTGTTGGGTCGTTGCCGTATCGGCGCTACTACTGACATCCGCAGCAGTAGTATTAGCAGCAGTAGCAGCAGTAGTAGCACTGATACTACTACTACTACTACTAGGACCACTCTGACTACAGTTGTTACTCGCCGACACGAGACGCTGCCCCCGAAATAAAAATCCAAAACTGCCGCGGGGCAATCCAGTGTGCATGTCGCGCAGGGTCGTGACATCCAGTATCCGCGCGTGGTGAACTTGCAGCGTGTACTTTGGAATCATATTGACGTGATCCAAGTCCGACAAGGCGGCCAGACCCACGTCGGCCGTATGCGGCAGCTCGTAGTATCGCACCAAACCGCGGTCAAAGAGTTCCAAGTAGCGGGGCCGCCAGACGCGTCGAATCTTGCCGCGAATGTGGGCTCTGCCAGCGTGACGAATTTGCGGTACCTGGTCGGCATTCTTGCTCTTGCTGTTCGTGTTATTGTTGTTGGCCATTGAGGAGTAGGAAGAAGAGGACGCGCTGCTCATGGCTGTTGTAGTTTGCTTTTACGATTGTGATTGTATTAAAAAAACTTGATGCCAATGGTGTCAACGTCTCCCGCGATAGAATGGTCGCAACAGATTTACAGTATCGTTGGGTTTGGATCTTGGCGCCGTCTCGTTCTGTTGTTTGCTATTGCTTTACTTTGTTGCCCTCTGTGATGTACTGTATGGATATGGTACTGGTACTGGTACTGGTACTGGTACTAGTACTAGTTCCTAAGCAGCACAGACACTAGCGATACTGTAGCACTACTGTAACTCGCAGTAGATGAGAGGGAACGAAGGCACCGAATGTCAAGGACGACGACGGCGTCGCGTTTGGTCCATCTTTTCCCCGCATTCGTCGAGCTTTTTCGAGGTCCCTTCGTCGCAAATTCTGTTTGTTCCGTGGGAGAGGCTTCAGGATACTAACCCGGATGTTTGACTGACTCATTTGACTTGAACTACTTATTAGACAACATCCAATGCAATGCTGTAAGTACATATACAGGGTTTCCAACTTCCAACGGATCCATCTCGACCTACTCGCTCCTCGATATGCATTCAGGCATTCGCGATGATCGATTCGATTCGCGTGTTGTTTAACGGTACGACTAACGACTACGAGTGAGAGTCCGGTCGCGACAATGATTGAGATACAGTCTGCTGCCACAATCGAAAGACTTGCGTTTGGAGGACCCCCCGCACACACCACTCCGAACGGTTCGCAAGCCATTGTCTTTCTCTCTCTCTCTCTACCGTACAACAGTACTACTCTAGCTAGCTTCTATCTATTAGCTACTACATACCGTACCTTTGGGAGACTCTAACTACTCTAGACAAGATACAGACAAAGTCGACTCGGCAAAATGTGGTTGTTTCGCAGCCAACCGGCCCAAGCAAACGGTTCGGACGAGGAGTACTCGGACTATGACGAAGAGGGATCGTTTGAATACGAAACCGGCGAAGAGGGAGACGACGAAGCCTCCAAAATCCATGGGAATACGACAGCGACCGACAATAAAAAGCGAGGCAGCACTGCTGCTGTGCAAGATCGCCCTCCCATTGTGCCCTTGATAGGAAAGGACGTTCTTTCCGTTGCCGACTCGTCGGTTGAAGCGTCAATTCGAACGAATGCGACAATGGAAGACGACGAAGAAGGTAATACTACTACTACTACTACACCAGTAACAGGAGCGGCAACAGCAGCAGTAGTAGCAACAGAAACCGCCACCGACCCAGACGCGTCTCTTGGGAACGACGGAGCCTCTGCTCCCACTGACCCCTCACCGGAGGAAACGGCACATGCGCAGGTGCAGGTGCAAGCGCAGGTTCATGCCACTCCTTCCTCCTCGGACAACAGCACCAACAGTCACGACAGTCGCGATCCAGCGTACGATATGGACACTGTTACGGACGACGACGACGACGAAGACTTTGATCTACTGGACATTCCCGAAAATGTTCAAGTCGTGCGTGCCAGGCATCGATTGCCAAGTGCGCTCAGTGTAGGAGACGAAGATTTAGCTGCGCAACTGGACAAGGAAGAAGAAGAGGAGGAGGAGGATGAGCAAGATGCGAACGGCCAAGAAGAAGAGGAGGAGGAGGAAGAAGAACAAGCCACGAGCACGGCCGAAAAACAATCGCTGCTCGTCTTGGCGGCCGAACACGATCGCGTCGATATTTTGCAAGCCATTCTCGCGGACGAGGCGCACGACCGGGCCACCCTCCTGCATGCGGGGTGCAGCAGTATACCACCTTTGCACATTGCCGTTAGTTACGGCTCGGTCAATGCCACCAATTGTCTATTGCGAATGGGGGCAGATCCATCTCTGCGGCCCAATGTGGCTGCCATTCAAAAGGAGCAAAAGAAGCAAGACTCGCCAGTCGACATTCCAAACATGGCTCGCTACGACAATGTATCGGCGTGGGAACTCGTATTTGGAAATGGACAACCCTTAATCAAAAAGACTGGGTGGTCGCTCTTTTCGTCGCCGTCCAAGAATGAATACGACCCTGGCGAGAACGATAACAACAACCATGACGATAATAAAATTGGTAGCGATAACAACGATCATGACCATGGCTTGTCGGAATCGCAGCGCAGTACCCCTTCCAGACAACGCCGGCCACCACGCAGCATGCAACCCGTCGACATGGCTCCGTCCAAACGCGAAGGAATTCGACACGCCTTTACAGCCGAAGCGCTCCGCTGTATTGGATCTGATGAAGTGGAACGCTTGAAGCAATTACTAGATTCTGGCATGCCCATGTCAATTGATATCGGTGGAAAGAATTTGTACGATTGGTCGGTGGAAATGAGTGCCCCGCAATCGGAAGAGTTGCTCCGACCCAGTGAAGTGGCGCGTCACGGAGACAACGACAGCAACGATGGTGAGATTGGTGACAGTGGTACCGCTACTGCATCCGCTACTGCGTCCGCTACTGCGTCCGCTACTGCGTCCGCTACTACAAGCCAACCTGACGGAATAGGAGAGAAGCAAATGGCCGTGTTGCATCGTCCCAGTGACGAATCCACCACGTTTCTTTGGAACCGATTGGACGAATTGGAGTCCTTGTCCAAGGCTCTGTCGATTTGTTTGGACAATTTGGCCGAAGAAGTTTCCGTCTCGCACGGCTTATTGCTCATGGGAGGTGGTGCTTCGGCCTTGGCCTCGCATGTGAGAAGTCTAAAGGCTTTGAAACTGCGTAAGTACGACGAAATGGTGCGCATGCAAGAAGCGTGGGAGAATGTCGAAGACGAATTGGCGTACTGGGTCAAGGAATCGGGTCCGGAAGGCAAACGAATTGCTGATCTCATGACGTCCTCAGTCGTGAGCGGTGCGGGTGAGAGCCGACGGGGGCCTCTTGCCCCTGAACCCATGATGCCGGAAGAAGAAAAGGCGCAGACGCAACAACTCAAGGCGCAGATTGGAGCTAGTGAAAACAAGATACGAAAGTTGCGAGTGGCGATCGCTGACTTGTCGGAAGAAAACGCCCGTAACTTGAGTGAAGTCGAAAAGCGTGGACTCTCTGGTGGTATCAATCTTGTCCGTGGCTTACGCGAAGAGATTCGAGAGATTGAGTTTGAGCTATCCGAAGCCAAGAGCGGAGAGGCGACCGGTCGTACCAAGATCAGTTTGATCCAGTCGAGTCTGCAGGCGTCCAAGAAAGGATGTATATCGGAAGGAATGCTGCAGGATTTATCAGCACCGCCAAATGGGCATGACCAAGCGTCAATAGCAAACGGTAACGATGAAAAGAATAGCCAAGCTAATCAGTCTACCGAACCCGACCAAGAAGACAAGACTGCGTCGGAACGTATCGTTGGTGGAGAGTCGACGGCGATTGTCTTGAGGCAACCCGGTAACAGGGGATACTTCCCACTCGGTCTGTGGCAGATTATCATGCGAATCATTGGCATGGGTGAGCAGGAGCAAGAGCTTTCCCGGTCAAGCGGCGAAACTAGCATTGCGCGTACCGCCATGATTATCTAGAATAGCAAACGAATAATTCTCATGGCGAACAACACTTTAGAAAAAAGGCGCTTGACACGAATCCTTACGCATATCACATTTGTCAACATGAATAACTAGTAGTCTAGACTAGAATTAAATGTAGATTCGAAATGGATGTTACTTGGAAGCTCTTCCGCGACGGACTCTCTGAGCGGCATCCACGACGATAATCAAGCCCGTCAATCCAAGAGCGACACCCCAAAAGGCAGCCTGCTTGTCATCTTCTCCAAAGAACAAAGCAAAATTCTTAAGACCAGAGTTGCAATTGTACCACGAGAGGGCCAAAAGACTCACGCCCAAGATGCGATGTTTCCATTCCCAAAACGAACGAAGCTTGGACTTGGATGGATGCTGCTGCTCGTCGTCATCAGCGTCCTTTGGAACCTGAGGCTTGTCAGATTCTTCATCGCAAGCATCTTCATCAGTGTCCTTTGAAACCTGATGCTTGTCAGATTCTTCAACGCGAACATCGTCTTTTTCCGGATCCTTCTCGACGGACGTGTGGGACGTGGGATCGACGCCGCCACTTTCACTACTTTCTACGCCCTTTGTCGAGCTGATGTCTGCTGCCTTGGGAGGGTGAGGCCGCAACAGTCCAACCACAGCTTGCGTCACGGCAAGTATCGTAATTACCAATCCAACCTTGCGATGGGTAACTCCTGAAAAGTGATTGGCGTCTTCTCCATCGGCAGTCTGATCATTGACGGCAGCCACAGCAATGGAAAATCCAATAATAGTACAAAGGACGGCCAACATGTTGAGACCCTGATGGATCTTGAACCAAAGGCCAGGCGCAAAACCCAGCAAGTCGCGAAGACGGCTGGAACCAACCGCCAACGGAACGAAAATACCCCACGCCGTGGCCATGAACAAGCCGTGCGCCATCCACAATTGACGATTGGGACCGTCGTTTCCGCCGCCGCCTGAAACAATGGGAGTCGTTTCATTGTCTGTATCTCCTTCTTGACCAATAACACGGCACGGTTCTAAGTCAATGGTAAAGCTTCCACGAGTACGGTGCACCGATAAGGCATTGCCGCTACCCAAAGCATAGATAAAAGCGAAACGACCATCGGCTGTCATCTCCAACTCACCGTCTTCCACGAGTAGTTTGGTGAACTTGAGGACGGTATGAGTCGCATTCTGGGTAATGCTGGTATCCGTCAGCGTCTGTTGGGAGCTCGCGGCTTGCTGGACGGCACTGACAGACTTACCGCCGAGATTGTACTTGGCCGTAACGTCTTCATTGGGCAAGCCAATCACTGCGAGGCTTCCAACCATGCGACCATTGCTCGAAAAGCCAAACCCCAACCAAGCCAAGCCCTCGTACACCAACTCGACCGTCAAAGTTCCTGTAACAGGATTGGTGACATGGCGAAAGATGACGTCGCTACGAAGCACAATGTCGCGACCAAAGGAGCAGTCCAAGTCGCCGTCTAGTTGCGCCAAGGCGGCGACACTGAGAGTCTGCCAAAGCAGGGTTAGAACAAAGAGTACCTTCATCGTTGTCGTTGTTGTTGTCTGTTGTTGTTTGGTTCCGTGATGAGAAATTATGATACGCAGAAACGATGAATGCTTCAGCAGTTGTAATACCACGAATTGTTAATGGCGTTTGGAGACGAGGAAAACGTGCTCTTTTATTCGACTAGCAATGCTCGCAAAGGATGCTTGTTAGAACAGCACACAGCATTCCGGAAACTCCGATTCGTGTATGCCGTTTGAATAAGCTTCAACTACAGCACCGACCCGCGATTAAACTTGTCTACTACTGTACCTTTGTACAGCGCAGTACCAGTACGTACTGTACATACATTCGCATGCACGCGTGACGCTCGATGGTTACTGTACGACGGTACAGTACGACTATCATCTCGACTGAGTGGCTGGGGATCGCCAATAAGTTAGCTATCTTTCGATCGTGCGAAAGAGGGGACGTGGCATACGGTCGTGGTCGTCCTCATCGCCGCTCACTACATAGGTATACGGACATTTTGTCATTCCTCCCGCTTATTGCTACACTACTGTACTGTAAGAATTACAGCATTCGCACGCACGGAAAAGCAAACTTTTTTTCTAATGTCGTATCGGTACATCACCTAATTAAGTAAGTTTTTGTTGTCTCAATCGTGCCGAAGTCCATCAGTCTTGTCAACGCAACATTATCAGAAATTGCGAGTGATATGCCATACTGTATGACTTAAAGTGCGACTACATGACAGTTTGGCATGGCGGTGCCGAAACGGAAGAGAACTACTTGATCCCATAACATCGATCTACTTCTCCTCTTTGCCCACATTGAAAGCATACAATACCTCCAAATGACAGCACAATGAGCAACAACAACATCGATGCCGCTTCCAGCCGCGGTGCCATGTTTGATCGAGCACATGCCGACCTCTGCCTCTGCTCCGTCTCCGTGGATCACTTTCGTGGTAGTGAATACCATCATGTCGGTGGTAGCCATTTCTTGCCTCGGTCTGACTAAGATATGCAACGGACGCTATCTTGGATTCTTTGCTGTGGTGCTGCTTCGCTACACAGGTGTAGTCGTCCACCATACTTTGGGTGAAAGGAATGGCTCCAAAATTCGTCTTCACAAAGACCCTCCTCAGTTGAATATTATCCTCTTCTTCCTCAGATTGTGAACTTCGTGAAAATCGCTGCGTTTGAAAGTGCTGCTCTCTGGTATCTTTCCACGAGCAAATGGGTAGTGACCACAAGTTTGATAGTTATTGGCTGCAGGTGCTATATTTCATTCCGAAATCCTTTTGTTGGGAAATTATATTTGACTTCTTTCATTACTCGACACACTACACAGCCCACGCCAACAACAAGACTCTTTAACACTTCATTCACCATGACCACCATCTCCACAATGTCCCAGGAGAACTGTCGTCATTTCAAATGACCATTTCGGATTTCCTCCTAACGAATTATTTACCGTCATTTCTTGCCTTTTCTCTGCTGCGTGCTCGTTCACGCCTTTTCAACTGCACTTGCTTTACTCATTTAAGTCAGCTGTTGAAATTCTGGGGCATGGCGGCACCGAAGTGGGCTCGGTGTGCTCATTTCCTCAGTTCCCATTTCTCGGCGAGTATACAGCAATCTGTTTGGACGGGAGGGACCACGATCTCCACCACAGTCGAGCCACTGTCAACTTTTCCAAACGCTTCATCCTATGGGATAAGGTGTTTGGCACCTATGAGTCGCCCGAAGGCATCCCCAAGAAGCGCTTGGACCGACGGGTCAATGTGCATCTTGAGGTCCTGGGACTGGCTCGTCGAGTCTCACAGACCACGCGATCACAAGTGCCATCGCGTCGGCACTCAGTTCTCAACCCTATTGGACTGAACTATGATCGCGACTCCGCATCTAGTCACAAAAACATCAATACAGACCAACGACAATTGCATTATCTTAAACATGATTTCTATTTTACTCGTAGACTATGAAATATTTCTTCGTTCGTAGCAAACGAAATGACGCTAGGCACGGTAGTTTACTAAAGCACTGTTTGATCTTGCTATTGTATTAGTAAAAGTTAAGAAAGGCGCCTTCCATTGCAACAGTCCACCATTCCTAAATAGCAAAACAAATATGCCAGTCCACGGTCTTTCATGTGAGTGCGTCGGTAGCGGCTGCATACCTCCTGATTCTTGATCAACTGTGTCTGTGTTTTCCCGCCATTGACCGATCCTCCTGCAGGACTTTTTGATGACCCCAACACGGTCCCCGTTTGGCATCGTTATTGAGGCTGCCAAAGCCGATGTGCAGGTGAATCTCCGTATACCCTACTATGTTCAATTGCAGCAGCGTTTTATCAACCATCTCAATCCTTAGATCTTCTTCCGGACAAATGCTCAAACTCCTGACTTGAGCCCTACAGAGGTTGCCTCGTGAGAATAGAATGGTCGTGAAAGATTGGTAAGTAACGGCGTAGATCGTACTTCTTTTAACCCTTGACACTGTTTACACTTGGGTGGTTCCTCTACTACTCGTAGACTACGCATAGCGCCTCTAGTCTAGTAGAGTAATAGCGGGAAAGACAGAGAAAAGAAAAACACTCGCTGATTGCAGTTGCGGTCTCTACATAGTCACATTCTTCAGACGGTTGTCTATTTCAATCTCCGTATTCAGACGGAAGGTCTCAACGCAGAGCTTCCCTCTTGCGAGTGTGATCAAATAGGCGCCGATGCTACAACATACACAACTTTGGCGCCTGACAGCAAATACAAGGACTCTACTACCGGTAGTTTCCCGCTTGAGGTTTTCAAAGGAGTATAATACTCTCACAGCAGAACGTGAGATATAATAGTAGCTCTACATTGCAAACATAACAGCATGACTCTTCATCGAAAGACGTCTGCGGCCGAGCATCACTGGTATAGTACCCTAGCGTAGCGTTGCTGTAGATATCAACCTACTATGGTACAACAGTGCCGGAACGTTACCTAAGAATAGCTACAGTAGCTCGCTATTGTACATACAAACGACGTAGCTACAATACATACCTGTACCAGTACAATACCATACTTGTGCAGTACTGTACTTACAACTTGACTCTCTGTGTGATGCACGCAACTAATGGCGGCATTGCGACCCCATGTCCAGCATAATTCACACAGGGACGGCAAATCCAATGGCGGCGGCCTTGGTGTCTGGCAGTCTCGACCCGTTTGTGTGGCTCGTCAAGGTAACAACTTGGTCGAGGAAACTCGGTAGACAACGCAGCAGAAATGCTGGCAGTTCCGACACGATTACGAATCTTGAATGTTGAGGAGAGAAAAGTCCGGGGAGACCACACTGTAGGGTGGTGTGGAAATCACGGTTCCCGCGCGAAAGCGCCCGTCTCCCATGCCCTCTTCGCCGGTAAATATTGTCGCTGTGACGGTATTGACGAGTCCTTTGGTGTGGTCTTGGAGAGAAGACCCGAGCTTAGAGCTTATTAATCCTAAAAACTAAACAACACACACACAGTACCGTACGTCGTATCATACTGTATGTACAGTAAGTCGTACTGTAGTGAGCGAAGCGCGCGAGACATTCGCGAGTGAATCGAATGAATCATCATCGATCGAATCTCATTTTTTTTAACGAACGAATCGAGATGATGGTCTGTGCGCTCCTCCGTCGGCTGCCCATTTATTGACGACGGCATCAGCTTCAACACTTCATCTATCGTTGAAGTAGTTCAGGTGACTCACAAGAACCCAGAAAGAGTGGACCATGGACAACTTGCAAGCCTTATTTGCCGAGAAATTGGTCATGGACGACCGGGAACCTGTCGCTACGGTACAGATACCGGGTCTTGAAGGCGATTATGCTGTTTATGCGCCTAAAGCAGCGCTATGGAAGCAGTTGTTGGTCCTCGTGTTGCTTCAGACCGCCCTTCAAGTGATCTTTGCGGTTGTCAACTATGAATTAATTGTCAAGAAGCGAAAGACGACGCTGGCATACTTGGTTGGTTATGGATTTGTCATACCATTGTCAATCTACATGCCTTACGAGCTGATCGAATTATTGGATGTTCAGAACAAGTGCATTCGATTAGCCCTGTCCTCACTAGCGACTGTGGTTGCATTTCGAACCATTGAAGCCATGTACGGCACCTCACCCGAGGTTGTCGAGTCCTCGCTAGGCACGTATTCTATCTATTATACGTCAACCTTGCACTTTGACTGGAATCCAAAGACCAAGACGCGTCGAAGGATTACAGCTGCTGAGTTGGTGGCTACGATTTCGAAGATACTGCTCCACTTCCATCTTGTATCGCTGGCTCTATCAATTGAAATGCACTTTGAATATCAGCCTTTTCCGTCGTCTGTTCAGCTCGAGGGCTTCACCTTGAGCTGGGATCTGCTTTCAGTCCCTCATATCCTTAATACATACATCCTGGCTGGGCTCACTTACCTGGTGCTCTGTACTGGCTTTGAGCTTTCGGCGTTTGGAGAGAACGCCAAGGGAATCTATACGAAACCCATCTTTTCCAATCCACTGTTTTCCAGTAGATCACCGAGCGAGTTCTGGGGACAGAAGTGGAACCTTATGATTCATCGTATTCTTAAACATGGGGTCTATCTCCCGGCGCGACAGCTCTTTTCTAGAGAGATTGCGATTGCTCTAACCTTCGTTGCTTCCGGTCTCTTGCACGAGTATAGTTGGAGTCTAGTGTTCTATCATCATACCTCGATGCGTGACGACACAGGAGTTTGTCCAGAGTGCTTTACACCGTATCCTTTGAAGCTAACCGCCTTCTTCTTGTGGAATGGCGTCGTCATGCTGCTTGAACGACCTGTCGGAAGGCTATTCTGGTTTACCAAGAGTTGGCCAACACCAGTCGTTAGCACATTAATGCTACTGTCCGTGTTACCAGTCTCCCACTGGTATTCTGGGGATTGGGCGATGGGAGGCTACTTTTCTGATTTTTCTGTTGGTCTATGGCACATTCAAAAGCTCTGAACGATGTACAGTAAGGAAACCTCTTTCAAATACCTGACGCTAGTAGCTAGTATACGTCCTTACAATTTCATTGAGATAGGTTCGGTGCCGGTGCTCGAGACGCGGTGTGACACCATTGCACATTTCGTGACCGGCTCGGTGGTATACTCAATTGCCGACTGCACACGTTGAATACCTTGGTCGATCACGAAATCCTTGTTGGTGAACACTGTAGCAATAAGGTCGCCCTTTTGTACAGAGTTTCCCACAGTTCGATGGAGCCAGATACCCGCACACTTGTCCACAGGTTCATCGGCAACTACACGTCCAGCACCGAGGTGTACTGATACTTGACCAACAGTCAATGCATCCATGTGAGCAATGTATCCGTCTTGCAAAGCCAACACCTGGCCGGAATATGAGGCCACAGGGTAAGCTTCGGGATTGTCCACAAAGCTAGGATCACCATTCTGCGCAACAACCATTTCACGAAACTTGATAAGTGCTTTTCCCTCCTTCAAGTTCTCGTGCGCTTTACGGACGCAGTCGTCAAACGCCATGTCCAACA
>Ga0307981_1003582_pt1 | contig 11539 bp, 13 predicted proteins | sample OrgLakmetagen987_FD_201849 | JGI IMG/M metagenome (GOLD analysis project Ga0307981, IMG submission 201849) | Saline water microbial communities from Organic Lake, Antarctica - #987 | ecosystem: Environmental > Aquatic > Non-marine Saline and Alkaline > Saline | place: Antarctica: Organic Lake... | reverse complement strand
AAAACTATCCACAGCTTATAAAAACTTTGTAGGTGCTGGAATGACTCCTGAAGATACAAATGCTTTATTTGAGGGCTTAGGCATAAATTTAATGGAAAATGAATAAGAAACTAACAAAGGAAGAAATTAAAGCACTTAAAGAAAAGCTAGCAGTTAAAAAAGGTAGTGAAGAACTAAGTGTTGATGTTTTAAAAGGTAAAGAAAATGTTTAATTGTAAAGAACTAAATAAAACGTTTGATAATAAAATTGATTTATTTAAGGCGTTAAAGGACAACAAAGAAGAAATATTATCTTTTAAAATGGCTAACACGCTTAAATCTTGTGATAAGGGCGCAAGCGTTAAAAGTAAATTAATAAACGTAACTAAGCACCTAGAGACCTTAAAAAATATTGAGTTAAATGATGACTTTTACTATATAGTAGTAAACACTACTAAGATATTAGATAGTCATATGGATGTACATTTAAACGGCATTTGGAGTAAAACAGTACAAGAGCAGCAAGGAAAGAACTATCTAGTAGCAGATCACAAACTAGAAATTGATAAGGTAATTACAAGAAAGGAATATGTAGAAATGATCGTTGCGGAAATACCTTTCAGATCAATAGGTAAAGATTATGAAGGAGACACACAAGCTTTAATCTATAAAATACCTAAAGACAAGGTAATTAATGAAGCGGCTAAAGAATGGCTTAATAGTGGTGATGAGATAGAGGCAAGCGTAAGGATGCAATATGTAAAGATAGAGCTTGCGTTAAACAGCGATAACGTTAACGATAAGCTAGAGAAATTAAATTTTGACACTTACATTAAAGAAATAGCAAACAAAGAAGAGTTTGAAGAGATTAATTATTTCTTTATAATTCAAGAAGCAAAAAATGTAAAAGAAAGCAGTTTAGTTGTGTTTGGATCAAACAACGCAACTGGACAGTTAGAAAATAAACTAGAGCCGTCTAATGACACTCTTGCGATTAAAGAGGCAGCCGATAACATCACTGCAATAAATGAAATGTATAATTTTTTAAATTTTAAATGATGGCAGAAATGACACCACAGGAAATCGCAGAAAGCGTAAATAAATCCGTTGAGCAGTTCCAAAAAGACTTAGGTCTAGCAGCAACAAAGGACGAAGTAAAAACTATTGAAGATGCTTTTGAAACCTTTAAAACAGAGCAATCTACCAAGCTCGAAGGATTGGTAGACACAAAAACAGTTAAGGCGTTAGAAGACGCATTAGCTAAGCAAGGCGAAGTAATACAAGAAATGAAATCACAAGGCAACACACCTTCTCTTTCTATTGCTAAGGAATTAGTAGAGAAAAGAGAGCAAATTAAAGAAATAGCTAAAGGTCAAGCGGGTGAAGTAGAGATTAAAGCCCTTACAAGTCGTGCCTCAGTAGCAAACAACGCTCAAGGCTTTTTCTTACCAGACATCGGACAACTAGGAGTTAAAGAAAGATCACTTTATAACGCGTTACCTAAAATAACCGTTTCCGACTCTAATACTGGCGGTGTTGTTCGTTACAGAGATTGGGACGCTGCAACTACTGTTAGAAGTGCCGCAATGGTCGCTGAAGGCGCTGTTTTTCCTGAGTCTACTGCAAAGTGGGAATGGTATTCTTTACCGCTTAGAAAGGTCGGGGATACTTTGCCAGTAACAGAAGAGTTCTTTGAAGATGAAGCGCAAGCAGCCGCTGAGTTAGATATGTTTTTAAACGTAAACGTTGAAACAATTATCGATAGTCAGTTGATTAATGGTGATAACACAGGTCAAAATCTAAAAGGATTAACGGTAAGTGTTCCAGCTTATACAGCAGTTGCAAGTTCAATTCCTGCTGCAAACCTAAAGGATTTAGCAATCAAAGTTAAGAACGACATAACAAGGACTAGAGGCTCAAAATACAGACCTGATGTTATTGTTGTAAGTTCTTCTACTATGGAAGATTTAGTTCTTGCGAAAGACGCAAACAACAACTATATCTTTGATGAAAACACTGGTAGTGTAGGTGGCTTGTTAGTTTTAGTTGACGAAAATATGCCTGACAACGGTATAGTAATCGGAGATAGAAGATATGCCCGTATATATGAGAAAGCTGGTGTAGTAATTTCTAGGGGTCTAGTTGGAACTCAATTTAACGAAGATGAATTAACTATTAAAGCTCGTAAGCGTTTGTTAATGCTTATCAGAACTGTAGACCAAACAGGATTTAGAAAAGTTCTAGATGTTGATGCAGCTTTAGCAATTCTAGAATCTGACCCTGTATAATGTTAATTCAATTTAAAGATGATTTTTCAATATTTAAAAAAGATCAAATAGTTAAAGTAGGAAATAAAACTACCGCAGCAAATTTAATCAAAAGAGGTATTGCGCAACATCCAAAAGTTAAGAAAACTACAAAGAAAAAGTAAATGATAGTAAATAGCACATTCTTTAAAAGCGGTGTTAATAACATCCCAGATAATAATATAACGACTCGTAATCCAAACGTAATACAAACAGAATCGACGTTGGACGATGTTATTTATTATCATGAGCGTGTGCTGATTACTAACGCTTTAAAACCTAGTTTATGGGCCACAATTGTGGCTAACTATACAGATGGCGTGCTTGACGAAGGCGCGCCAGTATGGTTACAAAAGCTAATAAATGGTGAGATATACACCTATGAAGGTAAGGAGTACGAATGGAAAGGATTAGCAGATGCACAAGGCTTAATAGTTAAGTACATATTTTGTCAATACCTATCCGACGATCTATATTCTTACCTTATAAGAGGGGTTAGTAAGCTTAAAACGGAAGCAAGCGAGTTAGTAAATGTTACTCCTTTGTACGTTGATCAATGGAATTTATTTATTGATCAATATCAGGGAGACATTGAATGTTACGACGAATATAACGTTAATTTTCCAAGGGTGTTTGATACATCCTACGGAACTATTACAGATTATTTTAGAAGTAATAACTCAGGGGCTTACGTTGACTTACTAACGTATATCGACCACTACGAGCAAACAAATGTAGGTACATACACAGATATAAACAAGTTGATCTATCAAGATGAAAATAAGATGGGTATATGATAATTGTTGAAGACATAATTAAAGTCGAAGTATCCAAAATGGTAGCTGTAAATCTATTTGATAATAGAAATCAAAAACCTATTTACGGTTGGGGAGACAAAAACGAGCTTAACAAATATCTAACTATCTACAAAAATAAATCTTATCCTTTAATTTGGCAAATTCCAAGTCAGAAAACTAATAGAGTAAATGAAATATCGCAAACGTGCGACTTTATTCTTGCTATTAATTTCACAAAGAATGACACCGACTTATTGAATCCCGATAGAATGGAAAGTACTTTTAAACCTGTCCTTTATCCTTTTATGGAAGTATTTCTACAAGCTCTTAATAAGAGTAGGAATATAACTATAAACAAAAGCGAGTTTACGTTTAATGATTTTCCAAACTACGCTATAACATCACCGAATGATGAAGTAGTTGATTTATGGGATGCTGTTAGGGTCTCGATAGATGCAACTTTTATGAATAACTGCTAAAATTAAAAAGATGGCAAGAAAAAAACAGGCTAGTAAGATAGTCAAAGAGTCTACAGAGGTAGCAACACCAAAAGTAAAAACAATTTTGTACACGGTAATACGTGAGGGATTTGGATTTAAAATAGGTCAAAAGATTGGCTTAGAAGCGAATGGTGTTCAATTTTACAAATCAAATAAAATAATTAAATAATGGCAAATTTATCAGTAATTTCAAACCTTTTAAATTGTGGTGTTTCAGACGCTCAAGGCTTAGGTCTCGCGCACTGCAAGTTTAATTTTAATGACATGGCGGGAGGTGCTACGTTGTTTTTAAATCGCGGTACAGAATTACCGTCAGATTTTACTTTAGCAAGCTTAAGAGCTTTACAAGTAGCTGGGAAACTAAAGGTGGCGAGTAATCCTTTTAGCGTAGAAATACAAAATGCAGATGATCAAAAAGAAACGAGTTCAGGTGGTGTTACTGCCGTGGCGACTAAAGGTCTTTATGGTTTTATGTTCAAATATGTAAACGGTCTTTTATTCGACACCGCATTATCCAGTCTTAACAGTCAAAATGCTTACGATGTAGTTTTAATAGACAGCTCAGGTAACGCACTATTTGCAACCTCTAAGTCAGGAAAGCGCACAGGCTTTTCCGCTGGTATGGTTAACGCAATGATGATTGACTTTGCAAGTGGAGCAACTACCACAAAAACAGGTGTTGAATTTCAGTTTACAAATCGTGAGCAAATGGATAACGGTAAGACTTTTATCAACTCAGACGAAATCGATTTTAGTTTACTTGAGCTAAATGGTGTAAATCAATTACAGATTTCTTTAGTAGCACCAGCAGATGGAGCGACTACTGTTATCGGTAAGATTGTGAGCAAATACGACGGAACGTTAACTTCTACTGAGCTAGATTTAGCTGACTTTACAATAGGTGGGCCAACAGCTACAGCCGTAACGGTAAACGCTACAGGAGGATTAGAAATTACTTTAGGAGCTGTAACAGCTGGTCAAAGTGTAAGCGCACAAATCACTGGGGTTTTTGAAGACACTGAAGGTGTTTTGTTTAAGTCAAATAAAGCTACTGTAGTAGTTGTAGCATAATAGAATTTAATCTATAATCATGACCCTATCTAATTAATGTTAGGTAGGGTTTTTTAATACAAAAATGGGTACGATAAGAGAATATTACGATAAAATAAGCTTTATTCACACCTATTTACCTGATCAAATTGATAAAATAGTTAGCGAATTAGGCAAAGCGATTGTTGAATTAAACACCGAAGATCAATTATTTCATGGAAAAGATACTTATGGGGATGTTATAGGTACTTATTCGCCCATTACACAAGGTTTAACAGCTGGAATGAGTGGTAAAGGTTATCCAAAGAACACTGGAAGCCCTTTTAATCTATATGCAAGCGGTAATTTATTTAGATCAATAGACGCAGTATTTGAGAATAACAGCATTGATTTTTTTACACGCGATCCAAGCCATCCTTTTTTTGATAAGAACCCAGTAGAGGCTTTAAAAATGATAGGATTAACCAAAGAAAATGCACATAAAGTAAATTACGAATGGATACTACCAAGGATAAGAAAATGGGTTATGAACTCTCTAAAATAGCAAACACAGACTGTGAGACTTTAAGTATTTGGTCTTTTTACAAAGTAATGGAGACGCAAGATTTGACCTACTTACTCAAAGATAAGCACGCTGAAAATGTACCAGATTTAAACGAAACATGGGATAATATAATAGAAGAGTATCAAGAGCTTACCAATAGCGCAAATGATATGATCTTATGGCGTTTAAGGCTTGAAATAGGCAAGTTGAGCCTAAGACTTCAAAGAGTTACTATAGGATGTAAGATATATTTTCATTCAGAAGTTAGTAAAGAGGTAGAAAAAGAAATTATAGATAACCTTAAAAGTGATAATGTACTTTTAAAAGGTAGAACGGTTGAGGAATTAGACAGAATTAACAGGCAAATACAGTCGATGAAGACGAAAATAAGTCTAAAGGAATTAGAATTAAAACAGTTAACACCAAGTAACGACGAAACACAAGACATCTACGAGCAAATTTACCTTATAGGTAAGATAACAGATGCAAAATATAAACTCGATCCTAAAGAGACGAGCGTTAAGGAATTTGTAATTTTAAGTAAACACGCAACAAAAGAAAGCAATGGCAAACGATAAAATTGATGTAGTTGTAGGCAAAAAAGCCTTTGACGAAGTAGGAAAGCTTAAGATTGAGTTAGAGGGACTAATTAAGACCTTTAACGAACTTTATGCGTTAACTAAGCAAAGTGGAGGTAATCCTTTTGGACTACCAAAGCAAGGTACTGCAAAGGCTGCTAAGCAAGGTTTAACAGAAATTGAGAAATCCGCTAGAAAATTAGATAAAACAAACAAAGCTTTATCAGCTAATGAAGCAAAAGCATCAAAAGCAAGGGAGTCACAAATTAAAAAAGAAAGCGATTTAAGAGAGCGTTTAAGGACTCAAAGAAATAAAGAAGAGAAAGACAATTTAAGGAACTTGCAAAAAGCAGCGCAAGCAACTAAGAAACTGGCCAAGGAAAAGGCTGATGAAGTAAGAAAGACTCAAAAGGCAGCGGAAATGTCCGCTAAATTAGGTCGGGAATACAACAAGTTGACTGCTAAAATGAACGCATCCAGTAAGGTTGTGCAAGATTTAAACGCAAAAAAACTACAAGGAAAAAGACTTTCAGACGTAGAGCAAAAAGAATTAAAACAATCTACTAGAGACTTTTTAAGATATCAAAAAGCTGTTTTAGGAGCTGACGCCTCAGTAGGTAGGTTTCAAAGAAACGTTGGTAACTATCCGCGAGCAATGGGATCAGCTGCAACCGCTGTAAAATCGTTAAGTTCCGCAATGGGATTAATGGGCGGAGCGTTTTTATTCGTTCAGGTAATGCGCGAAGCCTTTAATACAGTATTGGAGTTTGACCGACAGTTAATAGCGGTAGAGAAAACCACTAACATGACCGATTCCGAAATAAACCTATTTAAAGAAGATGTAGTATCTTTAGGTGTCGAGCTAAAAGGTATTTCAATACAAGGGCTTTTAAAAGCGTCTGAGGTTGCGGGTCAGTTAGGTATAAAAGGACGTGATAACATATTAAAATTTTCAAAAGTTGTCCAACAATTAGGCTTAACCTCTGACATTATAGGTGATGAAAGTGTTAGAAATTTCGCTAAATTTATAGAGGTATCTACCGATACGGTAGAGAATGCTGATAGGTTGGGTTCTGTGATTACGCAATTAGGTAACAATTTCGCAACTACTGAAAATCAAATATTAAAAAATTCTACTGAAATACAAAAAGCCTTAGCCATATATGATGCAACTGCACAAGGTGTTTTAGGTTTAGGAGCTGCCACAAGCGCATTGGGTGCAGAGGCAGAACAGTCTAGAAGTGCTTTGCAAAGCACATTTAAAGTTTTAAATGATGGGGCTGCAACAGGCAAGAATTTAGATAGAATATTAAAAATAACTGGTCAAAGTGCTGCTGAGTTTAGAGAGCAATTCGGTAGGGATTCTGTCGCTACTTTTCAAACATTTATAAAAGGATTGGCAAGAACAGCGGACGAGGGAGAAAATTTATCTATAACATTAAGGGATTTAAATTTAGATGAAAAAAGAACTGAAGCGGTTATAGGTGTATTATCTAAAAACTACGATGTATTAGCTGATTCACTATCGCAAGCAAGCACGGAGTATGAAACTAACACCGCTTTAAAACTAGAAGCAGACAAAGCAGCGAAAAGTCTTAGCTCTATAATAGGTGATTTAGGAGATTCTTTTGATGGTTTGGTGTTGTCTATTGACAAAGGAGATGGAGCAATTTCTAGGTTCTTAAAATCGGCTTTAGAAAAAAGTACAAATCTTTTAGATTTTTTTGCAGGCGGAAATGAAAAAAAGCTTTTAGATTCTAGATTTAAATCTGGTCAAGAATTAGGTAAAAAATTTACTGAAGGCTATCAAAAAGAAGTGACCGAAAGAGTAGATAAAATAAGCCCAAACGGAAGCGAGTCTTTTAAAAAGAATTTTGTAAAAGAGCGCGTTACTTTAGAGGTTGAAGCAAAAAGATTAAGAGCAACCAAATCATTTAATGTTGAATTATCTAAGCAACTTAATTTACAGACTAAAATAGAGGAAACAAAAAAAAGACGCGATGGTTTCCAAGATCAAGCAGACTCAAGCTCTATAGGTACAGTGGATAATTTTATGGCAATAACAAGTGCCGCATCAGCAACTTTTGAATTAAATGGATATAACAAAGAATTGGAAAAAGTAAACAAAGAGGTTGCTTTTTATAACGGATTAGTTTCTCAGATTGCTGAATTTCAATTGAAAGATATTGAAGTTGATTTAAAGTCTCCAACTAATCCAAATGGTGATGGTGGAGTATTAACAGCAGAAGAAATTGCTGCACAAGAAAAGATAAGACAGCAAGGCTTAAAAGATACCTTTGAGTTAAAAAAATACTTATTAGAACAAGAAATTGAGCTTTCAGATAATATCTTTGAAGATGAACAGCGCAACGATGACGACAGGTTAACACAACTATCTTACCGTTATGCTAAAGAGCAGGAGCTTGCAAAATTAAATTATGATAATGAAATAAACGAGAAAGGAATTTCAACAGCAAAGAAATCTTTAATAGACGCAAAATATGAAGATGAAAAAGCAACGTTAGAAGCAAGTTTTTTAAACGATAGAATACAACTTTTAAAACTTGAAGAGCTTACAATTGAAGAGTTAATAAAAAATAGGGAAGGGGTTTTAGAAACATCTTTTAACAATGAATTAGAAAGCCTTAATCAATTACTACTAGATAAAGAAATCTCACAAAAAGAGCATGAAGAAAGGCTCTTCCAACTTAAAAAAGATTATGCTTTGCGCACTCTTGAGATGGAAATTTTAAACCTAGAAAAGCTTTTATCAAACGAAGATTTAACCGTAAGCGAGCAAATAGAATTAGAAAAGAAATTGGCAGCGATAAGGGCTAAGTTTTCTAATAAAAAAGTAGATAATGCAAAAGAAGCTAGTGAGGATATAAGATATGTAAACAGCGAAGAGTTTAAAAAAATTAGAGCGTTCGTACAAGAATTAGGTAATTTAGGATCAGCCTTATATGATGCCAGAATACAGCGTGTAGACGATGAGATACAAAGGAACAACGATAAGTACGCTAACATACTTGACAACGAAAACCTAACAGAACAACAAAGGGATGCAATAGAAGCTGAAAGAGATGCAAAAAACGCACAGTTAGAAAAGAAAAAGAGAGAAGAACAACGCAAGCAAGCTATATTTAACAAAGCGATGGCAGTTGTAGAAATAGGAGTTCAAACGGCTGTAAACATTGTTAAGGCTGGTGCAAATCCTATATTAATTGCTTTAGCGGCTGCAATAGGAGCGGCACAACTTGCAGTAGTAGCAGCAACACCTATACCAAGATTTAAAGATGGTAAGCGCAAAGGACAAGGTAAGGATGGTATGGCACTTGTAAACGATGGAGGTCGAGACGAGATCAAACTTTCAGCGGATGGAACAATGACTAGATACTCAGGGCGTAACGTGTTAGACTACGTTAAAAGTTCTGACACCATCATACCTAATGCCGATAACTACATGAGGGATTTAAACAGAGCCAGCGTTATGGCTAGTTTACAAAACAACGGACAAAACTTGTCTAACTCTATCGATCGAGTGAATTTTGACACGGCAATGTATAACATGGAAAGCAAGATGGAGAGCGGTATTAAGAAAGGTTTTAAGGGCGTTAGAATGAATATAGTTAACAACATAAAGACAGGCAGTAAAGACGCTTATATTGCCTCTAAAATGATGTAAAATTAAAAACCCCTTACAATTAAGTAAGGGGTTTTTAATACTAGTTATCACAAAGTAAACGCTGTTTTTCTAAAATGCTTTCTGATAAGTATTTTATTAAAAGTCCCTCTCCATAAGTAGCAATTAAATCAATTAAATAATCTTGGTCTTCTCCTTGTATTTCTTCTATCATTTGTTTATGCCTATTTCTAGGTCTTTTTTAAGTAATTACATTAAATTTTTAGAAGATATGTCAGGCATAAAAAAACCGCTTCCACAAGTGTCTTCTATATTTGTGATCTGGTAAGAAGGATATTCTCCACCACAATGCCTATCCTCAAAGGTTTGCCAAGCGTTTTGTAAACTATTAGAAATTACAGCACTATTTATAATTTGCCCTATTTTGTAATTCCAACACTGTTCTCTTATTGTTAGTGTTACTATAAACAATCTTTTACTTCTCTTATCCATAATTTTTGTTTTGTCAAATATAATCTAAATTAACACTCAAAACAATTCCATAAAGTTATTTATAATCAATCTAAATAGTTTATATTTACGCAAATTATTAGATTTAACCAAATAATTAATGTACAGAGCAAGATATATTCTTTCAAGTAGGTCGCAAGGTGTTCAGCCTTTGTTTAATGACCCGATAGGATGGGATGAAGACACCAGGTCATTAGTTAGGGATAGTAATTCATTCGGCATTTTATACGACTTTGCGACAGATTTAGAGTTCGTTAAAGATGGCTATGACTTTATTTTGGCAACAGAAAGAGCGGAAGGTGCTTTTGAGGCTAGAGTTTTTGTAAAAAGACAAGTTAAAATAAATGAAGTTTGGACTAACGATTATTTAGGCGAAATCGATTTATTAAAAAAGACACAAACAAGGCTAGGCGTTAAAGTAAATCTATTTAACGGAGGCTTAACTCAAGAAATAAAAGCAGTATTAAGTGACAAATTTGAGTTAGAAACGTTAGAAAGCATTAAAGGGGTAACGCTAGATGCTTTAGAGTTAGAAAGTGGGGTTCTTAACGGTCGTGATTTAGAGGTTAACACGTTGTTAGAAGATACCGAAGAAAGAATAATTGAGGGTGTTAGAACTATTGTAGGGGGTGCGACGGATACAACTGAAAGTTATTACATACCTAGAGCAAACAAAGTTTTCTCAGGTGATACGGCTGTTCAATCAGTTGTTTCAACACCATTAAAGCCTTTTGAAACAAATTCACAGTTTAGACCATCCTTAAACTCTACGCATCCATTTTTATTTAGATCAACCGAGCAAGCAAACAGATTAATAGAAATAACAATTGATTGCGACATAGAGTTTCCTTTTGGCGGTACTCAAGTTGATTTAATACTTTATAGATACAAGTATAATAATGATCAAGATCAATTTCAATTTGTTGCAGCAAACACTTTAAAATCTTTAACATATAATGGATCAGATGGAGAAAGTCAAACGATAGACGAAAACTTTACAATAGATCAACCTTTAGAAGTAGATGAATCTTTATTAGTTATTTTTTATAATAGGGGCTTTACTCAATCAGGCTCTTTGCTTTTATGGGAGTTAACGCAACGCAATTTTAAAATAGTAGCAACCCAAAGAAGTATTTTCCCTTCAACAAGCTTTACAGGGTTAACAATAAAAAAAGCTGGCGAAAGGTTAAGTAAAATAATAACAGGTAGCAACGTTTTTAAAACTGATTACTTCACAAACAACGAGTTTAAAGACGCATTAATCACAAGCGGTAAGAAGATAAGAAATTTTCCCGATAGTGTAGAGTTGAGCCTTAAGCATTTATTTGAAAGTTGTGCGTCTGTTTTCAATTGCTATTACGGCGTAGAAACAATAAACGAGCAAGAAAGGCTAGTATTAGAGCCTTTAGATTACTTTTTTAGACCTGATATTCTTTTAGACTTAGGGCGCGTTAGTGATGTAATAGAAAAATACAACGAAAAACTAATATTTAATAGTATTAACATAGGTTACAAAAAAGGTGGTGATTATGAAGAAAATCAGGGATTAGACGAGTACAATACAGACAGTTCTTTCACTCATGGCTTTAGAAATGTAGATACAAAAAAAGACTTTCTAAGCGACATTAGAGC
>Ga0307981_1003580_pt1 | contig 11547 bp, 10 predicted proteins | sample OrgLakmetagen987_FD_201849 | JGI IMG/M metagenome (GOLD analysis project Ga0307981, IMG submission 201849) | Saline water microbial communities from Organic Lake, Antarctica - #987 | ecosystem: Environmental > Aquatic > Non-marine Saline and Alkaline > Saline | place: Antarctica: Organic Lake... | reverse complement strand
AGCACTAGAACCCCCCCTTCATAGGTGTGGAATCTTTGTAATTTCCATAACTCTGCTTTTGTAATTATCTTTTTAGGCTGCTTTTGCTTATATGTATTCAGTTGTAATTCTAGCCATCCTTTTTGCGTTGAGACTGGAAAACGATCTTGATAGAATTTATAATAAACCCCAAAGGTAAACTCTGCTCCAAAATAAGAGGCAGTAGGTAGTGGTTCTATTTTATAAGAGCCATTAGTGCTGGTAATCTGTAGCTTTTCTGATGTTCTTAATTCGTAAGGGATATCATTCTCATCATATCCAATAAACAAAAAATCCCCCAGATCATCATATATATTATTTGGGAAAAATTTCCACGATTGATGCCAGAAACCAGTGAAGATACCAGGATCGGCTAACTGTTTACCTATGGTATATTTATATAAAGGAAGACTGGATAGAAAAGGACTTAAATAACTATTTTTACTCCAATGATAGAAGTTACCGTGTAAGATGAATAGCATTGTTGCTAGAATAAAAACTCTTTTAACGTTTTTCCATCGATGCGAAAGGACTTCCAAACCTATAGAATTTTGATACCTCCAACGGTCAGGAAAGATCTTCCAACTCCAGAAGCTTTGGGGTAATAAAAGCAATCCAAAGGCTAACCCTATAAGAAAAAAGGTTCCTACGTGTAGGAATACAGCCATAATACCATGCAATAAAACAATAGAAATTGCAGACCACAATCTTGCTCTTTGAAAGAAGAAAGAGAGCAATAACAGTATGGAAACCAGCACTTCTAAGTAAAAACCGGCATAAGTAAAAGTTTGAGCCAGTTCGGGATACATACCCAATTGTTGTAATAATGGTCTTGCATGAATCAGATCCTTTGAAACTACCTCGAGCAATCGGCCACTCTGCCATAATTCTCCGTTTTTAAAAATCCAACTGGAGAAATAGATTAAGAACAATTGAAATTGAAAACCCAACTGAGCCAACTTTCCAAAATTAAAAAAAGTTGCTTTTTGATTTTGAAAAAATTGAAATCGACGGTTAAGAGGCAAGAACATAGCCCAAAATAATGCCGTCTCCTCTAGGTGTTCTACACCATGAGAAATATAAGGGTTGGTAGTTATCAAACTAGCGAAAGTTATGAAAAGCACTGGTGTGATCCATTTTGTCTTATAACCTATCACAAACAAAAGGCTTAGTAACAACATCAGAGATAATAAGAAATAGTACCAAAGATTAGAGTCTGACCAATTAAATAATGGAAAACTCTCCCCGTAATAATCGCTCGAACTTGCTTCTGGAAGCCACTCGTTATTATTGTAATAGACGCCCACAGCTGGAAAACGATAAAAAATTAAATTATAGATAAGGGCAACACCTAATGCAATTCTAAAAAGCCCAAGCGACCTGAGGTCAAAACTCATAATTCTATTTTCCAATGATACTTTCATTCGCTTTTTAAGTCATTTAAATTTAACTCTTGTAAACAGTAAGTATGAAACTCATAAGCATATGATGTACCGTTCCAGTTTGGAGTTTTTGACAAGTAGACTAAATACAAGTTCTCAACAGTGCCTTCTTTTTCCTTGTCCATTTTAAGACTGTATTCTACCAACATTTCTTGATATGTGGCACTCGTGAACCGATCAGAGTAGTCTTTTAAACTGACCATATAAAGGTAATCTGTATATTCCAGATGATGTCCAAATCCATTTATAAATTTTGCCTGATCTATATTATTAAGGTCATTTATTTCTTTGCCTATCTCGATTCCATTTAAAGAAAAAACACCGGCTTCATTTTCTTCGATAATTAAATACAATCCTAAATCAGAGGTTGCATTCATTTGAAAAAACACCCAAGGTTGATCATTAAAGCCGTACAGAAAATACAACGGAATCCATCTTTTATAAAACAAATCATAGCTGCCAGGAATAGAACGCATCAAAGGGCTCACATGACTTCCTAAATACCAATATCTTAAATTACCCTTTAACATTATTGCAATAACCGCGAGTAGCAAGAAAGTTTTTAGATAAGCTGTCCTTACTCCTTTAAATGATACAGAACTTTTACTTGAAGAATCATTTTTTAAAAACTTCCAGCGCTCCCAGAAATGCTTTGGTAATAAAGCAGCGCTAAATGCCATACCCATAATCAAGAAAGGTCCTACTTGCGCCATCATCATTATTCCTAAATGAAGTAACACAATCATCATTGCTGCAATAAGCTTTAAATTCCTTTTAAAAGGCCATAGGATAAATACTGGAATTAAAAACTCCCAAACTAAAGCTACATAGGTAAGTACTTTTAAAACTAGAGGATAGTTTCTTAGTTGAAAACCAAAACCAGAAGCAAAATACTCATCTTGAACAACTAGCTCTATTGCATTACCATCCAACCATATAGCACCATTTTTAACCAAAAAACTCGTTAAATAAATCAACGCTATTTGCAAATACAACCCGTATAATGCGAGAGGATGTATGGAAAAATCTCTATGCTTCACACAACTCCATACCGTTCCAGTAGGTAGAAATATGCTCCAAAAAAGAGATGCCAATACCATAAAATGGAAACCAGTAATCAGGTAAAGACTATTTACTATAATCAGACTATAGCAAAAAAATAATATGGGCTTAACAAATCTATCCAATAACCCTATGGTAAAACAAATCGATAGTAAAATGCTAAAGAAAATAAAAGCAATAAAAGCATTTTCTCCAAGAGCGTTTACTACATCAAATCCAGTTCCATAATAAGGCTCAATGGCAGATTCAGGTCTTAAAATACCTGAGAAATAGTACTTCTCAAGAAATAGAAACTTATAAAAAACCAAATCATAAAGAACTGCAAGACCTGTGATGATTCTCCACAATGCAAGTGACCTAAAGTCAAAAGAAATCGTTTTACGGTCTAAATGATTGCCAAGTCTTTTAAGCATTAATTTACCTCTTATTAATAACTCAAGATCTCCTCAATTTTAGCTTTTACTTTCTCTGTACTAGGAATCATCGTTTCTTCTAAAATAGAATTCAATGGAATCGCTGGCATATTTTCAGAACCTATAACCATTACTGGCGCATCGATGTATTTAAAACATTCTTCTTGAATGCGACCTTGTAAACCTCGAGAAAAACTATTATCGCTGGGCTCCTCAGTGACTACCAGACATTTTCCACATTTCTTCACACTCGCAAAAACCGTCTCATAATCCAGCGGGTGTAAGGTTCTTAAATCTACAATTTCTACTCGATCTTGTAAACCAAGCTCGGCAGTGGCATTCATTGCCCAATGCACACCCATTCCGTAAGTGATAATCGACAAGGTTTCTTCTTCTTCTTTTTTCCAAATCTCCTGTAAAACCCAAGCTTTGCCAAAAGGCAATACATAATCCTCACTAGGCTGGACACTTGTCGCTCCTTTGGTACCTTTTACTTTGGACCAGTACAATCCTTTGTGTTCAAAAATCACTACTGGATTTGGGTCGTAATAGGCCGCTTTCAGGAGTCCTTTTAAATCGGCGCCGTTTGATGGATATGCAATTTTTAAACCTCTTATGTTAGAAACTACACTTTCCATAGAACTGGAATGGTAAGGACCGCCAGAGCCGTATGCTCCTATTGGCACGCGCAATATCATAGATACTGGCCATTTTCCATTACTTAAATAGCAAGAACGAGACACTTCGGTAAACAACTGGTTCAATCCAGGCCAGATGTAATCGGCAAACTGCACTTCTACAATCGGTTTTAATCCTACAGCACTCATTCCTACCGTACTTCCCACGATAAATGCTTCTTGAATAGGGGTGTTGAATACTCTATTATCACCAAACTTTTGAGCTAAGGTTGCTGCTTCTCTAAAAACACCGCCTAATCTGCTACCTACATCTTGTCCGTAGAGCAAGCATTCTGGGTGTTTTCTCATCAATTCCTCTATGGCAAATAGGGCACAATCTACCATGACCACTTTCTCTGCCCCTGCTGGCGATCGCTCTCCTTTTTCTTCTGTAATTGGTGTTGGCGCAAAATCGTTTGTAAATAAATCGGCTGGTTCTGGATCGGGTTGTTGTAAAGCTAAGTCTAGGGCTTTTTTTACTTCCGCTTTCGCGAAAGCGTCATAACCATCCACATCCTGCTCACTAAAACCATTATCAAACAATAACTGTCTCAAACGCGGATATGGATCACGGCTTCTCGCCTCTTCCAAATCATCGCGGTAAAACTCCATACGCACGCCACTCGTATGATGATTTAATAAGGGAACTGTTGCATGAACCAAAAATGGTCTACGCTCTGTTCTTATTTTCTCAATCACCTCATTTAAGGTATTATAGCTTTCTTCAAAATCAGTCCCATCTATAGAAATCGCCTCTATTCCATGGAATCCAGCGGCATATTCGGCCGCATTTTGAGCACGTGTCTCTTCAGCATTGGCACTGATATCCCAGCCGTTATCTTGTACTAAATAGAGAATAGGCAATTGCTTTAAAGCAGCCATTTGAAAAGCCTCTGCAATCTCACCTTCTGTAACAGACGCGTCACCTAGAGAACAAACTACTATTGAATTTGAATCATCCGTATTTAAATGTTCTCGACTCTTCGACAAGCTCAAAGCAGCACTATCGCTCGAGCTGGCATTTTCTTTTATTTTTTCTTGCTGCTCTACTGTTAGACTTTCTTTATAATGAAAACCTAACGCCACTCCAGTCGCAGGAATAGCTTGCATTCCTGTAGCACTGGACTGATGAGGAATTTTAGGCTTGTCATCATCCCTTAAAGATGGATGCGAGTAATAGGTACGCCCACCAGAAAAAGGGTCCTCTTTCTTAGCCAGTAGTTGCAACATCAAATCATATGGCTTCATGCCTATAGACAACAACATCGCGTCATCTCGGTAATATGGAAACGCATAATCTTGAGGCTTTAACTGCATACCTAATGCTGTCTGAATCACTTCATGACCGCGACTGGTCGCGTGAACGTACTTAGAAACTGTTTTAAAGTTTTCTTCGTAGAGTTCCGTCATTGCTTTAGCAGTGGTTAGGTTTTTGTAGGCTTTTTTGAGTAGTTCCTTATTCATAGAGTAAAGATACAAAGCACAGAAAAGTTATACTAACAGTTGTTAGTTAAAAATGAGATATAACAAAAAAACCTTCTAAAATTTAATTTTAGAAGGTTTAAACATTAAATCAGCATCTGATTATATAGGAGTGTCTAAAATCTTTTCATAACTTAAAAATAATTCTACGTTTTTCCAATGACCATTTTTATCATAAAATTCAGTCTTGATAGTAAAATAGACCCATCTGTTTTCCCAGGACGTATCCAATACTACAGAACGAAAACTTGAATTATAGTTATTGTAAAAATCGTTAACTTCTAAAACAATATTATCATTATCACTATTATAAATAAATTTGCCCAGTAAATGTTTATCTCTTAAACAAATGTCAGGCATATACTGTGGCGAAAATTCTGATAAAGGCACTTCTACACTGAATTCATTATAATACTCATTGCTTGTAAGGGAACACTTATAAGAATCAAAGATTTTAGAGTTTCCACAGAAAGAACCTTCTACATATAAATTTGTTTGAGAAATACTATCGCCATCGAGGTCTATGGGAATGTTTACAACGGCATTTCTTAATTCATAAGTTCCATGAACTTCCTGCATAAACATACTCAGTTTATCACTGTCGCTTGCATCATTACTGTCACGTTGAATAAAAATCACAACAATTGCTGAAATAAAAATATTTATAAATAAATTTTTTATCTATTGGACTTTTAGAGGAACTAAAGAAAAAGAAACCTTAGCTGTTGTATATCTGCTTAGATCATAATAAGTGCGTTTCCAATGTATACAACCAAAATTAAATTGTGAATTACCCTCGTTAATTATTACGTTATCAACAAAGTAAACTCTAGCTTGATCTAAATTGTTGGAGTCTTCAGAATATGATCGAGTTATCATTGAACCTTTAGTCACCTCTGCACTTGCTCTAAACTCGGCTCCTATCTTAAGAGTTTTACCGGTCATCGCATCTAATCAAAAATTTGTATTGTATTCTGACTGAAACTCTTCTAAGTAGACTAGATTTTTGACATTATGCTTCTTAGTAAACCCTTCAAACATTTCCAGTTTGTGCTGTTCCATTCTATTATCAATTCCTCCAGTCATTCCAGTATAAAGAGTCCCATTCTTCTTACTAGCGAGAATATAAACATAGTAACAATGAAAATCTCTATTGGGCATTTTTGGTTTTCGCTTCTCTCAACTGTCGATTTGTTTCTCCGCGCTCTATTATTATTTCTTTCAATTTTCAATTTGTTTCTCCGCGCTTGACGCGGAGCCTACGCGATATTGGTATTTTATTATACTCTTGCACTGAAAACTAAGTTCTAATCCTTGAGTTCACGTAAAGCTATATCCTAAAATTCAAATCTCATCAACCGCCGACATGGATCCCGAGTCAAGTGCGGGAAAACAATAAGAAATAGTTTCCTCGTCAGGGGCGGGAAAACAAAAACGGTATTTTTTTTTTCATCTCAAACTCAGAAAAATCAATTCTTATTTATTTCCCATAAATCCTTTCCAATCTTCGGTCAAATCTCTCCATTGTGGATTTTCCTCTTCTATTAAATCAATCTTCCACTGTCTGCGCCACTTCTTTAATTTCTTTTCCCTTGCCATCGCATCATCCACATATTGAAACTCTTCTAAGTAGACTAGATTTTTGACATTATGTTTCTTAGTAAACCCTTCAAACATTTCCAGTTTGTGCTGTTCCATTCTATTATCAATTCCTCCAGTCATTCCAGTATAAAGAGTCCCATTCTTCTTACTAGCGAGAATATAAACATAGTAACAATGAAAATCTCTATTGGGCATTTTTGGTTTTCGCTTCTCTCAACTGTCGATTTGTTTCTCCGCGCTCTATTATTATTTCTTTCAATTTTCAATTTGTTTCTCCGCGCTTGACGCGGAGCCTACGCGATATTGGTATTTTATTATACTCTTGCACTGAAAACTAAGTTCTAATCCTTGAGTCCACGTAAAGCTATATCCTAAAATTCAAATTTCATCATCCGCCGACATGGATCCTGCGTCGAGCGCGGGAAAACAATAAGAAATAGTTTCCTCGTCAGGGGCGGGAAAACAAAAACGGTATTTTTTTTCTAGTAATGTTCTGTCGGCGCTTGCTCCAAATTCAAAGCCACTTGCTTTAAAAAACTACCTCCTAAAAATCCATCCACTACTCGGTGATCAAAAGATAAGGATAACATCATCATACTTCGTATTTCTATCGAATCGACACCGTCTTTAGTCATGACCTCAGCACGTTTTTTGATAATTCCTGTGGCAAGAATCGCTACTTCCGGCTGATTGATAATAGGCGTTCCCATAAGAGAGCCAAAAGTTCCTACGTTAGAAATTGTAAAAGTCCCTCCTTTTATATCATCACCTCCTAGTTTGTTTTCTCTCGCCAGGTTTGCCATTCGATTCACATCTGCAGCGATTTCTTGTAGGGATTTCTGATCGGCGTTTTTTACTACTGGAACGATTAAGTTTCCAGATGGCAGCGCCGTTGCCATTCCTACATTAATATTTTCTTTAACGATGATGTTTTTTCCATCTACACTTGCATTGATATGAGGATATTCCTTAATTGCTCGTGCTACTGCATCTACAAATAATGGTGTAAAGGTCAATCGCTCGCTGTACTTTTCTTGAAAAGCCACTTTATTCTTATTACGCCAGTTCACTAAATCGGTTAAATCTGCCTCTACATAAGCCGTCACGTGCGGACTGGTGTGCTTGCTGTAGACCATGCGATCAGCAATCATCCTGCGCATGCGGTCCATTTCTACAATCTTACCAGTTCCTTTGTCAAATTTTAATTGAGGTATCCGATAAGCTGTTGGGTCTGGTTCATTGCTCACTGCTTGTGCAAACTGGAATGGTCTTCCCTCATTGATGTAGTTCACCACGTCACTTTTGCGCAACCTACCTTCATTTCCCGTTGCTGGAATACGCGCTAGCTCTTCATAGGACATATGATTTTCACGAGCTATGACATCTATTAATGGACTGACGAAAAGATCTTTATTAATGAATGAATTGGAGATCGAATTTGAACTGGAATTCGAAATCTTGAGCTTCTTATCTTGCTTTACCGTATCAGTAATCGGTGCTTTAGTATCGCTAGGTGCCATCTGTTGCTCAGCCTTTGAACTCGTTTGACTAGCTGAAGAACCATCGGTTGCTTCAAAATGAGCCATTACAGTTCCTATATCCACCACATCATTTGCAGCGTACAAGTGCTTAGACATGGTTCCAGCGGCTGGCGCTGGCACTTCATTATCTACTTTATCGGTTCCTACTTCTACTAAAATATCTCCTTCTTCAAAAGATTCTCCTTCTTGAACGAGCCAGTTTAAGATGGTTCCTTCGGTAATTGATTCTCCCATTTTTGGGAGTATAAAATCCATAGTCTTTGCCATGGCATAAAAATAAGAAAACTAAGGCTCGTTAGTATGTAAAATTATGTTGTAATTCCGCTTTTGCGAAAGCAGAAAACTAATTAACATCTCATGATGAACTATTTTTACAGAGATATATAGGATCATGCAAATTTATTATAAGGAAAAAGCGCTACTTGCCAATCAATATAAAATTGAAAAAGCAGAGCGCAACAAAAACTGGATAGGCCGCAATTGGGTAAATGTTACTTTGTTTGGGATTTTCATGAGCGCAGTAGGTCCTGTTTACACTCACCAGCCTGATGGGATTTATAGAAGAGAAGCAGTAAGAGCAGTAGATTTAAGTGATTTGGGCTATTTAGGGCTTGGAATTGCCTTTGCCTTTTTTTACACCTTTTGTTTGTTCATAGCGTATTTTACCGGAAAATATCAAGATGAGAAAAAAATATCAAGATTGAAAAAGGAACGAGAAAAACTACGAATCGAGTTGCATTTATTAAAGGGAAAATCTTAATCGTAAATAAGCTCTAATTCTTTATTATTAAATGAATTGGTTGTACTTCGAGCCAAAATATAAATCAATCCTTCAAAAACTATTATTTACAGTAAGTACTGGATAAAAAACAACTTGTGATTATCTTTATTTTCATTTTACTATTCTCCTGATTTCATCTCCTGCAAGGTTTTATAAAAATCTTCCTGAACCGGACGGTTTTCAGGGATTTCTCTGAGTGGTTGTACCTCTGTCATCGTCTCGTGACAATCGGCAGGAAGTTGCTGGTATAGTTTTGTACCGGCTGTTTTCCATGCGATCATTTGATCTGAAACTTCTTTAATTTTTTTGGCAGGATTCCCTACGATAACTGATCGGGATTCAAAAATGGCTTCAGCTTTTACAAATGACATAGCACCTACGATGCATTCGTCACCGATAGTTGCGGCGTCCATAATCACACTGTTCATACCTATCATGCAATTGCGACCCAAATTTGCACCGTGAATAATCGCACCATGTCCTACATGAGCACCTTCTTTAAGGGTAATGCTTTTACCGGGAAACATGTGTACGGTACAATTCTCTTGCACATTTACTCCATCTTCCAAGATAATCTCGCCCCAATCACCTCGTATCACCGCACTAGGACCCACATAACAATTCTTACCTATAATCACATTACCGATTACGGTGGCTTGTGGATGGACGAAACTAGATTCGTGAATTACTGGGATGTGGGATTTGAAAGAGTAGATCATGTGTTGTGAGTGATGAGCTTTGAGCTTTGAGCTTTGAGCTTTGAGCTTTGAGCTTTGGGCTTTGGGCTTTGAGCTTTGGGCTTTGGGCTTTGAGCTTTGAGCTTTGAGCTTTGAGCTTTGGGCTTTGGGCTTTGGGCTTTGGGCTTTGGGCTTTGGGCTTTGAGCTTTGAGCTTTGAGCTTTGAGCTTTGAGCTTTGAGCTTTGAGCTTTGAGCTTTGAGCTTTGAGCGAAAATTAAAAATATCGTTTTAAACTTTACTATTTTGTTCTAAGTTTTTTCCGCAATGCTGAAATCATTTTACCTATTTCTGTAAGTGAAGCTCTATTTTTTTCAAACTGTTGTTGTGAAATATAAGCACGTAAATATGCTTTAGTATTCCAAGTTACGCATTCATGACTGCTATCCCAAGCCATTTTTAAGTATCGGTTAAAATTCGGGTCAGTACTTGCTGATCCTTCAGAAATATTTGCGGCTATAGAATCTGCGGCGCGAGAAAATTGAGATGACAGCCTATATATTTCCTTTTTAGGAAATTGCCCTACTAATTCGTTTACAACTTCTCCAAAATCGATCGCTTTCTGATAAACTTTCAGATTCTCAAAACTAAAATGATATTCACTTTCAAATTGCATTGATACTGTTTAATAAAGTTAATTTCATTTACCAAAAAGCTATCCGCTCACAGCTCACAGCTAAATTTACTTAAATCTCTTCAAGGTTTCCTTAGTAAATTCACTCAACACTAATCTCCCTGAGATCTTAGCTCTTTCAAAAAGTAATTGATCCCAGTTTTCACAACCGGTCCAAAACATCTTTTTCATCTCTGCCATAGCATCTGGATTATAGGTACATAAATTTTCAGCAAAGGCTTGAATTCCTACATCCATTTCTTCTGTAGAATCATAAACCTCTGCATAAAGACCGTTGTTCTTAGCCCATTCTGGGGAGTAAAACTCGTTTGCATTGATAGCAATCTGGCTCATTCCCGTCAATCCTAGTTTGCGTTCTACCGCTGGACCAACTACAAATGGACCTATCCCTATGTTGAGCTCGCTGAGTTTGATACTGGCAAATTTAGTGGCAAAACAATAATCTGTCGCACTGGCAACTCCTACTCCTCCTCCAACGGTTTTTCCTTGGACACGACCTAGAATGAATTTAGGGCACTTGCGCATCGCATTGATCACGTTGGCAAAACCTGAAAAGAATACCTCGCCAGTTTTTTCATCATCAATAGCTATCAATTCTTTAAAACTTGCTCCTGCACAAAAAGTACGTGCTCCACCAGATTTTAATATGATCACTTTTGTAGCATCATCAGTACCTGCATCAGTTATGGCTTGTGCAAGTTGTGCCAGAATATTTCCAGGCAACGAGTTGTGCGCTGGATGGAAGAATTCTATGGTTGTTATTGCGTTTTCTATATTTGATTTTACGTAGGGATCGCTCATATTAATGTGGTTCTGTGTTCGTGTTTAGCGAAGCCGCTCTACAGCAGCTTGACCAAATCAAAGTCAAGCTGTTAAAAAGAATGCTCCTTTTTATTGTCAAGCCGTCGCAGGACGGCTTCGCTTATTATTTATCTCAATGTTTATTAAAATCTCTCTTTACTCGTAACGTAATCTTCATAATACCAGTCTGCTGCAAGGTCAATCCAATCTGGATTCCTACTTTCAATCAGATTTAATTTATTGAGTTACACACTTAGCATCTGTTTTATATCTTTATGATAAATTGGTTTAGCTATTACCATTCTTTCTATTGTTTTATGGAATATGCTCTGTTTGGATTGAGATCGATTAATTCTAAA
>Ga0307981_1003579_pt1 | contig 11550 bp, 10 predicted proteins | sample OrgLakmetagen987_FD_201849 | JGI IMG/M metagenome (GOLD analysis project Ga0307981, IMG submission 201849) | Saline water microbial communities from Organic Lake, Antarctica - #987 | ecosystem: Environmental > Aquatic > Non-marine Saline and Alkaline > Saline | place: Antarctica: Organic Lake... | reverse complement strand
CAAAATGCAAAGGGACGATATTCTTGAACCATTCATCGCGCTGATGATAAAAAAGCTCTGTCCATTGATGCTCTTTGAGCTTCTGCCTCAGCTCAATTTTGTTTGTAAGCAAGATTATCCCACACTCGTCAAAGTGCGTTATTCTATCGCGCCTAGGTGTTCGTTTTTTATGCCCTAATGCCTGAATGTCTTGCCAGTGTAATTGATTTAAAAGCACCTTAGTCTTTGGGTAAGTCAGCCAGATTAACCCGTTAAAATAGTCATGCAAACTGTTATTGCGGGTCGGAATACAACTATCTTGAAAGATAATTTCTTCGTAATATCGCGAGTCTTGCATCTTGTCTTGGTCTATAAACACATAATCACTCGCGCCGCCATGCCTTTTATTTGCAGTATTGAGTGTATCTGCAAGAGATGATTGCTGCTTTGATGAGTTCATAAATTGAGCAAACTGCCGAAAGGCGACTTGGTTTGCATGAGGAGGGATTGTTGTGTGAATAAGATAATGCCTTATACTATTAGGTCAACCAAGATTATCGATCGATCGTCTCTAATCTTATGAGTGTTCTAAGAGACTGTTTTAAATAGTGCTTTAAGACACTATAACACCTGATACAAAGCAATATGCTCTGTAATTCAGAACACAATAATAACAACAACTGAATGGAAATTTTATGAAAAAACACGTTAATTTATCAATTCTGGCAATCGCCGCCGGTTTCAGCGTCTTGCTAGGTGGCTGCACACCCGCGCCACAAGAGCCATATGAAGATACCCCAGTACCTTCCGTTCAAAGTCCTGAAAATTTTAAAGCCGTTTACGACGAGATCTCTACCGAACGCATCAAGCAAGACATAATCACCCTTTCTTCTGATGAGTTTGAAGGACGCTTACCTACTACTATTGGTGAAGAAAAGACCTTAGCATTATTGACCGAAGAACTAACCAAAGCCGGTTTTCAGCCGGGTAATGGTGATAGTTTTTTACAAGAAGTAGAGCTGATGCAAATTACTGCATCAGACGATATGACGCTTAGCATCGGTAACAATAGCTTTGCTTACAAAGAGAATATGGTCGCTGGTTCAAAACGCGAAACCGATTCAATCAGCCTAAACGATTCCCCCGTTGTATTTTTGGGTTATGGCGTGAATGCTCCCGAATTTGAGTGGAATGATTACGCGCAAATGGACGTGACTGGTAAAACCGTGATCGTGCTTGTTAACGATCCAGGCTTTGCAGCTCCTGAATCAGGCTTGTTTGGCGGCTCTACTATGACGTATTACGGGCGCTGGACATACAAGTATGAAGAAGCAAGCTTACAGGGCGCTGATGCTGTGTTCATCGTGCACGAAACTGCACCGGCCTCTTACGGCTGGACAGTGGTTGCCAACAGTTGGAGTGGCCCACAGTATTCGCTGGTAAGCCCTGACAAAGGTGCCAGTCGTGTTGCTGTTGAAGGCTGGTTATCTCGCGATGCTGCTATTGCAGTATTTGCTGAAGCGGGCTTAGACTTTGACGAAGAAAAACAAAAAGCATTACAAGGTCCTTATGCTAAAGCCTTAGACTTAAATGCTTCAGTTACTGTTAATAACGAATTTGAAAAATCGAAAAGCTATAATGTGTTTGCGACTCTTCCAGGTAGCGAAATGCCTGATGAACACATCATTTATACTGCACATTGGGATCATTTAGGTAAAGATGAAAGTAAAGAAGGCGACCAGATTTACAATGGTGCACACGACAATGCAACAGGCACCGCCGCTATTGTAGAAATTGGCCGTGCCTTTGGTAAGTTAGAAACGTCACCAAGGCGTTCTATCAGCTTACTTATTGTTACCGCAGAAGAACAAGGACTCTTGGGCTCAAAGTACTATGCTGAAAACCCAGTCATTCCCTTAAATAAAACGGTTGCCAATATTAATATGGATGCGATGAATATCTTGGGCAAAACTAAAGATGTCGCGGTTGTCGGTATGGGTAAATCAAATATGGAAGACTATTTGTTGGAAGCTGCGACTAATCAAGGCAGAGTCCTAACCCAAGAAGATCGCCCTGAAGCAGGTATTTATTACCGCTCTGACCACTTTAGTTTTGCAAAAGCTGGTGTCCCTGCCCTTTATGCAAAAGGTGGAAGTCAGGCTATTGATGAAGAAACTGCAAACTATCGCAAACGGATGAACGTAATTGTAACGGGTTGTTATCATCAGGTTTGCGACCAATATCGCGATTCTTGGAACCTAGAAGGCATTACTGAAGATACTCAATTGTTATTTGAAGTTGGCTACGATGTGGCAAATGCTCCGCAGTGGCCACAGTGGAGTGAAACAAGCGAGTTTCAGCGCAAATAGCATGAAAATGTAAACAAAAAAGCAAGATAATGTAAAATAAATGCAGATCCAGCAATGGATCTGCATTTTTAAAAAAAGATAAGGGGAAATTGTAAATAAATACTTGCATTTCGCACTCAGCATGGCACATTCGAAGCGCAGTATATAAAAATAAAATAGAGGCTATCAGCGCATCCTCCACTGCAAAACTTCCGACAGAAACACCCTTACATTACCTATAAGCTGAACAGAGGCGACCCTTCATATGTGTGGTATATTCGGTATCCTTGATATCAAAACAGACGCAAGCGAATTAAGAACGAAAGCGTTAGAACTATCTAAACTACTGCGTCATCGCGGACCAGATTGGTCTGGCATTTGGCAAGACGAACGTGCCATTTTATGCCACGAACGCTTAGCAATAGTCGACGTTGACACCGGCGCACAGCCCCTTGTTAGCGATAACGGCAATCAAATATTAGCCGTAAATGGCGAGATTTATAATCATAAAGAATTAGCCGAAAAAAATTGCCAAAACTATGCGTTTTCTACGCGCTCTGATTGCGAAGTTATATTGCCTTTGTATCAACAACAAGGTGTGAGTTTTCTTGATGAATTACAAGGCATGTTTGCCTTCATACTTTACGATAAAACCACTGGCGACTATTTAATTGCTCGAGATCACATTGGCATTATTCCTCTCTATACAGGCTTTGATGAGTTTGGTAATTTTTATGTCGCATCTGAAATGAAAGCCTTAGTGCCTATTTGCAAGACCGTGCAAGAGTTCCCTCCTGGCCACTACATGCTTAACGGCAAGCTTGAAAAGTATTACAAGCGTGACTGGATGGACTACGACAATGTCAAAAACAACGAAACTAATCTTGAAGACCTAAAGCATGCTTTTGAAAAAGCGGTAAAGTCGCATTTGATGTCTGATGTGCCATATGCTGTTCTACTCTCTGGTGGTCTTGATTCTTCTTTGGTCTCTGCAGTGGCAGCACGATACGTAGCAAAACGTGTTGAAGATGGTGACCAGAGCGACGCTTGGTGGCCGCGTTTGCATAGCTTTGCTGTAGGCTTAGAGGGTGCACCTGATTTATTAGCAGCGCGCAAAGTAGCGGACATGATTGGCACGGTACATCACGAAATTCACTTTACCATTCAAGAAGGTTTAGATGCGATTCGTGATGTGATTTATCACCTAGAAACCTTCGATACCACCACTATACGTGCAGCCACACCCATGTATCTTATGACCCGGAAAATTAAAGCCATGGGAATAAAGATGGTGCTGTCTGGCGAAGGCGCAGATGAAATTTTTGGCGGGTATTTGTATTTTCACAAGGCGCCAAATGATAAAGAGTTTCATGAAGAAACGGTACGTAAGTTAGACCGTTTACATATGTTTGACTGTGCACGCGCAAACAAATCAACTTCTGCATGGGGCGTTGAAGCACGCGTTCCATTTCTAGATAAAAACTTTATGGATGTGGCTATGCGCCTAAATCCAAAAGATAAAATGTGCATAGATGGACGTATGGAAAAATGGATTTTACGCAAAGCATTTGATGACGAGTCTTATTTACCTGCAGAGGTTTTATGGCGCCAAAAAGAGCAGTTTGGTGATGGCGTTGGATATTCATGGATTGATTCCATTCGTGAGTTTGTCAACGTTCAGGTGAGTGACCAACAGCTTGCAACAGCCCAATATCGCTTCCCAATTAATACTCCAGATACGAAAGAAGGATATTTTTATAGAACCGTGTTTGAAGACTTTTTCCCGCAAGAGAGTGCTGCCAAGTGCGTACCTGGTGGAAAGTCTATTGCCTGCAGTACGGTTGAAGCGCTTGAGTGGGACGCCTCGTTTAAAGAGATGGCAGATCCTTCAGGGCGTTCTATGAAATCGATTCATGGCGGAGAATTCAAAGCCAGCTGAACGTGCTCTAAAACGCTAAGGCTTCAATAAGGCCCTTGTTCGTATGCATATTAAATGCACTTGCAAACAAGGGCCTTATTTATATGCTCATACTTATTCGGACTTATTGCCCCTATTCCTATTATTTTGAAGGGTAATACCACAACGATTGATCATCAATCGGGGTAAGTGGTGGTAACAACGGATTGTTTAATTTGAAATACTGCAGGGCGTTAATGTCTAAAAGCTCGAGGGTGTCACCAAAGTGCTCGTTAAATAAAACCTCAAAACTGCCATCTTCAATTGCACGTTGTAAACCAGTCTCAATAAGCTTTGCCAGCGTCACATTGCGCTTATTCACAAAAAAATACATGGCAGAGGGATATTGCAACGCAATGTCTTTACGAAAACTTAAGGCACTGTAATTACTTTGCTGAATTTCTTGCTCAATCTCAATAACTGAACGCGGAAAGAAATCAGCCTGGCCGTCTTCTATAGCACTTTTTGCCTCTTTATAATCCCGAGATGTCACCACATTAAAGCCATTAGCCTGCAAAATCTTAGTATCAGGCCAAGCAATACCCTGAACAGGCTCATATTGAAGTAAGTCACTCAAAGATTGAATATCTGCCTTCATAAAGGCGGAATCTTCAGGCGCTAAAAACATTCGCCAGCCAATTAGACCTTTAGCAATGGGTATTCGAACTGGAAGCAGTTGTTCTTCGCGGGTCAAATCGGTCATCACCCACAATACATTGATCTCGAGATTCTCTTCTAGTCGCTTTACTGCTCTGGCTTGGCGCATAGGTTTGCTTGAAGGTCTCAATTCATACCTTACACCCGTTTTATCCAGCGCCAATGCAATCAGTTTTAGCGGGTATTCGTTGCGAATATCTTCATCGACTGTTGATTGCGGATACGTAATTACCCAAATCGCAGCATCCGCTTTTGATATAAAAAAGCCCACAAAAATCAAGATTATCAAGCGGATGTTTAAATTCATAAATTATTCTACCCCAATAAACTTGTGCGTTTGCAGTGACAGTCGCCAGTTTCGCTTAATACAAGTAGCAACGGCCAAATCTGTTGCGCGTTGTTGCATACTAATCGGCTGTAAATATATTACCGGATATTCAGTTAAGCTGCTTTGCGCTAATAATGTATCGAGTTCATCAATATGTTTTTGCATCGCTACCGGATGTTTAATCTCATTTGCTCTGAGAATAGCATCGTCGCGCACTTTGTAACCGCCCTTCATATCAATTTTTGGCGACAAGGTTACCCAAACATCTTTATCACACTTAATTTCAAATGCGCCACTAGTTTCTATTTGCACACTGTAACCTTTTGCAATCGCCGCTTCACTGATTACTGTAAGGTCGAACATAGCAGGCTCCCCACCGGTCAATACAATGTGCTTGGCTTGATATCCTTGAGCGGCGAATAATGCGAACAGACTATCAGGAGAGGCTGTAAAATAATGCTCAGTATCTTCGTTTTGCATCATGATCACATCTTGGTCTCTGACGCTTTCAGGTTTGGTTTCCCAGGTATGTTTAGTATCGCACCAAGGGCAACCTACTGGACAGCCTTGCAGACGCACAAATATCGAGGGTACTCCCGTGAATGCGCCCTCGCCTTGAATGGATTCAAACACCTCATTAACCAATAAGCTCGTCATATGCCTCTCTTTTGCAGTTTTACGTTGGGATTTTCGTACAGATAGCTTAAGATCGGGAGTATACCCTAAACTTTTACTAAGGTGATCATGACAAGTTCGCAAAATTCAGCCAATAAGCCCAAAATCGTTGTCATTTATTCTGGCGGCATGGATTCTTACACCGTGCTTAGACAAGCAAGCATGCAAGGCTACGATGTCCACCCTGTCGCTTTTAATTATGGCCAGCGTCATAGCAAAGAGCTAGACATTGCAAAAGCGGTTTGCGAAAAATATGATTACCCTTTTCAACTGGTAGACGTATCGAGCATCTTACCGCTAATAAAAGGCTCTGCTTTAACCGACGATATTGACGTTCCCGAAGGGCACTATGCTGAAGCGTCGATGCAACAAACGGTGGTGCCTAACCGCAATATGATCATGTTGTCGATGGCAGTAGGATATGCGGTTTCTATTGAAGCTGAAGCAGTATATTTTGGCGCTCACAGCGGCGATCATGCGATTTATCCTGATTGCCGTACGTCATTTTTAGACGCGATGAACGCGGTGTGTCAAATTGCGAATTACCAAGCCGTTGATATTCGAGCACCGTTTATTGCACAAAATAAGATTGATATTTTACGTACCGGTTTAGCCCTTGGCTTAGATTATTCTGAAACATGGACGTGTTATAAAGGCTTAGAAAAAGCCTGCGGAAAATGTGGTTCTTGCCAAGAACGCTTAGAAGCGTTTGAGCTCAATAAGGCCAAGGACCCTATTGCGTATTTTTGAAATTTAAAACAAAAGGGTCAGATTCCTGATAAAGAACCTGACCCTTTGAGTCTTGAGCTTTTAATTCTATTTTTGGCTTTCTGAGACAAAATACTCAATTTCTTTGATGCAGTATCTTAATACTGGGTTCAAACGGGTATTTTTACCATTCATCACAAACAAATCGTGTGCAAAAGGGAACATGCTACCTTGAGCAATCGGCACAAGACCCGTTGCGGCACCCTGCTCTTTTGCAATGTAGTCGGGTAATAAGCCCACATACTCACCGGTCATAATAGCAGCCATACACACTTCAAATGAGTCTGAAAAGGTTTGAATACTTAAGCGTTTGTCGTTTGAAATATAATTTGAAGATGACAAGCCTGAAATACCAATAGCAGGATAATCTTCTATGTTTACTGATTCTGGCAGTGCTTCTACATCTCTAAACTTCGCAAGAGGATGCGTGGGTGAGCAATATAAACGACCTTTGCACTGAATACCTACCGGGTGAAAGGTAACCGATTCAGGCTTAACCATATCGTAAGTAGACAATACCAAATGACATTCGCCTGAAAGCGCGACATGCTCAACCTCGTTGTATAAACGGGTTTGGATATTCACGTGAATATCGTCAAACTTTTTCATAGTGCTTTTAACCGCTTTTGCTACTGCTAAATGCATCGAAGTAGCAAGGCCTGACATCAATACGATGGTGATGTGGCCTGAATAATCGTCATGCAAGCTTTTGAGATTAAATACAAAGTTATCAAATGCGTTAAAAATACGTTTGGTTTCTTGAAACACCACTTCGCCTTCTTTTGTCATCTGAAAGCCGCCTCTGCCGCGATGGCACAACACAAGATCTAAACGTTCTTCAAGTTTCTTAATAGCGGCACTAATATTAGGACGCTGCATACGCAAAACCGGCTCAGCCGCAGTAAAACCATTGCATGAGGCTACCGCGTAGAACACGCGCAATAATTTGATATCTGATTCTTGCAGACGATTAAGCATAAAAGCTCCTTACTCACAAAATTGTGTAAACGTAAAATTATGCATGCTCATTACAAAATTGGAGGCATGGCAAACGCAAAAACGTGTTTAATTAATGTTTAGTTATCGTTTTATATAACTAAAACTTTACACATTTTTGCTGATTTGCACAAAATTAAGACAGTTTTACTACCTCCGCTCGCAAAGTTTCCACTTCGTCTCTCAATGATGCGGCTTTTTCAAATTCTAAATCGCGAGCAAGTTCGAACATTTGCTTTTCCAATTTAGAAATTTGCGACATCATGTCAGTCACCGACAGCGCTTTTTGTGTCTTTTGCTTGTCGGCTACTTTTCTTAATCTAACCTTACCCGATGCTGGGTGAGCAGAACTATCGCCCAAATCCATGATATCGGTAATCGGCTTATTGAGTTGCTGAGGGGTAATGTTGTTAGCCTCATTATGCTCTCTTTGCTTATTACGACGTCTGTCGGTCTCGTCAATCGCTTTTTTCATTGATTTAGTAATACGGTCGCCATATAAGATTGCGCGCCCGTTAAGATGGCGCGCAGCTCGTCCTATGGTTTGAATCAATGACTTTTCGGCTCGTAAGAAACCTTCTTTATCGGCGTCTAGAATCGCTACCAGCGACACCTCAGGCATATCTAGGCCTTCCCGCAAGAGGTTAATACCTACCAGAACATCAAATTTACCGATGCGCAGGTCGCGAATTATCTCAATGCGCTCAACGGTATCAATATCTGAATGCAAGTAACGCACTTTTACGCCATGCTCATTTAAATATTCAGATAAATCCTCGGCCATACGTTTAGTGAGGGTAGTAATTAACACACGCTCGTTAACTGCTACGCGTTTATGAATTTCTGACAATACGTCGTCCACCTGACTGGCAACCGGGCGTACCTCAATGATGGGGTCGAGTAAGCCAGTCGGCCTTACTACTTGTTCAATCACATCGCCGTCTGATTTTTCGAGTTCAAATAAACCAGGCGTGGCCGACACGTATATTGTTTGCGGCGAAATATGTTCAAATTCTTCAAACTTCAAAGGTCGATTATCTAAGGCTGAAGGTAATCTAAATCCATATTCCACAAGTGTTTCTTTGCGTGAACGGTCGCCTTTGTACATTGCACCAATTTGCGAAACCGTTACGTGCGACTCATCGATAAACAACAGCCCGTCTGCCGGAAAGTAATCGATTAATGTCGGGGGTGGTTCACCAGGTGCACGACCTGATAAGTAACGTGAGTAGTTTTCGATACCTGAGCAATAACCAAGCTCTAACATCATTTCAATGTCAAACTGGGTGCGCTGAGAAATACGCTGCTCTTCCAATAACTTATGATTATCTTTTAACTGTTGCTGGCGGTCTTTTAGTTCTTTTTTGATAAATTCAATCGCATCAACAATTTTTTCACGCGGAGTGACGTAATGCGTCTTAGGAAACACGGTGGTTCGCACAACGTTCTTTTCTACCACACCGGTAAGCGGATCGAACAGGCTTATTTGTTCAATTTCTTCATCGAATAATTGTACACGCACCGCTTGCTTTTCCGAGTCAGCAGGAAAAATATCAATAACGTCGCCGCGCACACGGAAGGTCCCTCGCTCAAAAGCAATGTCATTACGTTTATATTGGAGTTCAGCTAAACGGCGAAGGATATCGCGCTGATCCATCAAATCGCCCTTGCGCAAATGTAAGAGCATTTTCATGTAGCTCTTTGGGTCGCCCAAACCATAAATCGCAGAAACGGAGGCGATGATCACCACGTCGCGGCGCTCCATTAAAGCCTTAGTTGCAGACAAACGCATTTGCTCAATGTGATCGTTTATTGACGCATCTTTTTCGATAAAGGTATCGGTACTAGGAACATATGCCTCTGGCTGATAGTAATCGTAATACGAGACAAAATATTCAACTGCATTATTTGGAAAGAAATCTTTCATCTCACCATAAAGTTGCGCGGCTAGTGTTTTGTTATGCGCCAAAATAAGGGTGGGTCTTTGCACCTGAGATATCACATTGGCCATAGTGAAGGTTTTACCAGAGCCAGTAACGCCGAGTAATGTTTGACGCGCTAAACCACTGTCGAGTCCATCTACAAGAGACTCAATTGCTTTTGGCTGGTCTCCGGCAGGGGAATAAGATGAAACAAGCTCAAAACCTTTACTCATTCAGCAAGATTTCCTTTTGTTGTTGGCTTAACTTAATTTGTTGGTTTATTTCTTTGTTAAACCAATAATAAGACATAGCGGCGGTAAAGAAGTTAGCTACGACACAGCCCCAGAAAAGCCCATAAAGACCAAAGAAATAACTGCCTAAATATGCGATTGGTACGTAGCATACAAACAATCGGATAATAGATAAAACCAAGGCTGCCATTGGCTTATGCAGGGCATTCAATGACGAGTTAGTTAATATAATGATTCCCTGCAAACCGTAACCTAAAGGCACAATTAACAGAAATAGTTGAATGTATTCAGCCACCTGCGCTTCTTTGGCAAATATATTAGCGATAAAACCAGAGCACAATGCTAGCAAAACAAACATTAACAATTGCCAAGTTAAGACAAATTTCAAACTAATTTGATACGCTTCTTTAATCCTCTCAAACTGATTGGCACCAAAATTTTGGCTAATAAAGGGAGGTAAGGACATCGATAGTGCCAGCACAACAATGCTGGCAAGGGATTCTAATCTATTACCAACACCCCAAGCTGCTACAGCTTGCGCACCATAACTTGCAACTACTGCGGTCAAAACACCACCGGCAATGGGCGTTAACATGTTTGCCCCAGCCGCAGGGATCCCAATACTGAGTACACCTCGAGCTGCTTGTTTAAAATCTTTGAAATTAAGTAACTTAGGCTCTATTAACTGACGTTTGTATGCCAATAAATATATAATCCATATCACACACACCGCCCATGCAATACAAGTGGCAATAGCTGCACCCTTTATCCCGTAACCTTCAATTGGGCCAAAACCAAAGATTAATATTGGATCTAAAATCGCATTTATGCCGCCACCAGTCGCCATGATTATACTGGGTGTTTTTGTATCTCCCGATGCACGCAGCACGCTATTGCCGACCATTGGAACCGCCAACAAAATTCCCGAGATGAACCAAACCGACATATAATCATAAATGAAAGGCATTAAGTCTTCGGTTGCGCCCATCGCAGTAAAGACTGGCTTAATAAGCAAGAAGCCTATTACGCACAACAAGCCTACTAAAATGACGCTTAACATTAAGGCGCCGCTGGCAATCGCTTTTGCATGAGTTGCCTCGCCACTACCTAGGTATCTGCCAATAATCGCTGCAGTACCAATCCCTAAGCCTATATTCAAACTTATAACCGTGAAGGTAACTGGAAAGGTAAAACTAATGGCGGCAAGCTCAGATGTGCCCAGCATACTGACAAAAAAAGTATCAACTAAACTGAAGGTCATCAACATAATCATGCCAATAATCATTGGTATAGTCATACTGCGCAGAGTTGGCACAATATCGTCTTGAAGTAAATTTCGCGGAGATGGAGCCTTTTGCACGATAGCAGTAATTACCTTTAATTAAGAGGCACTATTGTGCCTGAACTTAAGCATCATCTATAGAAGTATATTTCATAGCACCCGCGCAAAGTCTAATATATACAAAATAAACAATTTAAAGATGCATATCTGACCTAAATTCACATGCCTTACAGTGCCATAAAAATGGCACATCTAAGAGCCAAGCGACCGACAGTACTGGCCTAGCGAAAATCCACTTAAAATAACACACAGGCAAATATTGCCATTTCCTTAGTTTTTGATTTTTAATGGTTTTTTTATTATAAAAATATAAACGCATGTTTTATA
>Ga0307981_1003578_pt1 | contig 11552 bp, 7 predicted proteins | sample OrgLakmetagen987_FD_201849 | JGI IMG/M metagenome (GOLD analysis project Ga0307981, IMG submission 201849) | Saline water microbial communities from Organic Lake, Antarctica - #987 | ecosystem: Environmental > Aquatic > Non-marine Saline and Alkaline > Saline | place: Antarctica: Organic Lake... | reverse complement strand
AGTACTTTATCCGCGTAATGATTGCACAATCGAAAACCAGTAAAGAAATAAATAATAAGCCCCAGAGACGATTTGAGTCCTTAATACCCTATTGGTTAGAACATCTGGCTGGGCACCTTTGTGCGACCCCTTTTACTACCGAAGTATTAGCCAAAGAACGCAACTGTTTTTATCGCTTTGAGCCTACAACTAAAGAGCAAGCCCAATCCATGCTTAGGGATATTATAAATATTTGGCAGCAGGGGCTGAGTCGTCCATTAAATATAGACAGCAAGGCAGGGTGTACGCTGGCGAATGGCATGATCAATGACGAATCAAGCAAAGCTTTTGATGCGGCGTTAACATCCATGAAGGCTACTCTAGAATACGACAAAGGCTATTTTACTCGAGCTTTTGGCCGCAATATAGACCCTCAAGTATTTATTACTTCACCAAGCTTTATCGCGTTAAGTGAGCTGCTTTATTCACCGATGATAAAAGCCATTCACATAGTGGAGGGTGAGCAATGAATCAAAAAGTGTTAGTAACTCCCAAAACACTCGAGCCTTTAAGCTTTCCTTTGGCAAAACATGCTCTAATTGAGGCAAGTGCCGGAACCGGTAAAACGTTTACTATTGCATTTTTATACGTGCGCTTGGTGCTAGGGCATGGGTATGCGCAATCGCAAGACTTATCAGACAATAGCATCCTAGCTCAAGGCTTATTGCCTAAACAAATTTTAGTGGTAACTTTTACAGAAGCAGCAACTAAAGAGCTTGTAGACAGGATCAGATCTAATTTGTCTTTGGCGGCAGAGGTGTTTTCTGATGATCCTCAAATCCCTGAATCTGAAAACGTAGACCTGTTAGAAGCGCTTAAAAATACTTACCCTTCTGAGTTTCATTCAAGCTGTCGTAAAAAGTTATTGGATGCACTTGAGTTAATGGACGAAGCGTCTATTTCAACCATTCATGCGTGGTGTAATCGGATGTTAGCCGAGCATGCTTTTGACAGCGGAAGTTTGTTTCAGCTAAGCCTTGAGACCAATCAACAAAGCTTAAAGGAGCAGGCTGCAAAAGACTATTGGCGCGAGTATGTTTACCCTTTAAGCGGAGATGAGCTAGCCCTCGCAGTCAAAGCGCTGGGCTCTCCCACTGCATTGCTGAGTGTAATTAAAGATAGCCTTAATCGACTGCATTGCTTTGATAAACCTCATAATCGCTTTGCTGTCTTAGCGCAAATTGATGCGCTACTTGAAGACGTTCGCTCACAAGATTGGGATGCACTGATAAGTGATGCTGAACATTTTATCGCGGAACATTCCGAGCCCTTAAAGATGCATAAAGGGCATGTTGTAAAACCTATTAACACTGTATTGGGAATGTTAAGAGAGTGGTCGAATGGCACTAATCGACATCCAGACAAACTAGGTAGCTCGAAAGGCTATGAAAAATTAACCACCGAAGGTTTTAAAAGTGTAGTAAACGAAAGAGCGCCTTTGCTACCTATTTGCCAACAGGTCGACAAACTATTTACCTTGCAGGCACTTGAAACAGGCGCAAAGTTTCCACTATATGAGCATGCCGCGCACTGTATTTCTGAATTAATTGAGAAGCAGCAACAATCACGTGGTGAACTTGGTTTTGATGGCTTGCTACTAGAGCTTCACAAGGCACTAGTGAATGAAGCTAAAGCAGGCAGCGATAGACTCGCCAGTACGATTGCTAGGCAGTTTCCAGTAGCCCTAATTGATGAATTTCAAGATACCGACCAAATACAGTTTGGTATCTTTGAAAATATCTATTTTCGCAAAAACTCACAAACACCTGCCAGCTTGTTGATGATTGGCGACCCCAAGCAGGCTATATATAGCTTTCGTGGAGGCGACATTTACACCTACCTGAAAGCGGCGGAGGCGGTCGGCGAACACAAATACACATTATCGACTAACTATCGCTCTACTCACAGTATGGTGTCGGCGGTAAATGTTTTATTTGAACGTGCTGAAGAGCGCACGGAGCAAGCGTTTAACTTTTCGTATGATACATACAAGGACTCTGCGCATAACCCCATTCCTTTTTATCCGGTAAAGTCTCAAGGATTAAAAACGCAGTTTGTTATTGAAGGCCAAACCCCCAAAAGTTTAGTGATGTGGCAGCATTTTAATGAAAATGACAAAGGTAAGCTTACATCGCCTACTGTAGATGTGTGGCGTAACGACATGGCGCAAGCCTGTGCAAGCACAATTGTTGATATATTGCAGCTTTCTATGGCTGGCAAGACATACTTTAGTGATAGCCGACCTAACAAGGCAAATCAGTCAGTGTTGCCCAGCGATATAGCGATTTTGGTCAACGAAAAGAAAGAAGCCAAAGCGATTAAAGACGCGTTACTCGCAAAAAATCTAAACTCGGTTTACCTCTCAACTCGGGGGAGTGTATTAGATACACAAGTTGCAAAAGACGTTTTATTTTGGTTAAAAGCTATTGCGGAGCCTACACGAATATCGCTTATTCGTAATGCTCTAGGCACGCAAAGCATCAATAAGTCTTTTACCGAGCTACAGGGCTTAGTTGAGGACGAAAGCTATATTGACGCGATTGTGCAGCAATTTAACGGTTATCAACAGTTGTGGAAGAGTAAAGACGTATTGCCCATGCTGCGCAAGTTCATGCTTGATTTCGATATTCATAATAAAGTGCTAGAGAGCGGAGATGGTGAGCGTGATATCACCGATTTGTTGCATATAGGTGAGCTTTTGCAACAAGCCAGCATGAAACTTGATGGTATGGAAAACTTGATTTCTTACTATGAAAATGCGGTGAATGCTGAACAAAAAGATGAAGTTGAATTTAATAAGCCTCGTTTAGAAAGTGACAGTGACTTAATCAAAGTGGTGACGGTGCACAAGTCAAAAGGGCTGCAATATCCACTCGTATTTTTACCCTTTGCGACTAAACCCGCTGAAATATTTAAATTTCAGCGCTTTTTTGCTTACCATAAAGATGGTGAGCTACAGGCGTCTTTTGACCCGAAAGAAGCCAAAAGTATTTTAAGTGAAGAGCTCGCACAAGAAGATATACGAAAGCTATACGTAGGCTTAACTCGAGCAAAATATGCAACGTGGGTTGGGGTCGCAAACAATAGTAAGTGGAACGAAAGTGGCTTGGCTTACTTACTTGGAACGACTTCTAAAGACCAGCATGTTAATCAGGCCTTGCAAGAGCTTGCTCAAGCGTACCCAGACGATATTGAAGTTTTACCGCTACCCGAAGCTACTGAATTAAGCTATACACCAGCTCAAAAAGCGGATTTAGGTGAAGCGCTGCATCCTTCAAACAAAGTGCAGCAGCTGTGGAATACCTTTAGCTATTCAAGCATTCAATATGCAAGTAATGATGGGGCTAAGGACATTCAGCTACCAACATTTAATGATGAGCGTAGCAACATTGACCCTAAAACTGCGGAGCAATTAAGCGAGAATAATGAACTACCATCGAAGGCAGTGTCGGCGGCGATAAGTGAAGGTTTAACATCTGAGTTTGCAGACGTCGAAGCAATTAGTGAGTCAGAACAAGCGTTGACCTTACATAGCTTTTACCGAGGCGCGAAACCGGGTACGTTTTTACACAACATTTTAGAATGGGCCTGTAAAACCGGTTTTGGCGTTGTAAATAGTGAGCCTGAACTTTTGCGTCAGCATGTTCATAAACACATAAATAACGCTGGTTGGCAGGAGTATGAAGAGGTTGTGTATCAGTGGATGCATGAACTGATTGCCCAAGGCTTTGATTTAAGCGGCGAAAGCAACATCACCAGTCACGATAATGAGATTGAACGTGGCAACGAGCTTGAAAATAAAGGCAACAAAAACGTCGCTGCCTTAAGTGATTTAGCACTTTGTGTAGCTGAAATGGAGTTTTGGTTTAGCACGCATGCCGCCGACTTGCTTAAAATTGACGCGCTAGTTCAGGCGCATACCCTAGACGCTCAAGCTCGAAGTTCAGCGCTGCCATTTTCTAACTTTGCATCAAGCACATCGAGGCAAGCTAGTGGAAGTGGAGCTAACTTGATGTCTGGCATTTTCAAAGGTTTTATTGACTTAAGCTTTGAGCATCAAGGCAAATATTATGTACTTGACTATAAGTCTAACTACCTTGGAGATAGTGATGATGCTTACACTCAAGAAAATATGCAGGCCTCTATTATAGAGCACCGTTACGATCTGCAGTTTGTGATTTATCTTGTGGCGCTGCATCGATTGTTAAAGCAGCGCTTGGTTAATTATGATTATGATAGCGATGTTGGGGGCTGTATCTATTACTTTTTACGCGGATATAAGTCACAAAGCCAAGGCATATTTAGTGTAAAACCGCCGCTTTCGCTGATTGAAGCAGTAGATGACATTTTTGCTGGCAGCGAGAATAAACATAACGAAGCGATAGAGCGCGAATCGCAAAGCGAATTGCAAAGTAAGAAGCTTGATTCTGCTAGTCCCCAGCAAGGGGAGCTCTTTTAATGAAGGACTTTCAAACTCTGCTCTTAGATGCACAAAGCAAAGATGCTAGCGGCCAAGATGCTATTAGCCAACAGGTGCTGCTGTTACTCGATACATGGCGCTCTCTTGATGTAATTCGGCCCTTGGATGTAGCGTTCGCCAAAGCGATATATCAAATGGGCAAAGAAGGGAATTTGCACATTGAACCTATGAGCCTATTAATGTCTGCCGTCAGCTCTTTATATTTAAGCGATGGTCACGTTTGTATTGATCTTGATAAGCTATTTGAAAAGCCTCATTTGTTTATTCAAATCCCACCTGTTCAGCGTCATGAATGCCCCGATTTAGCCACAGTGCTTTCCAATACATCAGTTCAAGAATGTTTAGAGGCACTTGGTCGTTGTGACTCAGTTACGCAAGATGCACAAATTCAGGCCCCTCTAGCCCTCAAGGGTAAACGTCTTTACTTGTCTCGCTTTCATCATTATGAACACGTTATCGCCCATGGCGTAAAAGCTCGGTTACCGGCTCTAGATGAACTAGCGACAGCAGACTCGGCGGCCACAATGGTGCTAAAAGCGAGTTTAGCGTCGCTGTTTAAAAATGATGATTTAACACGCTCAGGCTCACAAATGTTAGCTTGTGCATTGGCCGCTCGTAGCCGTTTTGCCATTATTACTGGCGGTCCAGGGACGGGCAAAACTACCACCGTTGTTAAGTTGCTCGCTGCCTTACAAGCCATTGCCGGCTCTGAAAGCGGGGGTCGAAAAAAACTGCGTATCGCATTAGCGGCGCCTACCGGTAAAGCCGCAGCTCGACTCAGTCAGTCAATCAGCGACTCTATTGAAATATTACCGTTTGCTGATATGCCCAGTGAGCTGAGTGCTGCAGATATTCCTGCCAGCGTGAGTACCTTACATAGACTTCTAGGTACTCGTGGCAGCAGCCGTTCATTCAAACACCATCAGGGTAATCCCTTGGCACTTGACGTGTTAGTTATCGACGAAGCTTCGATGGTGGACGTGAGCCTTATGGCTGCTGTGATGCAAGCTTTAAAGCCCAAGGCGCGTTTAATACTTATTGGCGACAAAGACCAACTGGCCTCTGTGGATGCGGGCGCAGTGTTGGGGCAGTTAGCTCAGCATGCACATGAATATAATTATACGAATGCCACCTGCGATTGGCTCAAAGCGGTAACAGGTCTGAACACAGCGTCCATAGGCACCCAAGCTGGCAAAGACAATGACGAATTACTGCTTGCGCAAAATATTGCGATGCTGAAGTACAGTTTTCGCTTTGATGACTCAAGCGGTATTGGCCAATTAGCAAAAATGGTGAATCAGGGCAGGGCGAATAATAACCTATTAGATAATTTTAAACAGACGCAGCTCACTGACGCACTTTATTTACTGACCAATATTTCCACCATTCAGCCCAGTACCAAGTCAAATAAGCATCTAAGCCGCAGTAATACTGACTTTGTAAAACATATTTCTACTGGTAGCCCTGAGCGCTTTTATCAGCAGGGCCTCGGTCGCAAGCAAGCAAGTGAGGACATGCAACCGCCTGTTGGTTATCAGGCTTATTTAAAGGTTTTGGCGCAGGCCTCACAGACCCTGGACGCGGATGCTAGCAACGAGCAATGGGACGCATTAGCAACTGAGGTGTTGCAATCATTTGACCGCTTTCAGGTCTTGTGCGCTATGCGCCATGGACCCTATGGGGTTGAGGCGGTTAATCAACAAATTGAAGGGGTTCTGTTTGATGCACAAGCATTGCGTGGGGCTAAAGGCTTTTATCAAGGTCGTCCTGTGTTGGTAACTCGTAATGATTACAATTTGGGCTTAAGAAACGGTGACGTGGGTATTGTTATCAATCGTTGGGTCAGCGTTTTCACTGGTGCAGATGCTGATGCTTCGCGCACTGAGCAAAAAGTCTATGTGCCGCGCATTGCTTTCCCTAGCGATAGTTACGACGGTAACATTCGTTGGTTTTCTCCGAGTCGCTTAAGCGCTATTGAAACCGTATTTGCCATGACGGTGCATAAATCCCAAGGTTCAGAGTTTGAGCACGCTTGTTTTGTGCTACCCGATGGCATTAATCCAGTGGTTACAAAGGAGTTGGTATATACCGCTATTACTCGCGCTAAGTATTGGTTGAGCGTGATATCGCCTAATGAATCTATTTTAAAGCGAGCCATCGCAAACCCAATTAGTCGAGAGTCAGGATTAATGTTGTAGGTGTTTTTTAAGGCCAAACGTTTAAAATTTTGTAGTGAGCTAACACCTTGCTATGAGAAATTTACTAGCGCATTTAAATTTGTCACCAAAAGCACATAAAAAGCGTGTAAAATGCGCGGTTTAGACGATTATTTGACACATCTAAGATGTGATTAAGCCTAATGCAAGCCCCAAAGTAAGAGGATAGAATGGAGTTAGACGCCATAATTCGCGAAGCGCAAGACGCTGTCGCCGCCGCTAATACCCCCGCAGAGCTAGACGCTGTGCGCGTTGAATTTATGGGTAAAAAAGGCAAAGTTACTGATTTAATGAAGGGCTTAGGCCAACTTTCTGCTGAAGAAAGGCCCGCCGCAGGACAAAAAATCAACTTAGTAAAGCAAGAGATCCAAGGTCTCATAAATGGCAAAATTCAGGGCTTAAAAGAAGCAGAAATGAATGCCAAACTTGCTGAAGAGTCGGTTGACGTAACTTTACCTGGGCGCAGTTTGCCGGCTGGTACATTACATCCAGTAAGCCGCACTATTGCGCGTATTGAAACCTACTTTGCAGATATTGGTTTCTCAGTTAAAACGGGCCCTGAAGTAGAAGATGGCTTTCATAATTTTGACGCTTTGAATATTCCTAAAAATCATCCTGCAAGAGCCGATCACGACACCTTTTACTTTAACCCCGATGTAATGCTTCGTACGCAAACCTCGGGTGTTCAAATTCGAACTATGGAGCATGAAAAGCCACCTTTGCGCATTATTTCTCCTGGGCGAGTTTACCGTAATGACTACGATCAAACGCACACACCTATGTTTCATCAGGTAGAAGGCTTAATGGTTGATACCGACGTTAGTTTTGCAGAATTAAAAGGTATTTTGCATGACTTCCTTCATCATTTCTTTGAAGAAGATTTGAAAGTGCGTTTTCGTCCGTCTTATTTTCCTTTTACTGAGCCTTCAGCAGAAGTTGATGTAATGGGTAAAGATGGTCAATGGCTTGAGGTCTTGGGTTGCGGAATGGTGCATCCTAACGTGTTGCGAGCAGTCAATATTGATCCTGAAGTGTATACCGGCTTTGCCTTCGGCATGGGCGTAGAGCGTCTAACTATGCTGCGCTATGGCGTAAATGACTTACGCGCCTTCTTCGAAAACGACATTCGTTTCCTCAAGCAATTTAATTAATTAGAGTGATACATGAAATTTAGTGAATCTTGGTTAAGAGAGTGGGTTAACCCAGCTTTAGATACAAATGCGCTGTGTGAACAGTTAAGCATGGCAGGGCTTGAGGTTGACGGCGTTGAGCCAGTTGCGGCGCAATTTAGCGGTGTAGTAGTAGGAGAGGTTGTAGAATGCGGTCAGCACCCAGATGCTGATAAACTACAAGTAACCAAAGTTGATGTGGGAGAGGCCGAATTACTCGATATTGTATGTGGTGCCCCCAACTGCCGTAAAGGACTCAAAGTTGCGGTTGCAAAAGTAGGCGCCGTCTTACCTGGCGATTTTAAAATTAAAAAAGCCAAACTGCGCGGTCAACCATCGTTTGGTATGCTGTGCAGCTTTTCTGAACTTGGCATGGGTGAAGACCATTCAGGTATCCTTGAATTGCCACAAGACGCTCCCATCGGGCACGACTTTAGAGAGTACCTCGACTTAAGCGACAATATTATTGAAATTGACTTAACGCCAAATAGAGCTGATTGCTTGGGACTAAAAGGCGTGGCCAGAGAGTTGGGTGTGTTAAATCAACTAGATGTGTTAGAGCCGTCAATAAGCCAGGTTGAGGTGCAGTCTGCTGCTGAACGTGGTATTGATTTACTTGCCCCTAAAGCTTGTCCTCGTTACTTAGGCCGCGTTATTGAAGGCGTTGATCTTAGTGCCGAATCTCCGTTGTGGTTAAAAGAAAAGTTACGTCGTAGCGGTGTTCGCAGCATTGACCCTGTTGTAGATGTGACTAATTTTGTATTACTAGAACTTGGGCATCCTATGCATGCCTTTGACAATGACGCCTTGCAAGGTGATATTAATGTGCGTTTTGCTGAGCAAGATGAACCTTTAACCTTGCTAGATGGCAACGAAATTAAAGTAAACGCGGACACTCTTGTCATAGCAGATGAAGAAAAAGCCTTAGCGCTCGCCGGAATATTTGGTGGTTTAGTGTCGGGCGTTACTAGCAACACTAAAAATATCTTTTTAGAAGCTGCGTTTTTTAATCCAGATGATATTTTGGGTAAGTCACGTCAATATTCTCTGCACACCGACGCTTCTCATCGCTACGAGCGTGGTGTGGACCCTGACTTACAGCATACTGCTATGCATCGTGCTACCGCATTATTGCTAGACATTGTAGGCGGTAAGGCGGGTCCAATAATTGAAGCCGTTTCTACGGAAGACTTACCAATACGTAACAAAATTACGCTTAGACAGCCTCGTATCACTCGAGTGTTAGGTAAAGAGATTGACGGTGGGCGTGTAAAAGACATGCTTGAGCGTTTAGGCATGCAAGTAGACTCAACTGATACAACTTATACCGTTGAAGCGCCTTCGTATCGCTTTGATATCGCCATAGAAGAAGACTTAATTGAAGAAGTAGCGCGTATTTATGGTTACAACAATATTGAAAATAAGGCCCCTTTAGCTCATTTAAATATTAATGCCCATCCTGAAAAATTGGTATTGGTGAGTGATATGAAGCAAGTCTTGATGCAGCAAGGCTATCAAGAAGCCATTACCTATTCTTTTGTAGATCCCAAAAAGCAAACGGCATTGTTTCCGTTGTTAGAGGGCTTAACACTTCCGCATCCCATATCGAGTGATATGTCTGTAATGCGAGTGAGTTTATTACCCGGCTTGCTGGCTTCGTTGTCTTACAATCAAAAACGCCAACAGTCTAATATTAAGTTATTTGAAAGCGGTTTAGTGTTTATTCCAAGTGACACTGAAAAGACCGGCGTATCGCAAATTCCGATGATTGGCGGTGTATTATGCGGTAATTCTCATGATGAACACTGGGGAATTGGCAATAACGCGCTAGATTTCTTTGATGCGAAGGCAATGTGTGAACAACTTATTAATGTCAGCGCTACAGCCGAAGATTTTGAGTTTGTGCCTTATGCTCAAGTGACTAGCATATTAGGTGAGCAGAGTGCTTATCATCCGGGGCAGTGCGCTGCAATTTTATATCGCGGTGAGCCTGTAGGGCTTGTGGGGGCTATTCATCCGCAACATAAGAAGCTATTAGGACTAAGCTCAAAAGTGTACGCATTTGAGATTCAAACAGACGCCTTGGCCTCTAGAAAACTGCCTACAGCGAAGCTTATTTCGAAGTATCCGATTAACCGTAGAGACATCGCTGTAACGATAAAAGAGTCGGTTGAAATAGGTAAACTATTAAAAAGTATTGAAAAAATTGGAATATCTGAATTAGTTGACTTAAACTTGTTCGATATATACCAAGGTGATGGTATAGAGCCTGGGTATAAAAGCTTGGCAATTTCAATTTGGATACAAAGCACTGAAAAGACACTGGAAGATGTAGAAATACAAAAATCTGTCGATATAGTAATTAGACATTTACAGGAACACTTTAGTGCAACATTAAGAGACTAATCGAATGGCATTAACCAAAGCGGATATGGCAGAACATTTGTTCGAAAAGCTAGGAATTAACAAGAAAGATGCGAAAGACCTCGTTGAGCTCTTCTTTGAAGAGATTAAAGAGTGTCTAGAAGCAGGTGAGCAGGTTAAGCTGTCCGGCTTTGGTAATTTTGATTTAAGGACAAAGAATGAGCGTCCTGGGCGCAATCCTAAAACGGGCGAAGACATTCCCATTAAGGCGCGTCGAGTCGTTACCTTTAGGCCAGGTCAAAAGCTTAAGAGCCGGGTAGAGAACGTTCCCCCGAGCAAATAAGCAGTGTCGGTTCTACTTTGTAATGTGCTAAATAAATCACGCTTGTTGTTAACAGGCGTTTTTTGCTTTTTAGTACTTGCATGTTCTGACGTACCACCCCCCAAAACACCTTCAGATCCAAACGCGCAAACGGCCAACTCAGAGCAGCAAGTTATACCACTGTTGTCACTTTCTGAGTTACTTAGTGCTGATGATGTTGAGCAGGCTCTAGCAAAAGCAAGCGCTGAAAACGATCAACAAGCCTTAATTGAGTGGCAAGAGCGGTTATTATTAGCGGCTGATCAAGTAGATTTACTCCCTAAAGAACGAAAGTTTATTAGCGGTGAGCAAGGCTTTGTATTTTTGCAGTTTCAAGGTATGAAAACTAACTACCAGGCCGCCTTTGAAGAAGCTTTTTTTAACTTTGCTGACGTTGAAGCAGTTTATGAACAGTATCCAGCCTTTAAAAATATGCACAAAGCTTCACAAGAAATTGTAGAAAAACGAGACGAGCTTGTTGTGAGTATTACTCAGACTCTGATACAAGAGGGTATGAGCGAAGAGGACGCCCGTTCCGAAGCAAAGCGGCAGTGGATGCTAATGATGCAAGCGCCTGAAGTTGCTCCCAACTAGCAATCAAACTCTCAATTAGAACTGTATGTATATACAGTTATTATCCAATTCTCCTATAGTCAGGAAAACGACCCAATGGGTCGTTTTTATCCCTTGCAAAAACCTTCTTTTTTGAGCCATACTCATATCACATATGATTTACAGCGGAGTACCAATTATATGTTTGGAAGAAAAACGACCCAACAGCCAGCAGAAAAACGACCCATTGGGTCGATATTAAGTTGTTAACTTCCCTTCAAATTTATCTTGCTGTTTTGTCTAAATAGGTATAATTTCTATACCTATGACAAGTTTTGAATATGATGAACAGAAAAGTATATCCAACTTAT
>Ga0307981_1003577_pt1 | contig 11553 bp, 8 predicted proteins | sample OrgLakmetagen987_FD_201849 | JGI IMG/M metagenome (GOLD analysis project Ga0307981, IMG submission 201849) | Saline water microbial communities from Organic Lake, Antarctica - #987 | ecosystem: Environmental > Aquatic > Non-marine Saline and Alkaline > Saline | place: Antarctica: Organic Lake... | reverse complement strand
TAGACATATCCATGGTGAGGCGGGGCTCCTGAAAATCTGCTTTTTTGGCTTCGACACCATAAAATTACAGCTTTTCAGAACGTTACGCCACCCTCACCAACACCTCATGCATAATTCGGGTTAACGATATTCAGTCTCTTCCCGAAGGCGGGTTTGGCTGGGGATTGATCCATGAGCTGACGGATGAAGTGTCATTCAAGCGCGTTGGCAGGTTCAATAGCTTGACACTCAAGATTGAAGCCAGCGCAGACTGATCGACAAGGCAACGCAGGGCTTACCTATGTAAGACCCTTTTTACGGGCGCAGAGACTTCAAGGCGATAAACTGCCTGCTCCCTAAAACAGAAATCCCAAAAGTGCCACGGTGGCATCACAGTTTTGCCCTGCTTTGACGTCATCCGTAACGATGTAGCTTCATTTGGCTTCCCTTGGCGTCGCGTCTAATAGCCCCCACCCAGTGCGCGACGTCGAGGTTTTTAATACTCAAGAAAAAATTGGTTTTCCGCCACGCGGCACGCTAGGTTCTGACGAAATCATCACCGCAACAGGAATACGAATACTATGCGCGATTTCCAACTTCCAGGACGGTCTCCCGTTCTGGCGACAAATGGCATGTGTGCCACCTCCCATCCTTTGGCAGCAAAGACTGCGATCAACATCCTTGAACGCGGCGGCAACGCAATGGATGCAGCCATTGCCGGTGCTGTCTTGTTGGGCATATGTGAACCGCAAATGACAGGGATTGGCGGCGATTGTTTCGTGCTTTATTCGCCAGCAGGCAGTGACGAAGTACATGCGCTTAACGGATCTGGTCGCGCGCCAAAGGCATTGAATGCAGGGATCTTGCGGGATGCAGGCGAAAGCACCGTCCCGTTGAACAGCGCCCATTCGGTAACTGTACCCGGCGCCATGGACGCATTTTGCACCTTGTCGGACGAGATCGGTAAACTTGGCCTTGATGCTATCCTTGCACCGGCAATTCACTATGCCGAGAACGGGGTGCCGGTCGCCTCCCGTGTGGCGTTTGATTGGGCCAATGATGCGAAAACCCTGCAAGGCAAGGCGCGTGATTTCTATTTGATGGATGGGAAGCCCCCGCAATCTGGCGCGTTATTCAGCGCGCCCGGTCAGGCAGAGGTCCTGCGCCGTGTCGCGAAAAACGGTCGTGACGCGTTCTACACAGGAGAAATCGCCGAGGACATGATTGCAGCGCTGAACGACATGGGTGGCCTGCACACCGCTGACGATTTCGCACTCACAGCCTGTACCAAAAGCGACCCGATCGCTACGACCTACAAAAATGTCGAACTGCTGGAACATGCCCCGAATGGTCAGGGGGCCACAGCGCTGTTGATGCTGAATATCCTCGCGCATTTCGACATCGCCGGAATGGAGCCTTTCGGTGCGCAGCGTGTGCACATCGAGGCTGAAGCCGCCAAACTGGCCTATGATGCGCGAGATCGTATACTTGCCGATTCCGACCACACATCGCGCCTGGACTTCATGCTCGCGCCAATGACAGCGCAGAAACTGGCAGAGTTGATCGACCCCAATAAAGCAATGTTCGACCCCAGACCTTTGTCCGAGGCTGTGCACAAAGACACGATTTACATCACGGTCGTTGATAAAGATGGCATGGCTGTATCGCTGATCTATTCGATTTTCCATGGTTTCGGATCGGGAATTGCGTCTGACAAATTCGGTATCCTGATGCAAAACCGCGGAGCTGGATTTACCCTTGAGGAAGGTCATGTGAACGAATTGCAAGGCGGCAAGCGCCCGATGCATACGATTATTCCTGGCATGATCCGACAAGACGGCAAGGTGACGATGCCGTTTGGGGTGATGGGCGGTGCTTATCAACCCAACGGGCACGCACGGTTTGTTTCAAATCTGACGGACTTTGGGATGGATCCACAGGCCACTATTGATGCGCCCCGCGCATTTTCACACGAAGGCGTGCTAAGGGTCGAACGCGGTTATAGCGATGATGTGCGCGAAAAACTGACCCAGATGGGCCACCGCGTTGAAATTCCAAAAACACCGATTGGCGGCGCTCAGGCAATCAAATTGCGCAGCGATGGCGTGCTTGAAGGTGCAAGTGACCCGCGCAAAGACGGCTGTGCTTTGGGATACTAATTCTTACGGGGAGGCGAGTAGAGCCTCGTCTTCCCGGTTAATTCAGCTGGAAATGCAGCGGGTAGGCTCCGTCGGTTAATGGGCCAAAAAGATCAGGAATATCAGGGTGATCCACAGGTTCGCCCGAATAATCGGCGATCAAGTTCTGCTCGGAGACGTAAGCGACATAGTAGCTTTGGTCGTTCTCGGCGAGAAGATGATAATAGGGCTGGTCCTTAACCGGTCTGCTATCTTCCGGAATAGCCTCGTACCACTCGTCCGTGTTGGCAAATTCCGGATCCACGTCAAAGATCACACCCCTAAAGGGATGTTTTTTGTGCCGCACGATTTGGCCCAGATGATATTTTGCGCGTGTTTTAATCATAACATTGATGCATCTACCTTTCGTTAGTAGTCGCTTCAAGGGGCATTTGTCCAATCACAGAAGCCCAAGACAAGGAAACAGTGTGTGAACCTAACGCTGACAGTACTCGAGATCGTGGCACCCGTTTTCCTTCTGGCCGGGATCGGGTTCGGCTGGGTCAAGCTGGGATTTGAATACCGCATCCAGTTTGTCACGCAACTGGCGATGACCCTGTCGGTGCCCTGTCTGATCTTTGTCTCGCTGATGAACGCGCAGATTGATCCAGCCGCATTGACCGCATTATCGCTCGCCACTGTTGCAGCTTATGGTGGCGTCACACTGGTTGCTGTCGCCATCGTTTGGGGTATGGGATTGAACAGGCGCACCTATCTGGCCCCTTTGATCTTTGGCAATACTGGCAATCTGGGCCTGCCCCTCGCGCTTTTTGCCTTTGGTGATACGGGGCTCAGTTACGCAGTCGTCGTGTTTGCGATCATGGCGATTTGGTCATTTACCTTTGGAATCTGGCTGGTCGCAGGTGCCGGATCCTTTGGCAAAGTCATCCGCGAACCGTTGGTTTGGGCGACCTTACTGGGCGCTTTATTTCTGGTCCAAGGCTGGGAAACTCCCAAGTTCTTGACCAACACACTTAGCCTTTTAGGGCAAATGGCGATCCCGATGATGCTGATCACCCTTGGCGTTGCAGTCGCGCGACTGTCGCCCGGCGGCGTCGGACGCGCGGTGTTTCTATCTGCGGTCAAGTTGGTGATCTGCGTTGCAATCGCCTGGGGTGCGGGGCTTTATTTCGATCTGGACCGTGTGGCCTTTGGTGTGCTGGTCTTGCAGGTTGCAACACCTGTGGCCGTAACTTCCTATCTGCTGGCAGAGAAATACGGCGCCGATGCGCAGTCCGTTGCGGGGCTGGTCGTTGTCTCAACGCTTATGTCAGTTGCGGCCTTGCCCATATTGCTAGCGTTTTTGTTATAAGTTTTCGGTGGGCGCATTGATCGAAATCTGGTAGCCTTAAATTAATAAAAAAACGATAGAGCGAGAGGCAAATGAGCAGAACCTTTTGCGCCCTGATAATTGCTGTGTTTTTGGCATCTTGTAGCGGAAGCGGTGGCCCGACCAGCGCCCCGCGAGATTTAGACAATGCCTGTGCGATTCTCAAAGAGCGCCCCGAATACTACAGAGCTTTCAAAGCGGCCGAGCGTCGTTGGGGTGTGCCTGTGCATGTCCAGATGGCGACGATCCATCAAGAAAGCAAATTCATCGGCGATGCGCGGACCCCGTTCCGCTATGTCATTGGCGTCATCCCGATGGGCCGACAGTCCAGCGCGTATGGGTATGGCCAAGCATTGGATGCAACGTGGGATGAATATTTGAACGAAGCAGGAAGCCGTTTTGCGAAACGCGACAGGATTGATGACGCGTCCGATTTCATGGGCTGGTACATGACGAAAAGCCGTTCAAAAAATGGAATCGATCTGCATGATGCCGAAAACCAGTATCTTGCCTATCACGAGGGCAACACGGGCTTCGCGCGTCAAAGCTATAACGCGAAACCGTGGTTGATCGGGGTGGCACGCAAAGTGCAGTTGCGCGCCACGATGTACGAAGGCCAAATCGCAGGCTGTCGTCTGCGTGGCTGGTAAAAACAAAAGGCCCAAGGAAATTCCCTTGGGCCTTTGAAATTAACGATCTGAATCAGATGCTTTCCTGTTGATAGCAAACAGACTGTTAGGCAACGCCCCGCCCTTTTTCAGATCACCAAGGACCACCGTCGTCTGGCTGCCGCTGCCATTGTTGATAATCCACTGGCGCAGCTCAATCGGATTTTCTGTAAATTTCAGCTCGATATAGCCATATTCAGGGTTATCGGGATCTTGCGCCCGCACTGTCGTGGCCGTTCCATCATAGCTGTGGCCGGTGACCATTCTCGCCTGACTTAGGTTCACATTTGCCGCCAGAATTATCGAAAGCGGTGTCTTGGACAAAGGGTAGGTTTCAGCAGGCTGGTTTGACTTTTTATCATAGATGACAACTGTGTTGCTGCCTGCAATGACGATCCCCGTATCGGGCGCATTGTATTCGAACCGCACCCTTCCGGGGCGTTTGATATAGATGGTGCCTGTGCTGATGGATCCATCATCATTGATCTGTGTAAAATCGCCCTGCGCGGTCTCCATCGCGTTCAAGTAGCTTGAAATTGCATTCAATTGCAGCTTTTCAGCAGCGGCAGGCAAAGCCGCCGCGAGGCCAAGGCCAAAGGCCAGAACAGTGGTTGTCACAAAACGCATTCGAGTATTCCTATCGTTATTTCAGTGCCTCACCTCAAACATAAGCTCTGACACGGTGATATGCGATATCACAGAGCAGGTTATCGCCTAGCAACGCGCCAAATGAAAAGGGGTCGGCCTCTTTCGAAGCCAACCCCGCGTTCGCAACTTTCGTTCCGTTTATCCCTGTTCAGGCACCAGAATCTCGCGTTTGCCCACATGGTTCGCTGGCGACACAAGACCTTGATCCTCCATCTGTTCGACCAAGCGGGCTGCCTTGTTATAGCCAATCGCCAGCTTGCGCTGGATATAGGAGGTCGAACATTTCCGATCCTTGATCACAATGGCAACAGCCGTATCATACAGCGCATCTTCGCCGTCTGTATTCCCGCCAAGGCCCAGAACGGCGTCGATGCTGCCTTCCTGATCGTCAGCTGGCCCCTCGACCACACCCGAAATATAGTCTGGTGCGCCGTAAGCCTTGAGGTGGTTAACGATCTCTTCAACCTCTTCGTCCGACACAAACGGCCCGTGACAGCGGACGATCTTTGATCCGCCGGCCATGTACAGCATGTCACCCATGCCTAACAACTGCTCGGCACCCATCTCGCCCAGAATGGTGCGAGAATCGATTTTCGACGTCACCTGAAACGAGATACGCGTCGGGAAGTTCGCCTTGATCGTGCCGGTAATAACGTCGACCGACGGGCGCTGCGTTGCCATGATCAGGTGGATACCCGAGGCACGGGCCATCTGCGCCAGCCGTTGAATACAAGCCTCGATTTCTTTGCCTGCGACCATCATCAGATCAGCCATCTCGTCGACGATCACAACGATATAGGGCAGCGTTTCGGGCTTGAATTCATCTGTCTCAAAGATCGGCTCGCCTGTGTCTTCGTCAAAGCCGGTCTGGACCGTGCGGCTGAACATTTCGCCTTTGGCAAGAGCCTCGCGCACCCGGCCATTGTAGCCTTCGATATTGCGCACGCCCATCTTGGACATTTTACGATAACGTTCTTCCATCTCGCCCACAGTCCATTTCAGGGCGACAACAGCCTTTTTGGGGTCTGTGACAACCGGGGACAACAGATGTGGAATCCCGTCGTAAACGCTCAGTTCCAGCATCTTGGGGTCGATCATGATCATCCGGCATTCTTCCGGCGTCAGCTTGTACAGCAGCGACACGATCATCGTATTGATCGCCACAGATTTACCGGAACCGGTCGTACCAGCGATCAGCAAGTGCGGCATCTTGGCAAGGTTCGCAACGATGGGATCGCCCCCGATATCTTTGCCCAGGGCCAGCGGCAGGCGCATGGTGCTGTCGCCAAAATCGCGCGCTGCCAGAATTTCGCGCAGGACGACCTTTTCGCGGTGCTCGTTCGGCAATTCGATGCCGATCACGCTGCGACCCGGCACGGTTGAAACACGCGCGGAAAGTGCCGCCATTGAGCGAGCGATGTCATCCGCCAGACCGATAACGCGGCTGGCTTTTAGACCCGGTGCCGGTTCAAGTTCGTACATGGTAACGACAGGACCGGGGCGCACAGCGACGATCTCACCCTTGACGCCATAGTCGTCCAAGACGCTTTCCAGCATCCGTGCATTTTCTTCCAATGCATCATCACTCAGATGCAGGCGCTCTACGACATCAGGGCTTTCCAAAAGGTTCAGCGGGGGCAACTCAAAGCCGGGGTGTGTGTCTTCAAACGTCAATCCGGGCTGCGCCTCGGCCTGAGCCTTTTTACTTGGCATGATTGCTTTACGGATCGGTTGCTGCACAACTTTCCGGGGGGCAGCGACTGGAATTTGCATCGTCTCTTCGACAACCGCATCCTGCAATGGCAAGGCTTCGTCCTCGGTGAACATGTTGTCGTCGACGGCTTCGGGTTCGGCCTGCTGGAACGGTTGCGCGGATTGCATAGGACTGATCGACAGGCGCGAAGCCGTAAGAGGCGGCTCTGCCCGCGCAGCACCGGTCAATGGCGGCTCTTCGCGCAGATGGCCCCGCGGCGTCGCATCAAGCACCAAGGGATCTGGGCCGCGACCACGCCCGCGGGTCAAAGGCGCGGTTATGGGCGTATGAACTGCACTGGCGGTCCGCACGCGGTTCTTGATCACATCCGCGATCTTGGTTTTGATCCGGTCATCGCTTGGCGCGAAATCGATTTCGGGGTCCGCCCAGTCTTCTACAAGCTCAGCCTCGGGAAGCGCGTCAGCGCGTTTGACCAAAGCGGGCATCTTCGCCAACAGCCCGGTTTTAGGCGCAACAACCGGGGCCTTGGCATAGATTTCTTCTTGGTAATATGTTTCAGATGCGGCAAAGGCGGCATTCTCTCCGGCTTCAACACGGTTACGGGCGCGACGCTCGGATTGACGCGCCTGCAGCCCCTGAGCCGCCACAACAGCGCCAGAGGCACCACGACCCAGAAGTGTCATCAAACCGGCGTAGGCCATGATAACGCCCACCAGCATAAAGCGGAAAACGCGATTCAATTCGACCCTGGTGAACCCCAAAACAAAGGCACCAAGTGCGACAATCGCCACCCCCATCAACAACGACATCATTTTGATCGTAAAGGTCGACCCGATGGGCAAGATCGTCAGGATTGCCCCCATGACTGTGTCACCAAACAGACCACCCAGACCAAAGCTATGGGTCTGAAGCCACGCGGAATCGGGCGTCAACGTCGCCCCGTAAATCGCACAAAGCGCCACAGCAATCGGCGCGAAAATCAAGCGTCCCATGGCCCGGTCGTTGCCCCGGTGCAGCGCAAAACGCACCCCCCAAGCCAGCAAGATCGCTGCGACGGCCCAAGCCCCCCAACCGACGATCATGAACAAAGGTGCCGCCAATGACGCCCCCATCCGGCCGAGCCAGTTTTTCGCAGGCGCGTCGGTGGATACCATCCAATTGGGATCGTCGGGCGTGTAGCTGCCAATCATCATCGCGGCCATCAGCCCCACAACGATCAAAGCAACACCCAGCAACTCCTTGCCGCGCTTTTCAATCGCTTCTGCCATTTTGCTGTCCAGCAGGGGGTCGCGTCCGCGTGTCTGATATGCCATTGCTTTGATCCCTCGACTTATTCTGGATAGAGACAGGCACGGATCGCTTCGATCCCGCGCGTTGTCTCATCTTTTGGGGCGACCATGGCCACCCGGATATATGACTTGCCGGGGTTTTCCCCGTTTACGCTCTGCGCCAGATACCCGCCGGGCAGCACGCGCACGCCAGTTTCGCGCCACAGCTTAAGCGCTGCAGTCTCGTCATCTTTCACCGGCAGCCACAAAAAGAACCCTGCATCGGGGCTTTGGTATCCCGGCACATTGCCAAGGATGCGATCAGCGACCTCGTATTTTTCGACATAAAGCGCGCGGCTTTCGATGACATGATCCTCGTCTGCCCACACGGCCGCAGCAGCAGCCTGCAAGGGCAGCGGCAAAGGCGCGCCCGCGTAGTTCCGCAGTTGCTTGATCTCGCGAATGGTGTCCGGCCCGCTGACCACAAAACCAGAGCGCAGCCCCGGAAGGTTCGACCGTTTGGAGAGCGAATGAAAGATCACCACACGGTCAAGGTCAGCTCCGACCTCGTGGGCCACTTGCAAGGCACCGACCGGAGGCGTGTCGCGGTAAATCTCTGAATAACATTCATCCGCAAAAATCTTGAAATCGTATTTTTCGGCCAACGCCAGCAGATCGACCCAATATTCGCGTGTCGCCACAGCACCTTGGGGGTTGGCGGGCGAACAGATATAGGCGGCCGTCGTCCGGTTCAGCACGTCTTCGGGCAGGCCTGCAAAGTCTGGCAAATGACCCGTTTCCAGCGTTGCGGGCACCATGATGGGATCAGCCGCAACCGAAATCGCAGCGATCATGTAAACCTGATAAAACGGGTTTGGCATCAAGATCGCTGGCTTGTGGCCATTCTTCGTCTCAGGGCACAGCGCCATCACAGCGTTATAAAGCCCTTCGCGTGTTCCATTCAGCGCCATGACCTGCGTGTCGGCATCAACGCCCACGCCGTAGCGCCGCTTGATCCAGTCCGCGATCGATCCACGCAATTCGGGCGATCCGTCATTGGGTGGGTAGCTGTTAAATCCAGCCGCATTTTGCGCAATCACATCCATGACCCATGGGGGAAACGCATGTTTCGGCTCACCAATCGTCATGTGGACCGGCACGCCACCGCCATCGTGCACATCAAGCAATGCACGTAAACGCGGCCACGCATGGGCCGGAAGGTTCGAAAACCGCTCGGGGTATATCATCAAAAGTGCCTCGGGTTCGGGATCATAAGCGCCCCGTTTCGTTCAAACTACCCAAGGGCTTGCCTCACGTCCAGAGAATCTAAGACGTAAGTCGGCGTTTGTGTCTTTTAGGCCAATGCTTCTTCTGCCGCTGCCGCAAGTCGGAGCAAGCGCTCTTCGCATCCCGGAGCCGCCATCATCGTCAAGCCACAAGATGCAGTTCCAGTCGGCAAGGTTATCGCGCACAAACCCAACAAGTTTCCAATGCGGGTGTTGCGCAAGGTCATCAGATTCGCCGAGACATAATAGTCGTGGTCCTGCTCCAATCGCTCACGTTTGGGGGGCAAAATGGGTGCGGTTGGCAAGATCACCGCATCAAACCCTGCGCTCGCCTGAAGATAGAGTTTTCGAATGCCTTCCAGCTTTGTCCAAGCCGCCACATAGTCAGGGCCGGAATGTGTCTTGCCCAACCGGAAACGTTCCAGAATTTCGACATACATCGCGTCTGGATTGGCTTCGATCACGTCCCGCCATAGTCCGTAGGCTTCGGCTGTGAACAAACAGCCACTAAGCGGCATTGCATCTTCCAACGCTGGAAAGCTGATCTCTTCCACGACAGCACCGGCGTCTTTCAGTTTTTCGACAGCCGCCTTGAACCCTGCAGCGGGCACATCAGCCAGATCATCCACCGCAACAGTTCGCAAATCTGCAAAACGCAGGCCTTCCAGGTCCGCCCTATCAAGATCGGCGGGTTTGGTGCCTTCAAGTGCGGCAAGCAGCAACCCTGCATCTTCCACAGACCGGCACAACGGCCCGATCGTGTCAAACTTTCGTGCAAGCGGAACAACACCTTCCAGCGGCAGCCGGCCAGCGGTTGTTTTCAGCCCGACCAGATCGTTCCAGGCGGCAGGAACCCGCACGGAGCCACCTGTGTCGGACCCAATCGCTGCCGCAGCCAGCCCAAACGCAACCGACGCCGCAGCCCCCGAAGAGGATCCACCGGAAACGGCATCCATATCATTGACGCAAGGCGGCGTAGCCGTCGACGGGTTGTGGCCCAAGCCGGAAAACGCAAGTTCGCTCATGTGTGTCTTACCAAGACAGACCAATCCCATCGCGGTTGCATTTTTCAGCACCCGCGCATCCGCGTCCGGCACTCTGTCTTTCAGCAACATTGATCCCGCCTCGGTTACTGTGCCGGCAGTATCAAACAAGTCTTTCCAGCTGATCGGCACACCGTCCAGTGGTGACAAGCGGTGCCCCGCTTTTGCACGGGCACTGGCTGCACGGGCTTCGGCCATGGCACGGTCTGCGGTCACGCGGGCATAGATCCGGTCGCGCAAAGGGTGCGCATCAATCGCATCAAGATATGTTTTGCAAAGATTGACGGGATCAATCTGACCCTCGTCAATGCCCCGTCCCAGATTCGCAGCAGTCATGGTCAGCCAGTCTTGCATGTCATTCCCTCGCTAAATACGCCGAAATAGACGGTAGCGACGGTTGCGCACATGGACAATCCCTACCACGCAACCATATTCAAGCGTATGGATTTTGACACAGATATCGCGATCGTTGGTGGTGGGCTCAACGGCCCCGCCTTGGGCTTGGCTTTAGCGCAGATCGGTTTGCGCGTTACGATCATCGACCGGCTCGAATCACAGGTCCGCGAGGCCGCAGGCTTTGATGGGCGGTCCTACGCGATGGCGCTGACCTCGACGCGCTTGCTGCAAGGCATCGGGGTTTGGGACGCGGTGTCAGATCATGCCCAGCCCATGCTTGCGATCAAGGTAACTGACGGACGCGCCGGCGAAGGGCCTTCGCCGTTTTTCATGCATTTCGACCATGCCGAGATCGAGGAAGGCCCGATGGGCCATATGGTCGAAGACCGCCACCTGCGCCGCGCATTGATTGAGGCTGTTGCTTCGACAAAAGGCATCACCTTGATGAACGGCGAGACCCTGACGGCCCAAACCGTAGACGCATCCGGCGTCACACTCTCACTTGCCAGCGGGAAAACCCTGCGGGCACGGTTGCTGGTCGGGGCCGACGGGCGCGGATCAGGCACAGCCGCCCGCGCTGGCATCAAACGGATCGGCTGGGGTTATGCGCAAACGGCGCTGGTCTGCGCGATTTCACATGAAAAACCTCATGGCGGCGTGGCACACCAGTTTTTCATGCCCCCCGGCCCGTTGGCGATCCTGCCCCTGACAGAAAACCGTTCGTCAATTGTCTGGAGCGAAACTGCCGAGGCTGCCGAGAAAATCAATGCTCTTTCAGACGAGGCTTATCTGGACGTATTGCGCCCTAGATTTGGTGATTTTCTGGGCGAGATTTCATTGGCGGGGGCGCGATATACCTATCCCTTAAGTCTGTCGCTTGCCCATTCCATGACCGCTGATCGCGTGGCTTTGCTGGGCGATGCTGCGCACGGGGTGCACCCGATTGCAGGCCAGGGTCTGAATGCGGGAATGCGCGATGTAGCGGCACTGGCCGAGGTGATTGCAGATGCACAAAGACGCGGTCAGGATATCGGAAGTGTGACA
>Ga0307981_1003572_pt1 | contig 11573 bp, 11 predicted proteins | sample OrgLakmetagen987_FD_201849 | JGI IMG/M metagenome (GOLD analysis project Ga0307981, IMG submission 201849) | Saline water microbial communities from Organic Lake, Antarctica - #987 | ecosystem: Environmental > Aquatic > Non-marine Saline and Alkaline > Saline | place: Antarctica: Organic Lake... | reverse complement strand
TTCTCGTTCAAACCTCGAATACCGTACCGGTATGGGACGGACGATGATGAGGCGATCGGACGGCGGCGGAGCGAGGTCGTTTTGGTTCGTTCGTTGCAAATGAAAACGGACGGACGACATTTTTTTCCGCCAAAAGTGACGACGAAAAAACGCGCGAAACAACATCACAAATAATCAGCAGAAACATTCCGAGATGAGGATACGCCCGGTACCAGTACCAGTACCAGTACCAGCAACGCCACGCCTCTCTACCGTACAGCAGTTTCGTCGAAACCTTCCACTCTCTATACTCTCTTGGCTCCTTTGCAGTGGACGAAATTTCGGAACTGGCGCGTCAACAGTAAATACGAATACGACTACGACTACGACTACGAATACGAATACGTTGCGAAACGTTAGTATTGTTTCGCGAGGAGGAGCCTCGTCTTGTTTCATTCGTTCAGCACTCGCGACAACCTTCCAGAGATCCTTCGCAACATCCCGTAGAACAATGTCGCTCAGCGCTTCACACGACAGCTCGAATCGCTCACCAACAACGTTTGCAAGCTCCAAACCCGAGGCACTCCAAAAATGCGTTCTCCCGCTGACCGCCACCAGTCACAAGGGATCTTCGGGTCGCATCGGGGTCTTGGGCGGCAGTGCTCGCTACGCGGGAGCCCCGTACTATGCCGCCGCTGCCTGCTTGCAAGCCGGCGCCGATCTAGCGTACGTATTTACCGCAGCCGAGGCCGCGCTGCCCATCAAGTGCTATTCGCCAGAGCTCATGGTGGCGCCCGTATACAGCGCGGCTGCTTTTGATCAAGCTGCTGCTGCTGGTGCTGCTAGTAGTAGTAGTAGTATCGACGCCGTTGCAGAGGATAGCAGCGAGGCCAAGAAACTGGTGGACGACATGGTCCAGCAAGTCGTCGACGGTATGCAACGCTTGCATTGTCTCGTTATTGGGCCCGGACTCGGGCGATGTCCCTTGGTGTTCCGGGCTGTCGCTGCCATTATAGCGGCTGCACGTGAACAAAATATGCACTTGATCTTGGATGCGGACGCCTTGTATATGTTGACTCTGGCGGAATACCGAGATATATTGCAAGGCTACGACAAGGTCATTCTAACGCCAAATGTGGTCGAGTACAAGCGACTTTTTGGCGACAATAGCAACGACGAGGACAACAAGGACTGCCCGACGAGTTTGGCATTGGCCGTGATTGTGGAAAAAGGAAGATACGATAAAATCTACGCAAATGGAACCATGGTATATACCTGTGGTGAAGAGGGAGGCTTGAAGCGGTCTGGCGGAATTGGGGATATCCTGGCTGGATCATTGGGAACACTGACGGCTTGGCATGTGATTTTGAAGGATCAGGGCGTGGCTTCGGCAGCAGATTTACCGCTGTCTTGCTGGACTGCCTGTTGCTTTGTTCGACGAGCCACCAAGACTGCCTTTGATTCCAAACGACGATCCATGACTGCACCCGATGTATTGGAGCAGCTAGGGCCAAGCATCAACGTCATGGTCGATTAGCTGTGGGTCAGCATACATCGGTACTCGAGCCGTGTCCAAAAGACTACTCGTATCTTTGAATCTTTCTACATAGAGGTACAACGAATGTCATTTCGACTAGTCTGTACATTTAAATTTCAACCAAGACGGGGCTGCTGGCTGTATCGTAAGTCTAGCTGCCTTACTAATGCTACTAACTGTAGACCGCTAAACTAACCATTATGTTTGACTTGAAGTGAGACAGCCCCACGTATCTTAAATTCGCGCTGAGGTGGCGTTGCAGAACCAAACAATACTCGGTACAAATCCAACAGTTACGACTTAGCCACCCGCGCATAGGAGCCTGATTCCTTTGGCGAGTACGGTAGTCCATAGTCCATCTCTTTTTTTTTTGTGAAGGTATCTATGATAGACTAGACTAGTCTATCGGCGGCCGTGGATTTTGGCCATTTGGTGAAATTTTTGGAGCCACACGTCATACCGTATGCGGGGCCGTATGTCTTGAAAATTTGGAAAGACATTTCCGCCAAAAATGGCACGAAGTTCTGAAGTCTTTCCATCAACCTCAACTCCGATCTTTCATTCTTTCGTCTTTGTCTTCAATCAAGTTGCCAACAACTTCTAAATCATGGCGACTTTAATGACGGAGGGCCTGGCGGCTATCTCGGAGCTTACCATGTCTTATCTGAACGCAGGTCCTTTTGCTGTGCTTTTCGCACTTACCGTTATCGCAGCCATTGTTGACGTTCCCATTACCCTTTACAAAACGGTGTACGGCGATACAGTCGGCTACGGTTTCAGCATCTGCTTTCAGACGCTTGTGATTCGCTGGGCCTTCCCTCCAGAATCTGGAGGTGTGGCTGATGCGCTCACGTGGGTTGTGATTGTTTGGGCTCTCCGTTTGGCTTTTTATTTGCTCTTTCGCGACCTCATGGGATGGAGTCGCGCCACCAATGTGGAAACGTTGACCAAGCGTTTCACGGTCGCTGTCGGACTTTCCAACTACTATGCCTTTGTCATTATCCCTGTCCTTTACGCCTTGCGTTTCCCTAACACTAATTCTGCTTATGACAAGTATCTCTGGGCTGGTGTCTACATGGCATGGGCGGGAACCATTCTGGAAACGGTCGCCGACGTGCACAAGTGGTTGGTCAAGTTCAACGCGAAGGATCTCAACAAATTCGAAGGACCCTCCGATGGTGTCTACCGTCTCTCCCGCCACCCCAACTACGCTGGTGAGCTCATGGTCTGGTTGGGAGTCTGGATCGCTGCTTTTCCGTCCTTTACCTTTTCCATTACGGCCGTTGCCGTTTCGACTCTTGGTTTTATCATGCTCAACGGCATTCTCTTGTTTGAAGCTTCGATCCGCGTCGAACGCGAGCAAAAGCGCAAGTACAGTGGTCAGGTCCGTTACGAGCAGTGGAAGCAAAAGGTGCCCCTGTCGGTCCTTCCCTTTGCGCCTCTCCTGGCGGCTGAACTTCCCGGTCTTCTCAGGTTTCCCTTCATTATTTCTGCTGCTGCCAGCAAGTAGTAAGTAGTGGCCAAAAACTACGACACTACTTGCATCGGCAGACAGCATGCCTTGTTGATAGTTGGTGTCGGGATCCTCTCATAAATACTACTCCCGTAACAAGATACATAAAAAATGGGTTTTCTCGTATTTAAACAAGCAAGATTTAGATATTGTAAAAAGTACATGTATATAGTGTTTTCAACGGAGAGGACCGATTGTGTTCATCGCTTACTCGTTAGAGTCCTCATCATCCGTGTCAAACTTCTCTCGACTCTCCAGAGCTGCCTTGGCTTTATGGCACTCCACTTCCTTGCCCCACTGGGTTACGCTCATGTCTCCAAAATGATCGTACACGGTAACCTTAAAGGCCCCTATGCAAATTCCTTGCGCATCCTCAATCAACACGACCATGCGAAAGTTCATACCCGCCACTACTTGCTGAAAGACCTTGGCCACATTTACCTTGTAGCCCGCCTCGGCACCAACTCGAGCAGAAAACGAGTACGACTCGGTGGATTCTGCAAGGGCGGAAACGGCAAAGGCCCCTGCCTTGATTATTTCGGGATTATCAATCTGCCCAGGCGAGTAACCACCAGGCATGTTTCTTCGCTGCATGGGTACGTCGGAGGACGCTGACGTGAGGGACAAGAGTGCCAGAAAAGCCAGAAAAGCCAGTAACAGCGGGGTAATCTTCATGGTTCTGGAAGCGAATTTTGTGTGTGTGACTACAGGCGACAGCTAGAGGTCTGTTTTTTCCGTTAAGCAATCGAATGAGTCGAGTCGTGAACCAGGAATCAAGAATCAAGCAAGCAAGAGCGACGAGGAAGAAGAGCGACGAGCGAGCAAGACGAGCGACAACGACTTGCATCATTTTTCTCTACTGCACCAACTCAAAGCCGCAAGACCAAGACGGCTCCTGCGTGGATGATAATGGTATCTGCTATAGATATACCTACTAAGTACTTCGATTAGCTAGAGAGAAAGAGAACATCAAGCATATCATCATCATCATGAAGGATAACGACTAGCTACCAGGAGCAGCCCCACCACCACACCAGCAAGAAGAAGTCAAGCCAGTACGTTCCCACCGTGTCGCTGCCCAACCGATCGCAACAGAAGAAAGGACGAAATCTTTGCATTCTTCCCTTTGGGGATTCTGCAGCAACACATTCTTCCGCTCCTTTCCATCAACGATATTTCGAGCTAAAGTACGACGCGGTATCAATTGCGCCAGGAGGCCCGCTCGACGAGGCGTAGTGCCCCCGTTAACAGCGCTCGAACGATCGAGCCAAGAACGTTTGCATTCTTCGTGAGATGCCAGAACTCACAAATCATAGCCTCCCATTAATTATTCTGTTCATATGCACCAACATTGCAGCTTCAAGCGAGACTCTTTCAGTTTCGTGTATAATCTATTAATTTTAACAGCAATTTCAGCAGAGTGTGGACGAGACAGGAAGGACGATTAGTTAATCCCTCTACATCTATAATATATCACCCACGTAAGATTGAACCTCACCGATTAGTTCTTCGTCCCAGCTGGTAAACGCAAGATAGATAATAGCTGTACCCACCAATATTGACATGCACTTCGTCAAAGTCCGAAATGACAAAGATCACGGCCACAGTAAGCGCTGTCTTGATGACGTACTCCATGGCAGCCTTGCCCCCCCCCACCTCGATATCGCGATGACCCATGTAGGGAAAGACAATTCCTGTCGCGATTGCAGCAAAGTAGGCAACCAGCGACGCCGAAAGACCGTGATACCGTTGCGGTTTCCACCCGAGAAAGTGCCAGGCCCGACAACCAAGATTGGCGAGTAGCACAATGCATGCACCACTGATACCCAAAAGAGTCAATACGATTTGCATTTGTCCAGTAGCAGCCCCAGCCAGCGCAAGACTCAATACGAGACCCTTTCGAAGGAGGTCAGCGCCGATTGGACTGACAAGAGAATGGGCTGCTACCGACGGTGCACCGCGGACCAACATGCTGGCATTGAGCCAAGACATGCTAATTTCCTCCGTCAAGACGAGACCGAGGACTAGAGATAAGTAGGCAGGCTTGAATGTGTTGAGAACTCTGCCTGTAATAGTAGAGAGAGGAAGAGTAAACGTGAGACGACGACGACTTGGAGAGCGAATGCTAAATTGCGCCTTGACCCAATCACTGTTCGTACCTTCGGTTGCACAAGGAAACGATCGGCAAAGGACCGTCAGAGCAATCATGGCTTCCTTTCCCGAAAAGATGTCGAGTAGCTCTTCCCATCGCCCAGCTGGACCAATGGCGTGTTTAGAGAGCACTAAATTGAATAAACGACCGTCCTTGTCTTGATAGAGCAAGCATCTTTGATAACCCAAGGGCCCCGTTTTGGCGTGGATCCGATTCTCTCTAGCGACAAATCCAACAATGCGACGTATGTGATCGATAATCTCTTGTGTATTCTTAATGGTCGCACCTTCAAGCACAAAGACACGGACGCCCATGCTCTGGAGCGACGCCACGATGGCGTTTCGTCGTTCCAACCCAGGCTTGGTTGTGTCAATGGTGTCTTGCAGGATTTCCCTCTTGTGGGGACGGCACGTCGAAGTTCCATTGTCTTGAATCTCACAGGCTAGATAAGCTTCCACGTTCTCACCGGAAGCATCTTGTTCAGCAGAGACAGGTTCGTCGCCTGCTGCTACTTCAATGTTCGTTCTTCTTCTTCATCGGCGGCGGCGACCGTGCTCATGGTTTGAAAGGAGTGACTATCTTCGCTGGCGGTAGATTCAACTCCAGTAGAAGCGTAGAGTGCTGACTGTGGCGATATGTTGCTGTTCCACATGATGCTGTCTTGGTTGGAGGGTTGCTTTGTGATAGTCCACGATACGTTGCTCTTCTTTCAGCACGGAGTTGAAAAAGTGAGGCCTTGCTGGATCGCCCATTTCCGTTTTACTTAATTTGTTTCGAGTCAGTCTGACCGTTGGGGACTTCTATTGATTCAGTCTGAAGCCGTTGAGGACTTGAACAGTAAAAGTGTACCGTGTCTGGACTTCGCCCGACTCTCATTTCTCGTCGACCTCTCGTTCCTCTTGATTGTGCGGACCATAATCTTTTGTCGTCGACAGCACTCCATTACAGACCATACCCTCTGTGCAGCTGATCCAGCCACTGTAACCCCTTCGTATACCCTATAGACCATGGCGCAGACATCCGCAGCTTCAGGATTGGTACGTCGGTCGAAACGCGCGCTTAATTCGTACATTCGTTGTTAGCGGTGATCTTATCGGAAAGACTCGTCGCCTTCGCGCACCGATTCGGTAGCTGTTACAGTACCATGCGTCTTAGATACGGTATATATCCTTCCCGATGAACGGGTTTACTCACATTTCGACTCTCCCTATCCTTTTCTCTCTTTCTGCAGTTCCTGGGAGGCTCACGTGAATCCGGTGAAGATGTCCGCATAGGAAACGTGACGGCTGCCATTGCCGTCGCCAACATTGTCAAGTCTTCCTTGGGCCCCGTTGGACTCGATAAGATGCTCGTGGACGACATTGGCGACGTGACTATTACCAATGATGGTGCCACCATTTTGGCACAACTCGAAGTGGAACACCCCGCCGCTCGTCTGCTGGTGGATCTCGCACAACTACAAGACAAGGAAGTTGGTGACGGAACCACTTCGGTCGTTCTCATTGCCGCCGAACTGCTTCGCCGAGGCAACGACTTGGTCAAAAATGGCATTCATCCTACTACGATTCTCACAGGATACAGAATGGCGCTCAAAGCGGCAGTTTCGTACATTAAAACGACGCTCATGTTGCCAGTCTCGGATCTTTCCGACGATCACTTGATGCAAGCCGCTCGTACCAGCATGTCGAGCAAGTTGATTGGCAAGGAAGGTGACTTTTTTGCTCAACTTGCGGTGGACGCCGTCAAGAGTGTCAAGACTGTCGGTGGTGACGGAAAGACCAAGTATCCTTTGTCGGCCATTCACATTTTGAAGGCGCATGGCAAGTCTGCCTTGGACAGCCACTTGATGCAGAGTGGCTTTGCCTTGAATGCGACGCGAGCCTCTCAGGGCATGCCCACGTGTATTGAGGCTCCCGACGATGGAGTTGTTAAAATCGCCATGTTGGATATGAATCTGCAGCGCCATCGCATGGCCATGGGTGTGACGATTCAAGTGACGGATCCGGAAGAAGTAGAAAATATCAAGAGGCGCGAGATGGATATCACCAAGGAAAAGATTCAAAAGATTTTGGGTGCAGGTGCCAAGGTGGTTTTGACTACCAAGGGTATTGATGACTTGTGTATGAAGTACTTTGTGGAAGCGGGTGCGCTCTGTGCGAGGCGTTGTAATAAGGATGACTTGAAGCGTTTGGCCAAGGCTACCGGAGGAAAGGTGGTTACGACCATGGCCGACATGGAAGGAGAAGAAAGCTTTGACGTGGAGAGTTTGGGTAACTGCTCGGCAGCTCGCGAAGTTCGTGTTGGTGACGGGGAAATGCTGAATTTCTACGGATGCAAGGGTGCTGGTGCATCCACTATTGTTCTCCGTGGTGCCAACGAATACATGCTAGACGAGATGGATCGGGCGTTGCATGATTCTCTGTGTGTCGTCAAGCGCATGCTGGAGAGCAACACGCTTGTTCCAGGTGGAGGTGCAGTCGAGGCTGCGCTCTCGGTTCACTTGGAAAAATACGCCTCCACGTTGGATACTCGCGAGCAGCTGGCGATTCAGGAATTTGCCGACGCTCTCTTGGTCATCCCCAAGACTTTGGCAGTGAACGCTGCCAAGGACAGTTCGGAATTGGTTGCTAGACTACGTGCCGTTCACGCAAAAAGTCAGCACCCCGATAACAAGGACGAAAACTTAAAGTACCAGGGACTGGATCTGATCGAGGGAGAGCTACGAGACAACTTGGCAGCTGGTGTTGTCGAGCCAGCTGTGTCCAAGATTAAGTCTCTTCGCTTTGCTACGGAAGCCGCCATTACGATTCTTCGAATCGACGATCGTATCACCGTTCAAAAGAACCAGTAGACACTCAATACCGTGCACGACAGATAAATCAATAACATTAGGGCAACTTGGACTACTGATATCAATATACAAAGCTCTACTAGAGGTAATACCGTCGAAGTCGCACGGTAGTCTAGCCCTATCGAAATTTTCTGAAAATACAAAATACGTATTTATCTTTTCGTCTTCTTCGTGGTTCCATCATAACCCATAACAATTACTGTACGAGCGCAACCATCATGGCGACCGCACGTAGCGCTATGCCTTCAGGAAGACGACGGAGACTGGTGGATCACCCTCTTGTCGTATATAATGATCTTGCAGCCGCGCAAGAGTATCTGGAGGAGAAAAAATGGCTAGCTGCAGCAGCAACCCCGCCAATCTCAAACGAAAGGTCGGCATTGAACGACGCTTCGCTTCCCTCATTTCTTGGCGGAAACGACACCACAACATACACTACATTACAGGGTATAAATCTAGACCTGGAAGAACCTACAAGGGCGACATATTCGACGTCGTTCTTTCTCGTCGTCTTGTTGCTTGTTATATTTCTTTTCCAATGGAATGCTAAACGGTCGCGAAAGCAAGTTCTTGTTTCTTATCGGGTGCTGGCCCAAAAGAAACAGTTTTACAAGTTCTGGCTAGCTCTATTATCACATCCCCCCTTGGACATTGGCCGACAAGGCTCATCTCCAATCCGTGCCAGCTACGTGGCGCAATCGACCGTCGATATGGGAAATGTGGATACTACTGTCACTACCAACAGCAGCATTCAGCAAACGTTCGTTAGCGTGCTGGAAAGAGTAAGGACTAAGGCCGTTCCAATACTGGAGCCTCTGATTCGGGGTCATGCTAGCGGGCTCCCACTCTTGATCTACAATTCGCATATTGTATGGTCCTGCCGAGCTCTAGAAGTCAAGTACAATCAAAACGATGCGTTTCATTATGCCCGTGTCTTGTTGGCGCTCGCTATTCTCGCCATTGCAGTTGAGCTGGCCCTCACATATGGGATACTTCAGTCCAAGATATTTTCTATTGGCCGATCTCGCTTTCAATCCATTCAGCCGAACGACATGGCGGACGCCATTCACCGCCTACGCCGAAAGTTAATCCATCGGGACACTGGAACTTTTACCGTCGTTGCGACTGCCTTGCTCTTGGTCTTTCGAACCGAGTTTCTCCATGTTCCATTGCAAATGCTTCCTATTCTTCCTAATCCTCCCTTTCTTTTTAACGACCCCGCTTGGACCTGTACCATCTGCGTCCTCATTTTGATGATCTTGTCCAACAAAGGTCACTATGGTTTATCCGTCTTGACTGGGTCTGTGGTGGGCATGGCGTGGTCAACGGGATGTATTGCGTTTTTGGCGGACTTGCATTTTGGAAACTGGCTTGTGGCAATAGTGATTGGCATGTCACTCTTGTCGCTCAAGGCGGATCCACAGATGGCCGTGTGGGTACCCTGTATCGATCATGTCGCTTGGGACCAAAACGGTCATCTAATTCCTGTAGAAGGCCAGCGCTGGATTGGGGCCTTATCGGAGGGCGATGAGGAGCCAATAAACGAACCCGATGACGATGATGAAGAAGATCACAGCGGGGAGGACACCGAGGCTGAAGACGACGCGTTTGACGTGGAGGCGACGCGAAGAACGTCCCCACGACTAGACAACGCTGACATCTACGGACGCGTGCCAGAGATGGACGATGATTTCGAAGACGCTGGTGAAGACGTAGCCTTGACGCAGTCTTCAAGCAACATTATTCGCTCGAGGAGGGGAGCAGGACCGACTAGAGTGTAATTTCAAGCTATATCTTGATACTGTGGACTCTGGGCTACATCAGGTGCGTGGTAGCTAACACGTCCATCCCAGGATCAGCGCATTGTCAACCCCAAGGTGGTAACCTACTGTAGCTAAACGCGTCTACCGGTACACCGTAGTAGTAGAGCTACTCTAGCTAGTAGCTACTAGTAGAGCTATACAGTAGTAGAATAGATCTCATTAAGCGCAGCTTATTAGACCTGTGGCCTACATACTCTCATTGAATGTGTATAAGCACTTCGAAAAGGAGTTATGCACAGAAAGCTACACATTGCACAAAAACTCGTCGCCCATAGCTCTGCACAATAAGATCGCGTTGAAGTTATTACATACCGGTATTCTGTTGCAGTCGTTCGTGTTCCTATTAGGCCAACCGCTGGTTGTGAAAGGAAACGCTGCCTCAAGTGGTACACCAGGAGACCCAGAGAGGGTATTAATAAGCAGTATCGAATTGAGAATCATGACGAGCAACGATTCAATTGATTCCTTTAGTGAAAGCGACGACGAAACGGGCGAAGCTTCTGCCGTGTCTCGAACCTCTACGGCTTCTTTGGTAGACCCCCAGGACGAAAGTGTCGATTCAGATACCGCCACAGCAGTGAGGGCGGGAAGGAATGATATACATGCTGGGTCGGTTGGAGCTACTGACAATGCCCAGGATACGACGACTCCTGCTTCTGGTACGAAGTCTTCGATGAAAGCTCTGGAAGTCGATGTGGGGCTTCCTTCGGACGATGCACAAGTCGAGACTAGAAAGGACGACAAAGAGGATGACGGTATTCCAACGATTATGCAGAGCCTCAGTATTGATCAAGATGAGGAATGTTTGGACGATGACTTGGAGCAGCTCTTGACGGACGGAAAACCCACCAACAAGCAGCAAACATCCAATCAGAGGGGCAGCAAGACGAACAAACGTTGCGGCTGCTGCCCACAACCTGAACGAGTAGGCAATATGCAGATTTTCTTTCCTTCTTCATTTCATCGTATGGGATGGGGTATTGCCGGACCTCATTGGTTCGGACCACCGTGCATTCTCGTACTACTACTCTTGGCGTCGGCCCAGTTTGTCTCGGCATCTTTGCGCTTTGTCGGCTACGGAACAACTGCCATCTGTATCTTGTTGAGCTGTGCGGTCTTTTACAATCTCATTAATACGGCGTATAGAGATCCTGGTGTTGTTCGGAACTCGCCAACCGAGGAAGAAGCAGAAGCTCAGCAGTATCGATGGTGTGACTTGTGCAACAACTACCAACCACCGGACGGTGCGCACTGCCCCGATTGCAACGTTTGTATCGCGGGTTTTGATCATCATTGTGTTTGGATGGGGTCGTGCATTGGGAAAAACAACGTGCAGTACTTTGTGCGCTTCAATCTGTCGTGGCTGGGTTATTTGTTGTATTCCATTGTGTGGGTTTCAATTCTTGGGCCTATTCTTTTCCACAAGCAAAATAGTGAACTGAAATGAACTTGATCTTAGAGGACGACTACTCATGTGTACGGACGTGCTTGAGTGCTTTGAAAGACGTTGGCAAGCCGCGTATTATTTCCCAAGCAGCGGCGAGAAAGCCCGTCGAGGTAGGATAGGATTGTGCAGGCCAACAAAAGGTCCGCGATCTCCGTGCTATTTTACTATCGCTACCAGTACGTGCTCGATAGAGTGTCGGCAGGTCTATTTAAACTACAATGCTAAAGTACGAGAAGACGACTACAACGTGGGCGAGGAGGGGCAAACGCCA
>Ga0307981_1003571_pt1 | contig 11574 bp, 11 predicted proteins | sample OrgLakmetagen987_FD_201849 | JGI IMG/M metagenome (GOLD analysis project Ga0307981, IMG submission 201849) | Saline water microbial communities from Organic Lake, Antarctica - #987 | ecosystem: Environmental > Aquatic > Non-marine Saline and Alkaline > Saline | place: Antarctica: Organic Lake... | reverse complement strand
AGTATTTGCACGGCTCGGGAATAATTTATAGAGATCTCAAGCCCGACAACATTGGGTTCACGGAAGCGGGTAATCTCAAGATATTTGACTTTGGACTGGCCAAGCGACTCGAATTTACCGAAAAGACGGCAGGTGGCTTTTACAACTTGACCGGCAACACTGGGAGCCTTCGTTACATGGCTCCGGAGGTTGCAAACGACGAACCATACGATTTGTCTGCAGGTACGCACGCGAATACTTATTGGCCGATGAATACGCACTTGCGTGGAACGCTCTTGTCCGCTCTAACACTTGATCTACACTGTACTACTATTCCTCTCGCTTCGTGCAGATACGTATTCGTTTGGCATTATCTTTTGGCAAATCTGCTCGCTTGTTACACCGTTTTCTGGCTACAGTCAGAAGCAACACGCCGACAAGGTCGTTCGACAAGGACAGCGACCTAGATCAGACCCGTCATGGCCAATGAGCTGGGTGTCACTCATGCAGGAGTGTTGGAATCGCGACAAGACGGCACGGCCACCGTTCGAGCACATTTCCGCAACTTTGCAAGATCGACTCAACGAACTTTTGCAGGAAGACGGCGTTGTACCAACTCGATCGTCGGAGATTCGGGCCAAGAAGCGAAAAACCAAGCCCCAGCTTGCCGACCAGCGCTTGGATCTCGATACGAGAATATCGACGGATGCCGACACTAGCGTGAAGCGATTCCAGTCGGATGTCGTTTAACTTTCCCCCGTAGACTGCATACCTTTGCTTTCTTTTCTGTACTAGCAGCAAGAACTCTAGTAGGCGACAGTACTTTACAGGATGCGCACAAACTATATGATAGCTACAGTAGAGCCGGCGGACAACAGCAAGTATAGTTGTCATGGTATCGAGCGAGTCAGCTTCAACAGCTACAAGCTAGCTAGCGAGCCTAAGTTTCTCGACAGAGAAGCCAAGCTGGCAACCAAATCCGAACTATCGAATGCGAATGCGACCAGTAGACGATAGTAGTCTACTGTGGACTAGACTAGTTGCCGAGACGTGAAATAATGGAGGGCGACTTGATTCTAAAACTGAGAAACAAGCACGCATGCACGGATCTTGATCTGCTTCCGCCCTGATGACCTGATGACGCGTTTGGATGGTTACGGCCACGTAACTGATACCATTGTCTAGACGAATGCACTGCAACGGCATCTCAACGGCCCTTGAATGACTCTCCTAAGTAATCGCAGGGGCATTTGTGGAAGATTTAAATAGAAATGACCTCATCTCTCGTTCTATAAAAAACGTAATCGTGGTGTTTGCATTTTACATCTTGCATCGGAGCAAAAGGCCCAATCACACGGGGAGAAGAGAAGTACGAAGAGTGACCAAAAAGCACCTTTGACAACATCCTTTATTCATTACAGTCATCAAGCTTCAAGATCCCTCATGTGTTGTTGTTGCGAGAGTATCTAGCGACCCATATTCCTCTTAGCGTCTCTATATTCCCTAGTCGGTAGTATGACAGAAGTGTCAACCACTCAGAAGCAAGTGCGGCGAAGAGTTATCTTTTCGGAAGCTCATAACACGGTTCATATGATCGAAGAAGAGTTTGACCTCGTTGTCGAAGAGTGCTGGTACGTGGGTGGTGATTACATGCACATGAAGTCTTCATCTCGCATCGAAGCCAAAGAGTGGAGACGGCAGGGCTACGGGATCATTCTCAAGGAAACGTTCGAGCGACCGAGGCCGGACGCACAAGATTTCATTAACGCCTTTGTACTGCAAGAGGGAGCGCAATCCCGGAGAGGTCTTGAACGTCATCTTTCCCGGCAACACGGGGAAGAGAGATCGGCGCTCAAGGATCAATCACGGCAATGTGTATTGATACACCAGCATCGTCTTAAAAAGAAAGGAGTGAAGCAATACGACATGATGGAGCACATTGGCAAGGCCTACAAGGATACTTGTCGTACCGCCCGCGTATTTGCTCGTCGCATGGCGAAGGCCGATGAGCTGGTTGCCAATGAAGGAACCGATTCCTCTCACGCTGAAAGAATCGTCCAAGATTTTCATGAGAAGGCAACGCATTGCAAGATGGAGCGCAGACTCTCCAACTTTTCCATCCAATCTGGTAACTCGTTTGACTCCAACCGCGCTTGGGGAGTGCGAACGTCCAGAGCATCAAAGTGCCCTCCGTCACCAGCAGGTCCTGCCGAAGAATATTACGCTGCCATTGCGTAGACAACAAACCCGGTTCCTTGTATATTAATGAACGCAGGTCCCTCTTTTAAAAAACATTCGGTTGAATACATAGCGCCCTTTTGAAACTTATGCATTGCCTTCTCCGCTTTAAATTTAAAAACTACCGTAGCTACAAACACAATACCTACTAGAGACTACGCTACCACGTACCTACTAGCTAGTAGACTGCGCCGCTACGGTACCTTATTGTATCGTTAATCTAGCTAGTACCAGTACGGTATTACAGCCACCCTCTTCTTCACTGAAGAAGCGCCGTCCTGGAATCAAGGGTATTTGGCCCCGTGAAGACAGTCCTACCTTTGCGCTGGTGCTGGCGTATCATCGCCACCCGTCCCGACAACCTATTCCATCATATCCTACCACCAGTAGTCTACGTCTACGTCTACCGTACCATACCATGCTTCCGCTCAAGACTCCAGAAGCAAGGCAGAAGCAGAAGGGTGGTGTCGTTTACTGTACTGACTAGACTGCTGACGCTAGCGGTATTACCCGGTGATATCATGATGTGAAGGCACGGGTCATTCTCTTCGCAAACCTTAAGACATTTGTTGAATTGATATTGTTTTGGAAAAGACCACGAATCCGATGGATGTGATTGACGGGATTCGAGATTCATTCGAGACCCTATTCTACAGATTTAGCAAAACGTCAAGAGAGGACAGCCATTACGAGAAGATGTCTAACCATCCTCAAGTCCAGCAAGCGCAGCAAAATACAACGGAGTGTACAAAGCGGCCACTACAAAATGGAGATAAAGCAGAAAAGGCCCGCAAGAATCAGAAGCTTCAGCGAGACGTCGCGAGGACTGGAAACATGAGCGATTAGCAGGCGGGCCATGATGCAGCTTGGTGGAGCAGCGATCCCTATCAATGCCTATGCAAAGACTAAACAGGAGAAACGCGAAAAAGAGAGTAGTTAACATCTTCATCACAGATACAATAGATACTGTAGCTAAAGAGTAACAGTCTTTCAAGCAACAGTAGTAGTATAGTTTTTGTGATACGACGGGTAAAATATTGTGCTTACTCAAAACTGAGTCATGTACAAGGTCCTACTGGGCGTCTACGCACGTAGGAGCAGTACTCCAGGACCGATATTTCTACGGACGAAACTAAGGTGTACCTTGGTACCGGTAGACTAGCGACTGTAGTACTCGTAGATAATAGTCGATTGGGTCGAAGTGTGTGTACGAAGAGAAACGCGATGATAACGAATACCAGTCCGTGAGGCCAGGAGCACCGTAGCACCAATGAAGTGCGCCGTATGCCGTGAGCCTTAAACTATACGGTAGTAAAGTAGCGAGTAGCCTTAGCTACTATCGAAGTCTCCTCCACTGTACGAGTAAGTGACTTTAACAAAATGCATTTTAAGTAACTGACTACGCGACGATTAAACGACAGTCGCGTTCCTCGAGCCTCTGGACGACGACAAGAGAGGGTCACTGCAGGTAGATACATCATCCGGTTCGCCGACATCCTTCCATGACTGGGCGGCTCCTTCGTCCCCTTCCAGAGGCGACCATGGCTGAGCGACTCCTTCATCCCCTTCCAGAGGCGCTTGCATATTCCCCGTTCGTAAATTGGTTGATTCGACTGGATCAAAGGAACCCTTGGGGTGACTTTGTTCGCGAAGGTTGCGCAAAAGGAACAAAATGGCAAGGATAGCGGCAACAACACCCGTTCCAATCAGAGCCCAGGACCAGCCTGGGATATCGGATGAAAGTGGTCCCTCAATTCCAACGAGGGTATCGTCGTTCCCAATTGGAGCAAGCGTTGGGAACAAGGTACTGTTCTTGATTACCAGGGTAGAGTTGAGTGCTTCCAAGAAACGCACGTCGACCACATCAGCATTGACATTATTCAAGTCGCCATCATTCATTGCTTCTCGCGTAAGCAGCAAGGCCAAGGGTTCAGCCCATGAAATGTCTTCGTCGGCCAACAACGTAAAGCCACCCAGGATTTTAAAGCATCGAGCAGCGCCAGGCACTAGATCAGTCTCGCATCGAACTGTTTGACGTGAAAGTGTGATATGAAAAGTGTGAGTTTAATGGCAGTTGATATTCTGCGATATTCTGCTTATCTTCGTTACCTTACCTCCATCGCCCCCCAAGACAATACGATCCATGGGAGCGGTCAACAGACCAATCGGTGGCTCGAGAGTGTCCTGTAAGAACCTTACCGTTCTATTGAACTGACAGTCTCCCACGCCGTTAAAGAAAGGAGGGATCAAAATATCCGAGAGAGCCTTCTCCAATTCAAACAAGACTCTATTATTGAGATCCGGAGCTCTCAAAGAAGCTGTTGTCTGCACCTGATAGCGATAGTTGATGGACAAGATTCGATTCGCATTATTTGGGTCGGTGTCTCCAAAATCACCGTTCGCATCTGCTTTGCAACCATCAGGAACGGGCAAGATATCATCGTTTATGGACGTTGGAGCAGTGCTTCCGCTTGGAGCCGCACTTGCGGTAGGCGAAGTCGTCGGGGGCGGACTGCTAGTGGGAGCGGCGCTGCTAGTTGGAGAGGCGCTGCTTGTTGGGGCACCGGTGGGAGGCGGACTGAAAGTAGGAGCAGGGCTGCTGGTTGGAATCGGGACATCGGTAGGAGCCGCACTTGCGGTAGGCGAAGTTGTCGGAGCCGGGCTGCTGGTTGGGGCGGCGCTGCTTGTCGGAGCCGGGCTGGAGGTTGGGGCACCGGAAGGGCGTGGACTGCTAGTGGGGCTGGGGCTGACAGTAGGAGCAGGGGTAAGTCCGGCCACAATTGAGGGAGCTACAGTCGGGGTCGGAAGCTGATCAAATACGTTGCGTTCTTCAGGAGGCCGGCAGTGTCGCCTCCCAGATACCCCAAAGGGACAATAGAGTTCTTCAAAACCAAGCACACTCATCTTTCTTGCTGCTGCCTGTTCTTAGATTGCCTTTATCCTCTGTTTCCGGCTCGGGGGTTCCGGGTAACTTGTTGTGATTGTATCAACGGCGATCGAGCCTGCGCACTAAGACTGGATACACACAGAGGAATGCAACTGTAAGACTCTCGCTCTTACTCTGATGTGCCAGGTTGTTCCTGGGTCTTCACGTTTCATCCGGGACATCACCCAACGAACCACCGAAATATGTTGACCGGCGGGCCGAAAACAAGATGTCAATTTTGTTCACTACTTATCGTAATACGCATAATCTATGTGCATAATCTGGAACATAAATTCACTCCGTGTCTCCTCTAATTAACTATGCAAGACCCCTAAGTTGATGGTTCGCGCCATCCCCAACCGTAATTCCAAAAGTATAGGCTAAGTATGATTTCCGTTGAGCTTCACCAGTTAGACCACAAGAGCTCTCACCAAAACGAGAACGCGTGCCTGCCGCCGGTCCGCTGCTTGCCTCGATCGTGCGGCGGCTCCTACTGTACTACCGGTACGTCGTAGACTACCGTACTCCTACCGGCAGTACTCTCTATCGATGCGATCTGCTCTCGCTCTACTCTCGCGCCTTTCTCGTCGAGTTGAAAAGGCTGTGCAGCCAACGGCATTACTCGTCCGATAATCATATCATTGCAACAGCACTGCCTCGATATCCTCTTTCCCTTCTCCTCCCACACTAGCAACATGCCGAATACGCGAAAGAAAAAGGAGTCTCCCGCTGCGGAAGAAGACAGCAACGCCCGTAAGCGTTCCGTTGAAGTCGCCGCTGCGGAAGAGGACCTCAACGAGCCCGCCGCCAAAAAAGCCGCTGTGGAACTTCCCGTGGTGGAAGCGGCCGTTGCTGTGGCGACTGCCGCTGCGGCTGCTGCCGCGGTAGCTTCTCCGATAGCTGCTCCCAAGACTCCAGCCAAGTCTCCTGCGGAAGGGAGCATGAGTTCGAGTGCCAAACCTTACAAGGGCTTGCGTCACTTTAGTATGATGGTTTGCAAAAAGGTGGAAGAAAAAGGCACCACGTCTTACAATGAAGTCGCCGACGAGTTGGTCCAGCACGTGGCGGAAGAACGTAAAAACGAAGACTCTGGAAAAAAGTTTGATGAAAAGAACATTCGTCGACGCGTCTACGACGCGCTGAATGTGCTCATGGCCATGGATATCATTACCAAGGACAAGAAGGCTATTACTTGGAAGGGATTGCCGACTACTGCGCATCAGGATCTTGACATGCTCGAGCGTGAGCGTGAATTTCGCCGGACGGAAGTCGAGCGCAAGCGTGAAGCCCTCCGTGAGTTGCTGGTGCAGCAAGTGTGCTTTCGTAATCTCGTGGAGCACAACCAGCGACGGGAAACTGCCACTGGTAAGGAACCCGACCACAAGATTCCTCTTCCCTTTATCGTTGTGAATACGCATTCTTCGGCGGTGATTCATTGCAACATGAGTCGGGACTTGACGGACGTCATGTTTGATTTCAACATGCCCTTTGAGATTAACGACGACAATACTATTTTGAAGCGATTGGGAATGTAAGTCCTTGTTGGGTGCAGCCAGCCTTGTTCTACGTGTGTTCTCATTGCTGGTTTACTCACACTTCTCTTTTTTCTTTTTGCACTCTCCACTCGCACAGGCACAAAACAACCCTTCCAGTCTTGCGCGAAATGTTGCCGGAAGACTTGCTCAATTACTGCCAGGAACACTCCCTGCTTGACACTGTCCTGGGAGAAGCGACCACGGAAGGAGCGGCGCCTATGCCCTAAGCCGTCCGATCCGTTCGATTCCTTCGTTCTTTTATCCAAACAACGCCAGCAGTTGTCGAGATCCGGTCGGTGTCGCCCTACTATACGGGATGTAGCTAGACTATTATTAAGTGTAACACCTTTCTTATGCAATCATGATCATGCTTGCTGAGGTGAAAGACCTGCAGGAGCATTTTGATTCCGTCTTGGTATCATGCTTTTAGTATAGGTAGTGATCTATTACTAGCTAGAGTTGTGGTTGCACGCTGCGCTAGCTGCATTAGTAAAGTGAGCATCACACGACATCCAACCTGGCTACTTGAACTTTTTTCCAGTAAACGCCATCTAACAAACTCTACTGGTGACGGTTCTATCGATACAAGTCTCTTTTGAGACGCCCCATTCCCACGCGGGTCACGTTTCAGTCGTTGCAGACGAAGCCTAGAATGTATGATACCGGTAGTCTACACTTACCCACGGTGTCGCCGGCTGGGAAGAGGTCTAATATTTTGGCTGGGTCCTGTTTTGGTCATTATCGACAGGATTCCGCCTTCCGCCTGTCCGGTGTCGCGTTTTTCGCCGGCCAGCTTTTCTTGCCTTCTGTTCAGGCCAGATAGAGGGGGAACACTCGCGTTGGATGTCGGTTCGCGTTGAAGTTCTCGCTTGATCTCAGGTTATGACTCCAGATGTCAACGCAATGCCTTGAAAGAGGGACGTGGATGGATCGACGCCGGCTGTTTTTTGGTTTATCAGATTTGGCACAATTTTTTCGTTCGCACCCTAAAATATCTCAACAGCATCATGGAACGTGAAGCTCTCGTATACAAGGCCAAGCTCGCTGAGCAGGCAGAACGGTTCGATGAAATGGTCTCAGATATGAAGGATGTGGCACGTCAGCCGCAGGAACTCACTGTGGAAGAGCGTAATCTGCTCTCCGTTGCGTACAAGAACGTGATTGGCTCTCGTCGCGCCTCTTGGCGTGTGGTCACCAGCATCGAGCAGAAGGGTGACCCCGACAAGATGACCATCATCAAGGACTACAAAGCCAAGATTGAGACGGAACTCATCGAGATCTGTAACGATATTTTGAGCATTATCGGAGACTCGCTTATTCCCAACTCGACTTCGGAAGAAGCGAAAGTCTTTTACTACAAGATGAAGGGTGACTACCACCGTTACCTTTCGGAATTTCAGGTTGGCGATACCCGCAAGGACTCCGCTGGCGCCGCTCTTGATGCCTATCAGGCCGCAAGTGGTATTGCCTCCGGTGACCTCCCCCCAACGCACCCCATCCGATTGGGTTTGGCGGTAAGTGACTTTTCCGAGGTCTTAAAACGCCTCTTACCCCTCCTTCTTACCCGGGGACTTAAAACCTCTTCCCCTTGTCGCTCGACCGGTACACTAACTTCCTGTACCTCTTCTCTCTTTTTGTTTTTACAGCTCAACTTTTCCGTCTTTTACTACGAGATTCTCAACTCGCCCGACAAGGCATGCCAGATCGCCAAGCAGGCTTTTGATGATGCCATTGCCGAGCTCGATACTTTGAACGAGGAATCCTACAAGGACTCCACTCTCATCATGCAGCTTCTCCGGGATAACTTGACGCTGTGGACCAGCGATCAAGCCGAGGGCGACGATGCGGCCGAACCGGCTGACGAGAAGGGCGAATAAAGATATCACATCACAGCAACGAGACTACTCTGATCTCTTGCCAATTATCTTTGTTGTGAATCCCTTAAAAAAGTATTAATCTCTCTTTCCTGAAACTGTGATAGACTCCTCGCCTAGTTACAGTAGTGGATCGTTATCGAAGTTCAACATCTTGGTCAACATATAAAGTTCTTCTGGCTTGGGATGCCGGAAGGTCAGGTTGCAGCAAAGACCACAAGAAGAGCAACTTTGCCCTCCTCTCTCTTTTTACTTGAAATACAAGAGCGGTGCCATGAAACGCATATCGGATCTACATTGAATCGACTCGACGCATACGCCATAGCCTCATCGTCTCCGGAACGACTCAAACCTGAACTGTAAAAGACACATGTATTTTGTATTTAAAAAATAGTTATGGCTTAATACACATACAAGAGCTTCGGAGTGCTACGGAAAGGGTCTTTAGGCAGCCACTTATATCTATATATATATATTGATATTGATACTTGGTATGCTAATGCTGGTCTATATGAACGTGGTCTTTTGTTAGTCAACTTGCTCGCAGACGAGCTTGCCCTTGGAACCTTGCAGTACCAGCTTGGGTGGGGTTTCATCTGCATGTAACTCAATGGTCTCCATTCCAGGAAGGCTGTCCGTCAGTGCCATTTCCAATCGAAAGACAGCCTCTGGCGGCATCATCATGGTACTGCGGACGGGCCCAATTCGTACTTTGCGTTCGGTAGCTTTCAAGCCGTCGCCTTCTTGAGGAACAGCCACGGTGAGTTTTCCTCCCATGCGATTGCCCAAAGCCAAATGCATATCGTAGTTACCCGAGCGCCAAAAGTCCTTGGTAGCTTCCAGAGTGAGTCGAAATTCGCCTGCAGGCATGATAATGGCAGCCATGTCAGCGTCCAAGACCTCAATGATCTTGTAGGAGCCTTGAAACATTGGTTCTTTAATGGCGTCGGTAGTTTCTACAGCTAAAGCGGCACTCATGGTGGCAAACGGGACCAAGAGAGCAAACAGTAACTTCCAGAGAGGGCGGTTGTTCATTATAATGGCTGCAAGGAAGGTGCTTGTAGTTTATTCGTGGTGGGCGGGTTACAGTTCGAACGATTGAACCAATCAACAATCTATGCGAACTTACATGCAACTTGCTTCCGGGAAAAAGTAAAGAGACATCATGGTTATCATGTTCGATCGTGGAATGAGTTTCACTGGTCCGCTCGTGCTTCAGTCTTGGATGACCGCGAGAAACTACTCCGACTTTCTAAGAATAGCGCGAGCGCGAGTACCGCTTGCGGTAAGCTCCATGGAAACGATTTCAGTTCCTAGTTTACTGTAGCTTTGACGATTGGTGAGTAGTCTGTTACTTCTTTTGAGTCTCGGGAAACACCTTGTCCGTTGACATGCCCCAGCACCGACGCTGGAATCGCCACATGACCCCAGCGTGAAGTAGGGACTGCGTGCCAAGGTAGGTCCACTGACGAACGATATTGCATGGGGCTGAACCGGCGAGAGTAGGGCGATAACCTCCCATGGCGGTGGTAATGGAGCACACGGTTTTCGAGTTCGAGTCACCAGCAGTACTACCGGTAGCACCAACCTCTTGACTCTTGGTCAACGTGAACAAAAGAGAGCCACGATTTGCACTATTCGGCTTTTTCGGAGCAGCCATGGCAAGTAGTCCTCCCGTAATGGGGATGGATATCGTACACTGAGACGTTTGTAAAGGGCCACGGGCCGAGTTGCTTTGAAAGGAAAGGCGCTGGCCCTGCGTCTTGCCAAAGGTCAACCAGTTGGTACCAAAGATGCGATCGCGAATTTCAAAACCTCCCTTTTTGTCGGGTACCGCTTTCAAGAGACCAAGAGTGACGGGAAACCTTGTTAACCACTTTGGGTAGGGTGAAAAGAGATTCTCTGCATACGGCAGCAAGTCTCGGTCTTTTGTGGTATGCAGCGACTTGTAAAGGCGCGATCTGCTGGGGACCACGGCCGATTCTTTGGCAGTCGCAATGCCGGATGCTCGATCCATGGCAGCCTCCCAAGTATACGCTCCCTTTTTGGGCAAGATAGAAATCGGACTCAGTCCACCCTTGGCTTCGACTTGTTCTCCGAACGAACTCACGAGGACAAAGCCGATGAGAAGGCGGGCCAGGAGCGATACGTGTAGACAGCTACAACTAGTACTACTGCCACGGTTCAATGTCATCTTGGATTTTTCGCCTCGTGTCCTCCCTCTAGGAGCTTTGAACGTCTCTACCGAACGAATGCAACTATCACAGTCTCGTTGTCATACACACTGCTCTGTCATACAGTATGCTGTTGGATGGTGGTTGCTACCGCGGATATGTCAACAAAAGAGTGCCATAAATAATATAATAGAACATGCCAAAAGATCGCAAATAATCGTGTGTCAAAAGATCGCCCAATTCAAACACGGGCGGCCCATATTTGGCGCGAAAACGTTTCCGGACGACCGTGGACACCGACGATGACAATATACAGTAAAAGGAACACTTTCTTGAAAGAGAATGAGAGAGAGAGAGAGAACTGGAAAAGGGTCAACAGTCAACAAACCAGACGGCAGACGGCAGACCGAGGACCAATGAAGCGGGTCATCTTTTCGAGTTTTCTGGCCTTGGTTCCACGAAGCGCGTTTCGAGCCAAGAGAAGGATGCCAACGAATGTCTGTCGCTACAGTAGTAGCGCTAGCTCTTGTGCTAGCGCTAGCACAATGGCAATAATCACGGATGCACCAACCGTGCAAGAAATGTTGTACCGGGTCCGGGAGATTAACCACATGGACGACGCTGTGCGCCAAAGCCTGCTCGAGTTTCGAGTGGATGGTCTAGCTCTGGGCAAGGTGACTCCAGCCACGGCACAGCTGTTGACGAATGTACCAGTGGCACCGCCCGTATTTTGTATTCAAAACGACAACAAGAACGACGAAAATAACGACAGTCGCAGTCGAAGTAGCAGTAGCAGTTACTTGACGTTGGATCCGAGTGTTGGTAGTACTGCGACAGACCGAACTGCA
>Ga0307981_1003569_pt1 | contig 11576 bp, 7 predicted proteins | sample OrgLakmetagen987_FD_201849 | JGI IMG/M metagenome (GOLD analysis project Ga0307981, IMG submission 201849) | Saline water microbial communities from Organic Lake, Antarctica - #987 | ecosystem: Environmental > Aquatic > Non-marine Saline and Alkaline > Saline | place: Antarctica: Organic Lake... | reverse complement strand
ACCGATTGGCCACATGCTTGCAACGACCACTGGAGCTTTGGACACTCCACCTTGAACCGAAGGATCAAGAAGGTTAGAAGACGACCCACTCTTTCTGGGGACCCGTCCAGCCCCGGAAACTACCTTACGGCTGTGCTCATGTTTCAAAAGTCGTCGATCGTTGGGATCCAATGCCACTGCAACCGAGCCTTTCAACACCGTATAAAAGCAGTCCGAGTGGGTATCTTTCGCAAAGAGCTGCTCACCAGCTTGTAATGTAATTTGAGTGTTGTAACGTTGCCCGTCCAATAGGTGGAGAATGCGTTCATCTTCGCCAGTAGAACCCAAGATGCGTTTGAATATGGTAGTAATCGAGTGCACCTCCTCCTCGGCAGTTTCCAAAGGATAAAAGCCGCCAAATGGCCCAGTGTTGTTCGGCGTTCGACTTGCCAGCTGGTGGATCAGCGCGTTTTCGCAGAATTCGAGCGCCTCGTGAATCGTAAGGAACAGCAGAATGCGTTCGGATCGAGTCATTGATCCGTCGGTTTGATCTGATCGGCTCTGATAGAGCGCTTTGATTATGTCTTCTTCGTGCGACTCGTACGATACGTCATGGGAACGCAACATCCAATCTATTTTGGGCGTTACTCCGGCAGCGCACACAGTTATTCCCCGCTTTACGCACATCCTGACCAGCTGTAGGAAGCATCCACGCGCTGCCGAAGCATCGAGGTGGGACAGTTGCGTGCAATCGAGTACAACAAACTTTGGCGGCCTGCGCAACACTATCGATCTCCTGGTATCTGCATTGATTCCCGACGGTCGCTCCGACATTAAGATATGAGACGGTGTGCGCGGACTCCGCATGGTTGATAACGCAGGGTCTATGACTGCGCTAGAGTCTTGTTGGAGCTGAAAGGTTGGGACGAGAAACGGATTAGATAATAGGATCCCTTTCACGCGGTACAATGAATCGGCGTCAAACTTACGTCGATGCCGCATTCCTCCGTCAAGCCTTCGAGAAGGCGTAGTGACGACCCAAAAAAAACATTTCCAGCAATCTCTAGTGTGACAATACGCGGATCTTGTGGGTTGTATCCGTAGTCTTGTAGAAGCTTAAATTCCTTCGGATGCCAGACGGCGCGGCTGGTTTTATTGACTCGATTGACGGATGTTGACTTTGCGGTGGAAACAACATGGTCCACAATTGCGACCAAGACGCCGAGCACGATCCCGGCATCCATGCCAACGACTTGAATGGCGACAAAGGTAGCCCAGACAATAATATACTCTGAGAGAAAGATTTTGTGTCGAATTTCGAAGAGCCATTCGTAAACCAAATCGTATCCAATGAAAATCAGAGTGCTACCCAAGAAGAAGAGCGGCGCGACTTGTAGGATATTGATCGGCGAAGTGACGACGTATAAGAATACCCCCATGATGCATATTCCAATCCATCGCGTATGAACCTGAGTACGGTACGTAAAGATTGTTTGCGAAAAGATGTAGCTGCCAGTGTACCCAAACGATAAGCCAGACAGGACATTGCAAATACCAACCGTTGTAAGCTCCCTGTTGGTATCGAGTGCTTCGCCCATATCCATTGAGATTGCAGCAACATCGAGACACGATGCAAAGGACACCACGAAAACCATGCCCACCCAGGTGTACAATATTTCGTGCACCAAGCCCCACCGGACTGCTGACAGGTTAACCAAATGGAATAGATCGGTGACAGGAACGGGCGGACTAACTTCTCCAACCCAGCCCGCGTCTCGCGCCCCTTCCAGACCAGCGCCTGTCCACCATATAATAACATAAAATATAGTTGGAATCAGCACCATGGCAAAAGGTAAAGCCGCATCATTCGTTGCGTTGCGCGAGAGCCAGGTCAAGACTAGGCCGGCGATCAAGCCCGGCGCGGCAAGCAGAGCTTTATCCGGGTCAAAGAGGTACTTCCAATCGGCAACGGAAGTCATGGATTCCGAAATGCACAAGGCCACTCCGGCTTCTAGGCAAAAGTATCCTACAGAGGAAGCAACAACGAGATTATGCAAGTGTGAGAGAGGTGATACATGTGCACGTTTCGTACAAGGTGAATGGAATAGTCGCACCAATAAACGCAAGGTACCCTCCCACTACGGGCATGGGCAAGTACGAGACGGCGTCCGCCAAACGAAAGTGTCCCATGACCACTAGGACCACTCCAAGGCATGCCGTTCCGGCGGAAAGCAGAGCTAGAGTTGTCGAAACGACCTCCTCTTCGGTGCCTCCGTCGTCCAGAATTTTGGTTGCAATCTGATTGGACATGGCGCTCAGGAAAATTAGACCCGCGTCTTGGACTGTACCAATGGCAAAGGGTAACGACGAAAAGAGAGTAAAGCCCAGTTGATGAATGAGCGAAGAAAAGATGACCAGCTTTGAAAGGGCATTCATGTGCGGCTGAAATACCGTATGGTTGAAACTGCCAAGCGAGGGTATAGGGTATAGGTATAGATATAGAAAAAGTGAGTAATAAGACGTGATAAGACCTCAGCTGGTCGTTACCAGGTCCTTGAAAGCGACTTACATGACGGCAGCATAACCATAAAGTCCTGGCACGCTGATAATCACGTTAACAAGGGCGTATACGATAATGTAGAGCGGCGACGTTCCTTTACCACCTCTACTTCCAGCAGCCTTGCTCTTGTCACCATTCTCATGAGATTGCTTGGATTTCAAGAGGGATGCGGACAATGATGATTCAGGGTTAATGTCTGGGTCGCCGATCAGCGACGCTGCCTCGTGCAAGGACCACGCTCGTTTGCGACGATTGGCAGGTGGCGCCGAGGGAGATTCGGTCGCGTTTTCGCCGTTTCGATGAGTTGCAGAGCTAGTAGCACCATAGGATGAGGCGCTACCAGCAAGAGGAGGCCTGGCTGCTCGCAAGGGGTCTTTCGCGGACATGGTCAAGTGCTCAGTGTTCCAAAGAACATGAACGTGCACAATTATGAGGAGCTGCCCGTTTCGCGTTTTTGAAAAATGGTACCGGTACCGTACGAACGTCTGCTTTTGCTTCTCTGCTAAAATTGGGAGGCTGTGAGCCACTATGGATAGCGTTACGAATAGCGTTAGCATGCTATGAGCTAATATTATGAGCTATGAGTATAGATAGTAGACGACTCTCCAGTAGGTAGACTAGTCGTACGTAGCTTGCTTACCTGCATTGTCGTTTGGCACCTTGGCTTATATACTAGGCTATTATAGTATGATACTGTTTTAAAGAGAGAGCAACAAGGAATAGTACCCATGATGAGGTTCTGTTTAGTATAACTTGTGTAGTAGCTTCTATTGTGGGTTAGCAGCAGTTTATTCATCTTCGAACCAAGCCCCCTTTCGCGGCTGCTCCGAACTGCTGTTGGTTTCCTCCATTTCTATTGGCTGTCGTGCTGCCTCTTCTTGCAGCCGTTGACGTTCGCGAGTTACCATGTTTGTAAAAAAATGGATGCGATCCACTGGATCTTTAAGAGTCAAGAGACATTGAAAATCAAGACAGGGATCCAATCCCTTTGCAAGCCACTCCTCTTGTGCACCGAGTTCCATTTGCTCTAAACGCCGACGATCGGCAGGAGACAAGTCTTCCGGATGGACAGGCAGTTGCAGTGGTCCACCCTTTTGCATGGCAGCCGCAACCATGAGTTCATTTCTATCTGCCGAAAGTCGCATCTGGCAGGCTGCAGCGACAGTGTGACAGAGCTGTTGCCAAATTTGCGCCGTCTTCCAAAACAGGTCAGAGTCGGTCACCAACATGGAGCCCGCGTCGTGGGACAGTGCGGGAAGGTCAACGGCCAGTGTATCCAAGGCAAAGGGTGGTAGCTCCTTGTATCCGACACCGTTCAGGTACATATTTCGGACGGCACTATACTCGTCAATAAATCTGGAGGCGAGTCTTTCGTGCTCGTCGTTGCGGCTCCCGTTGGAATCACCATTCAGTGTCGCCGTAGCAGTTATATCACTGAGACTAGCGTACGGAACGACCGTGGCAGTCAGGTACTCGTCCGACTTTCGAATGCGACTCTCGGCCAGGGCAGCAGCCGGGTTTTTCACTCTGATAATGCGCACAATCTCCTCGCAATAGCACGTGACAACGATTCTGGCAATGGTTCCGTCGTTTACTTGCGTTTCCACGTTGGTGAGTCGCATAATAGCGCCCATGTAGGCCAATCGTCCAGTGTCCAGAGCCGACAATGTGACGCAGAATCTAGAATTCTCCGAGTCAGCATCAGCTGCTAGATCCAAGGCCATGCGAATGTTGCGCGGCTGTATATTGTTGAGCGTGTGATTGACGCCTGGAACTGGAAGATAGGTGGCGGATAATGGATAAAGCGGCAGCGTCACTGACGTGGACTCCGTAGAAACGTCTTTTGTAGATAGTGGTAGAGTTGGATCGAACCATGTGAGACGCTTGTAGGCAGCCGAAGCGTCGTTGTCTCGAGCGGCGCGTTCCTCGGCGAGATACTCCAAGGCTGTCGTGAGAGAGTGGGCCTGTTGGGTCATTCGTTTCCTTGGACTGTTCGTAGCAGTACTTGTCCTGCTAGTAGCAGCGCTCCACGGTTGAAACGCGTGCATTACTTGCAGGCGTGTGAGCATTAGCAAGAGCAACAAGCAAGAGCCGATCTGCCGTCGTGCCGTCGTCGCCGTCGTCGCCATTGTTGTATTGTTGTATTGTTGTGTCGTGATTTGTGATTTGTGATTTGTGATTTTCAATTGGTTTATCTGTCGTTCTGACGCAGAAAGCGCGCGAAAATTGAAATATCCACTCCGCGCATCCATCCAATGTTCTTTGGTTAGGTACCGTACCATGCATCATCACTGCATTCATCACCGCATTCATCACCGCATTCATCACCGCATCATTCATCGTCGCATTTTGACCGTTACGTCCGTACCTCGAGACCTCTTTGATGTGCAACGAGTTCAAGCTTGTGCAGCGTCCACAGAGTCATAAATAGAGTAGAGACCCAGCGTTGTCATGATTGCGTCTGCGAGAATATCCGTCGCGATCCTGCTGATTGTCGCTCTCTCGGGCGTCGTCGTGACAGTTCATGTATGTGACGCCTTTGCGTTTCCTTTGGCATCACTGCCATTCCAAGCGTCAACGTCAACGTCAGCACCGCTGTCATCGCAAGGACGAGCAGCATCACGCGCATTGCTGTCGAATCCCACTAAACACACAAAATGGGCGCTCTACTCGGCCGTGGAAGACTTGGCAGCGGCCCACGAAGCAGCATCCGCATCCACCACCACCACGTCCACCATTACGAGCAGTACCGTCAAGAGGGAGCAAGTCTACGGTGCCGGGCAAATTACTGTCTTGGAAGGCCTCGATCCAGTCCGAAAACGACCCGGAATGTACATTGGTAGCACTGGTCCAGATGGACTGCATCATTTGGTCTGGGAAGTGATTGATAACTGCGTGGATGAAGCCTTGGCGGGACACGCAAAGCTTGTCACCGCGACGATTCACGAGGACGGTTCCATGACGGTGGCTGACGATGGTCGGGGCATTCCGACAGACATGCATCCCGTCACGGGAGTTTCGGCGTTGGAGACTGTTCTCACTGTATTGCATGCCGGTGGAAAGTTTGACAATCAAGGTTCCGACAGTGGCTACAAGGTTTCGGGAGGCTTGCACGGCGTTGGTATTTCGGTCGTGAATGCCCTCAGTTCATCGGTCGACGTTGCCGTGGACCGTGTAGACAAGAAATACACCATGCGATTCGAACGAGGAGTTCCAATGGGTGCCTTGCAAGAGATGGATAAAGGCGTCACAGTCGTTGATAGTGACATTGCGCAACAGATTGAGCGACTCGAAAAGCTGCTCGTGTCGACCAAGGACCAAGACCAAGACGATATCAAACTACAAATGGAGAATCTCAAAATGCTCGACACTCTCTTGCACGACCGAACATCGGGAACGTCCGTTACGTTCATGCCGGATATCCAAGTGTTCAAGGGCGAGGATGGCAAGCCGGACGTTACCTTTGATACAGCCCGTTTGAAGGGACGCATGGACGAAATTGCCTACCTCAACGCTGGTCTCGTGCTCACTTTGAAGGATGAACGTGCGAGCAGCACCGCAGCCAACAGCGTGAAGGTATTTTATCATGCTGGCGGACTGGCAGAATATGTCGACTTGCTGTGTCAGAGCAAAACGCCATTGTTTGGTCCGAACCTCCAGAAAAAGTCCAGTTCCAAGCGAAAGGATGATAGCGTTGATAGTGGTGTCGACTTGGATCCTGTAAGCGGCTTGCTGACTCCGGATGGTGCCACGATATTATGTTCCGGTGAAAGCAAGTCGGGAGACGGTACTCCTCCCGTGGCTGTATCCGTTGCACTCCGATGGTCGTCAGACATGTACACGGAATCGATTCTGTCGTTTTGCAACAACATTCGAACCCGAGACGGAGGGTCTCACGTGGAAGGCCTCAAGGCGTGCTTGACACGAACCATCAACGCGGCCGCCAAACGAGCTGGAAAAGTCAAGGAAGGTGTCGGCAACCTTCCTGGTGAATTCATTCGAGAAGGCCTTACGGCCATTGTCTCCGTCTCTGTCTCCGAGCCCGAGTTTGAAGGACAGACCAAGGGTCGATTGGGAAACCCTGAAGTGCGGCCGGCTGTCGACGCGTTGCTGGCCGGAGAGTTGACGAAACTGCTCGACTTTCGTCCCGAGATTTTGGATATCATTTACAGCAAAGCGAGTGCAGCGCAAGCTGCGGCCGCTGCAGCCCGTGCGGCTCGTGATATGGTGCGAAGAAAGACTCTGCTTACGTCAACTATTCTTCCTGGTAAGCTCGCCGATTGCGCTTCGCGTGATCCGGCCGAATCCGAGATTTTTATCGTGGAGGGCGACTCGGCTGCCGGCAGTGCCAAACAAGGCCGTGACCGACGTACTCAGGCCATCTTGCCACTCCGAGGAAAGATTCTCAACATTGAACGAGCTGCCGCTGAGCGTATCTACCAAAACAATGAACTGCAAGGCCTCATTTCTGCTTTGGGTCTTGGCGTGAAAGGATCTCCGTTTGACGAAAAGGCCCTTCGCTACGGTAGAATCGTTATCATGACGGATGCCGATGTTGACGGCGCCCATATTCGGGTTTTGCTGCTAACGTTCTTTTATCGCTACCAGCGCGAATTGGTCGAGCGCGGCCACGTGTACATTGCTCAACCTCCGCTTTACAAGGTTGCTATGGGTAGCGGCCGGGCAAGAAAAGAAGAGTATGTATTTAGCGATATCGAAAAGGACGCTGCAATAGTCAATCTCCTCGGTGGGGAAGCAACTTCCGAAGAAGTTGACAAGGCTTTAGCATCGGGAAAGATCACCATTCAGCGCTTTAAAGGATTGGGTGAGATGATGCCAAAAGAGCTTTGGAACACAACGATGGATCCGGAGAAACGAACGTTCTTAAAGGTGACAGTAGACGATGCCTCGCTAGCGGACCAGACTCTCAGCATCCTCATGGGTGACGCTGTGGCGCCTCGCCGTAACTTTATCAGTTCTCACGCTGAGAATCTCCGAGTCGGCGATCTGGACTTGTGAGCGACTGCTAATCTACTACTATCTGAACTGCGGCGAGCTATTTCTGTTATCTAGAACATTAGACAACAATTATTATTATTAGGTCGGAGTCTCTCGCACTGACCTAGAATTATCCCGTAGACGCCAATGCGAGTTGGTTGAAAGCGCCAAGTGCTGCTTCCTGGACAAAAGGAATGTCACTATACTTCTCCAGTGTATTCATTAGAACAGCGATACCGTCCATAGCCAGTATCTTCATCTTGCCGCTATCGGAGGACGCCGACAATGCCCAGAGGAAACTACAAGCCTCCATCTGGAAGTCGGGGGAGGCCGACGAAGCCATTCCATTCATTACAACAGGGACCGCACCTTCCGCCTCTGCAGAGCAATCCGGGAAATGAATAATCATATTTCGTAATACGAGAGCGCATGCCTGAAGGACTGTCACAGACGACTCATTGTGACGCATGATTTCAACCACGGTTCCAAGCCCTTGGGCTTTTGCAATGGCATCGCACAGAGATGCGCTCGAACTCAGACTTGAAAACACACCACCTGCGATCTCTAGCAAAGCAGTGGTTTCGGGATACATCACGAATGAGCAAGCGATGGCATCGACCCCTCCGGCTTGTACGAGTTGCTCTTTTCGCTTCTCTGACGCGTATATCATGGACCCAAGAGCGCCACATGCCATTTCAAGAACATCGGTTGCATCTAGATGATTCTGAAGCACCCTGACGACACATTGAATGTCTTGGCAGTCGTCAATCTCAGTCTCCTTTTCGTCGCCGTCTCCTTCAGATTCGACGTTGACATTCCACAAAATACAGCACCCATTCAGCTGGAGTGTCTTGTCGTCCTCGAATCGAGTCATCGCACCAATCACAAGACCCAAGGCGTCGCGCTGGCGGAAAAGACTTGCACTTTCGTCAGTATTTGATATGTTCCTCAGCGCGAATGATCCTGCTTCCTGAACTGTCAGTGACTCGGGATGCGATCGCAGAGCAAAACACACGGCATCGACAAAACTGCCAAGCAGGCTAGCAGTAAACGACCTACTCGTTGCAAAGATTGACGACAATATTGTGCAAAGCATTTGGCGCCCATCCGTCGATATCTCGTGAACTTTGCAAAACTTGATCAGACTGATCAGAGTCGCGGGTTCAGCGAGGCTATCCCTTGCAGCTTCTGAGCAGAGCGAGAGGCAGGCCAGTGCTCGAATAGCCTTCTCGAACAGCACTTCGTCGTCTGGGAAGGCCAGAATGGAATTTACTATCATCTGGATTCCTTCTGCCTCGGCCACGCTATCCATGTCGGGCGATAGAGCTGCTATATTTCCAATCAAGCAGCAGCACTCGGCAACAAGTCTAGAGTCTGTCTCCTGAGAGCGAACCACGTCTAGCGCTAGCAGCATAATATCGGTCGCATCGATTTCTGCCTGGTTCTCCTCAACCTTTACCAGGTTCACAATCGTACCAACGGCGGCTGTTAGCATCTCGACGTAGCCTCTTTCTTTATGTAGACCACGGACTAAAAGCAGCGATTCATCCAGTATGCTCGCAGAAGGTTGAATCATCGGCGCCATATCTTGGCTCAAGGACCAGTACAGCTTGCAAGCCCATTCCGCCACGGGAGATTCAAACACTTCGTTCTTGAGTGCAAGAAGAACCAATACTAGAGCCTCAGAAGCCTCGGACGACTCGTCGTTCCCGTCCGAATCACCACATACCAGAGTACGCTTGTTGCTATCCGCATTTGTAGAGAATGTAGACTGATAGCAAAGGGCCTGAAGACCACATTCCTGAACGCCTGGAGACGATCGGTGCGCATTCAGAGCATTGACAACCGTCTGTACCGCGCCGTACAATGTACCATCGTTGAAGTCGCGGTTGGTAGACGACGCCATTGCGAGACAACTGAGTATTCTACAACCAAACTCTTGTATTGTCTCGTTCTCGACGAGGACTTGCATCACAATCAACAGCGCATCAATCGCTCTGTCTAATCGTTCCCCGGTCAAGACGTCGTTTACTGGGTCGGCGTCACTCGAAGCTGCCAGAGCCAAGAGCAATTGTACGGCTAGTTCTTGCACAGACGAGTCTGAAATATCGGCCCACATGAGTGTCGTTACAGCTTCAATGCCATTGGAAGCTGCAAACATCTTTTTTCCTGACGGACCGCAAGTCCAGATTATTTCAGTCAAGTCATGAAGTGTCGAAGGGTCTCTCTCGAGACGACCCAAAAGCGCTGGTATCTCTCGCTCCCTGGATACATCGGCTGCGTTCGGCTTTTTCTTTCGCTGGTTCGGAGCGCTCTTGTTATGATGCGAATCCCATTTTCTCTGGTTGAGCTCGGGCCTCGCGACAACAACTGCAGCGTCCACCCCCTTTTGCGTGACAACCACGTTCCGCTTACGTCTCCTTTTGGGTTCCGCCGCCGGTTTCATGTTATCTTCATCGTCAGACGAAGGAAGCGACCCCGGGTCGACGTGAATGTCACGGTAGCTAGATCTATCTGCGTTAGGAAAGTTATCCATGTCGTTCTTCTCGAGCCCCACCAGGTCGCACATTTCGGTTGAATCAAAGAAAATCTCCCTCGGGTCAGTATTCCTTCTAGCGGTACTAGCATCATCCTCGAGGCCCACAGACTCGCAAAGGCTAGACGAGTCTCCCAAGACTTTTTCGGGGTATTCGTCGTTACTATTCGTCCATGGTGGATAAATGAATACATGAGGTGCAGTAATTTCCGTCTTGGCTTCCTCTTCGGCCGAGTCACTCGCACGAAACGACTTGACTGATACCGCGTGACTATTTGCAACTGGTGGACTTTTCTCCAAAGGTATTGGTAATTTTGGTTGCTGTTGTTCTTGTTGCTGCACTGGAATGGGACCTGTAATGATGCTGTGGTTTCTCTCTTGTAGAGCTTCGTTGACAGTAGGACGACTCGATTGTGTGGGACTCCGTCGGGGCAGTTGCGGTCGGTCATCGGGAGTGTCGTCGCCGTAACACGCTTCGGGTCGATGACTTGGTATCCGTGTTGGTGGTTGTGACCGAGATCCTTGCGAAGATAGAATAGAATGATCATCGACGGACAGGTGATGATCCATGGTAATGGCGGAAATGGTCGAGTTTTGTCGTGGCAGCACCTCGTCGGGAATACCTGCCGCGTCGGGTGGCGCAGCTGGTGCCGGTCTCGGCCAAAACATATCCGAGTGATGATGCACTGGCTTGTTGCGCGGGCGACACGATAAGCAGCGACCCTCTTTTACTTGTCCATTGACGTTCATAGGCACTCGTTTCTTTCCCAAGAAACTGACTTTATAGAGTTTCATGCCGCAGCTGGGACATTCTCCCTTTTTGATGCGTTTCGCTGACAGCTTTTGTCGGACTAGACGATCATCCGTGATGTCTATTTCCAGGCCACCCACGTCGATCATTTCACGATCATAAGATGACCTCATTTCACGATCATAAGTTGACCTCGTCGTGGACGTTGGGGAAAACTCCGTGTTCTTGACCATGACGGGTTTGATTCAATCAGTTCAATCAATTCAATCACTCGAACGTCCCGTCGTAAAGAAGTTCTTAAGTCAGGGCTGCCGTCACACTGATAAGCCGTCGTTTCCCCCTCGCGCGTAACGTGTTGATTCAACTGCTCTGCAAGCTGTGTAAGGTCTCCCCAGAGGCCAGAATGCTGTCGACCCCGAATGAATGCTGCACAGCAAAGAGTGGTTTAGGTAAGGGATAGGTATAGGTATAGCTAGGGAGAGGGTTATACGGTGTAAGCGGGGAGCTTGCACGTGTGGTGGATTGTTGCCGGTGTTGTGTGTTGGTCTGGAGCAGTTGTTGCTATGCTTCAGGCTGTGACGAGCACTGACGCACGCTGCTTATTAAGTTCGACCCGAGGGGGAAGCAGGCCGGTAGCCTTCCGCAGGGAAGAGCCAAAGTTGGTAAATAGGGCTTCCATGCCGTCAAGCGTGTCGTTAGCCAGTTCGGGTTCGCGGTACTTGGATTTGAGGGGCGGTCTGTAGATCTTCCGC
>Ga0307981_1003568_pt1 | contig 11578 bp, 12 predicted proteins | sample OrgLakmetagen987_FD_201849 | JGI IMG/M metagenome (GOLD analysis project Ga0307981, IMG submission 201849) | Saline water microbial communities from Organic Lake, Antarctica - #987 | ecosystem: Environmental > Aquatic > Non-marine Saline and Alkaline > Saline | place: Antarctica: Organic Lake... | reverse complement strand
AGACCAAACGGTGCCATCCAGCCCGTCAGCGCCAGATCGACCAGAAACGGCTCCACGATCCAATGCATCGACACGCCGAAATAGCCCAGCCCAAAGAACCAGCCCAGCCAGCCTGCCTGTCTGCGTGTCGTCGTCGCCCTGAACAGCCAGAACACCGCGATCAGCCCGGCCAGAGCCACAGGCATCAGATCGAACGGAGCCTGCCCCAGCGCCAACGCCACCCCACAGGCAAAGCCCAGAGCGAGCCGCTTGCGTCCCGTCAAAACCCGTTTGCTCATCTCCCCGTCGATCCACCCGGTTCCTGGTGATACAAGGCTTGTGTCCTGGGAAAAGGGATTGCCCAGGTTATTTTGAGGCGCACGGAATTGCAGCGCACATGCTTGAGACGCACATGCTTGAGACGCACAGGCTGGAGACGCATAGGCTGGAGACGCATAGGCTGGAGGTGCATAGGCTGGAGGTGCGCTGGCTGCAGAGCCTGCACCATCTCAGGCACCAGAACCGACCGCAAAGTGGCAAGGCCCGCCCTGCCTGCCCTGCCCGGCTTGCCCACCACATCCGACGACCGCAGAGATGTCTCAGCCATTGGCGGCCGGTTTCTCCGCCACGCTGCCCGCCAGAGACCCGCTTCCCAAACCCGAGACCGCGCCGCGCGATGTGGCCCGGATGGAGTCGGGCAGCCGCACGCGCAGGCGTTTGATGCGGCGCGGATCGGCGTCGATCACTTCGAACACCATCCCTGTCGGATGCGGCACCATCTCGCCGCGAGCGGGCACGTGGCCCGCAAGCATGAAAACCAGCCCGCCCAGCGTGTCGATCTCTTCGGCGTCGATCGTGTCGTGATCGGTCAGTTGCACACCGATCTCGTTCTCGAAATCTTCAAGAGGGGTGCGCGCGAGCGCCATGTAACAGCCGGTTTTCTCCAGCGTCCAAAGCTGGTCCTCGTCAGTGTCGTGCTCGTCCTCGATCTCGCCGATGACCTGTTCGATCAGATCCTCGATCGTGACCAGCCCGTCGACCCCGCCGTATTCGTCGATCACCAGCGCCATGTGGCGGCGTTCGGTCTGCATCTTGGTCAGCAGCACGCCGATCGGCATCGACGGCGGCACGAAGAGCAATTCGCGCAACATCTGCGTCAGGTCAAAATCCACGCCTTCGCGGTTGAACCCGTGGCTAAGCGCGAAATCCTTGAGATGCGCAAAGCCCAGGGGCGTGTCCAGCGTGCCCGCATAGACCGGCAGCCGTGTCATGCCCGAATCGCGAAAGATCGCCACCAATTCGTCCTTTGTGATGGTGTCGGGCACCGCCACGATCTCGGCCTTGGGGATGGCGACATCCTCGACCCGCATGCGGCGCAGGTTCATCATGCCGTGCGGACGGTTCTGCGCGGCGCTGTCTGCGGCGTCGGTTTCGGGCGGATTGAACGCGCCGATGATGCGGGCCAGAAAGCCGGGGCGGACCTCGGTCGTCTCTGCCGCGGCGGCCTTGCCGGCGGCATCCGCGACGGGGACCAGCGCCGGGACCGACGCCGTCGCGCGGATCGCAATCTGGTTGGAATGGTCTGTATGATCTTTGTGATCTTTGCCCAGCGCGCCCTGCGCTGCTTTAGAAGAGCCGTCTGTATCGCCCATCGTGTGTTCGTTTTTCCTGTTGTGACCGGGTCAGGTGTGACCCTTATTATTGCTATATGGGTCCGCGACCCCGAGTTTTCCAAGTATCGCCGATTCGAGCCGTTCCATCACCTGTGCATCCGCATCCGCGATGTGATCGTGCCCCAGAAGATGCAATACAGCGTGAACAATCAGATGTAACGCATGATCGGTCAGCGGAATTCCGCCCATCTGCGCCTCTTTCGCACAGGTCTCATAGGCGATGGCGATGTCACCAAGGCTTTGTGGTGCGGGTGAGGGCGGCAGATCGAGCGGTGTGTCGCCGGGGGGCGCAAGGTCGAAGGCAGGCCATGACAGCACATTGGTGGGCTGCGGCTTGCCTCTGAAATCGGCATTGAGACCGGCGATGCGTGCATCGTCGCAGGCGAGGATGGCGATCTCGAATTTGGCAGGGTCGAGCGTCAGGTGGGACAGCGCAGCCATCGCGGCCGTCTCGGCCAGAATGTCGAGTCGGGCGGCTTGCCAGCGCGCGTCCTCAAAGATCGTGTCGGTGAGCATGTGGAACCGCCGTGGGGCCAGCCCCCAGGCCCCCCCGAGGTTTATCTGGCAAGATGAAAGGGGCGCGGGTTACGCGGTGTCGGCCTCGTAGGCTTCGATGATCGCGGCTACGAGTGGATGGCGGACCACGTCCTTGGCGGTGAAATAGTTGAAGCCGATTTTGGGGATATGGCCCAGCAGGCGTTCGGCATCGGCCAGCCCCGAGGGCACGCCGCGCGGCAGGTCGGACTGGGTGCGGTCGCCTGTGATGACCATGCGCGAGCCTTCGCCCAGACGCGTCAGGAACATCTTCATCTGCATGGTGGTGGCGTTCTGCGCCTCGTCGAGCACGACAAAGGCGTTGCTCAGCGTGCGGCCGCGCATGAAGGCCAGCGGCGCGATCTCGATCCGCTTTTCCTCGCGTAGTTTGGCCAGCTGTTTTCCGGGCAGGAAATCCCCCAGCGCGTCGTAAAGCGGCTGCATGTAGGGGTCCACCTTTTCCTCCTGTGTGCCGGGCAGGAAGCCGAGGCGTTCGCCCGCCTCGACCGCGGGGCGGCACAGGATGATCTTGTCGACGGCGCCGGTGATGAACAAGGACACGCCCACGGCCACCGCCAGATAGGTCTTTCCGGTGCCCGCGGGGCCGATGCCAAAGGCCAGTTCCTGCGCGAAGAGCGAGCGGACATAGGCCTTTTGCGCGGCGGTGCGCGGCTCCACCAGCTTTTTGCGGGTCTTGATTTCGACGTGGTCACCTGCCGGGATTGCGCCCCGATCCCTGGGCGCGGTGTCACTCGGGCCCATGCGCAATTCGCGGTCGATATCGCCCGGCTCTACGCTGCGACCGGCCTCGAGGCGTTGGTAAAGCGCGTTGAGCACCTCGATCGCCCCGGCCTGCGCGTCAGCCTCGCCCATGATGGCGATCAGGTTGCCCCGGCGCAGGATTTGCACGCTGAGTTTCTGCTCTATCACGGCCAGATTGCGGTCGTGTTCGCCGCACAGATCGATCAGCAACCGGTTGTCGGGAAATTCGATCTGTGCCGGGTCGAGTGTGCCTGTGGTCACGCATGTCTCCTGCACGAGGGGTTTGGATTTGGGTGGCATGATGCCCCTGCGTCAGGATGGCACACAGCCTGTGCCAAAGACACAAACCGCCGCGCAACCCGGTCGGGCGGCACGGCGGTGACGTGGTCATATGGGGCCACGATCAGATCGGGTCACCGATGATCGAGGTCGAGCCTTGCTTGAAATCGCCCGTCGCCACAGTGGGCGGCGCCGCACCCGAGCAGACCGGCTTGCCGAACTTGTCGAGCCGGGCCGAGAGGTATCCCTCGACGCCGTCATCGATGATCCAGTGATCGCAGCCGACGGGGTCGACCCAGATTCCGGCGCGCATCTGGCTCAGATCGTCGATGTCGAAAAAGCCCCGGTCGATGGATTTGTCCGGCCCCGCGTCGCAGGCTGCCAGCGTCGCCGCCACGCCCAGCGCGAGAGAGATTTTGAGAATGTTCATGTCTATCCCCCTCAGCGGATGCAGATGATTTCGACGCGGCGGTTCTTGGCCATGCCGGTCGCGGTGTGGTTGGTCGCCGCCGGAAGGCGTTCGCCGTAGCCCCGCACGTCGACGACGCGCGCGCCGGTCGATTGCGCCACGCGGGCCACGGAATTGGCCCGGTTCATCGACAGACGCATGTTGTATTCATCGCTGGCACGGCTGTCGGTGTGGCCTGCGATGATGTAGGCGCTGGCATTGGCGCCGGCGAAGAACTCCCTCAGGCGCTGCTGGCCGTGCTGGGTGATGTGGTATTTGTCGGTCGCAAAGAACTGGTCGGTGTTCATTACGCCGCAGACGTTGCCCCGACGGCAGACCGGAATGCCCTGACGGGTGACGTGCGGTGTCATGTAGCCTTCGACGCCGTCGTCCATCACCCAATGTTCGCAGCCATCGGGATCGACCCAGATGCCCGGAATATAGCGTTCGCCGCGCACCGTGCGGTTCTGTGTCGAGATGATCGGATCGCCCGACATCTGCGCGTGGTGTGCGTATGCGGGTGTCACCCCGGCCATCAGCGTTGATGTGACCGCGAAGGCCGCCCCCGCGATAGCTGCATATACGGCTTTGGAAATTTGCTTTGCCACAGCCACTGTCCCTTTTTTCTGTTTCCCCCGGAAGCCGCCAACGTCGAAAACCGGGCAGAATCAGTTTTCGCGGCTCAAACTCACTGTAATCAACACATTAGCAAACAATCCATAAGTGTGAAGCGAAAAACACCAGATATTGTGGCAAAACGCGCGGCATTGACTAAGCCTGCGCTTTTTTGCCTGTGGATGGATGCTGTTTTCGTCGCCAGGCCAAGGCGTTATGCAGCGAGGTTGATGTCGTGTGCGAATGCTGGGCCATGGCGTTTGAAGGCGCTCCGTGGACTGGTCGAGGCGCGAAACAATGCTCCTGATCCGCCATGACTGATCCTCATTGGTTAACAATTGATGAAAATACTTGGGATTCGTTTCAAGAAGTCGGTATTCTGAATTTCGGCAACGTGGGGGGTGTGCTGTGGGATTCTGTCACCGGATTTTCGGGGCGGTTCGGCACGCGACTCTTTGCAACATCCCAGAACGGGATGTTCTCTTTCCCGGAACGGGACGCAGACGCATGCAATCAGCACGAGGAGGTCATGAGACCATGAAATCGATACTCAGCGCGGCCATTCTGGCCCTGGTGGTCGCCGCACCGGCCACCGCCGACCACAAGAAATACGGCCACAGTAACAGCCACGGGCATTATCAGGAAACCCAGCGGCAGGCCGGAACGATCGTCGTCAGCTGCTTTCGCGGACCCTGGAACGACGTGATCTGGGACCGGCCCAATGCCGTCTTCATCGATAGCCTGGTGGCCATCGGCTATACCTTTACCACCGCCCATGCCATCGGGGAGCGGGTCTGCCGCGACAAGGCTCTGGTCAACAACCCCGGATCGCTGACGACCACGATGCGCCGCATCTACAACGATGCGAATTCGCGCCGGAACCTGAACTGAAGCGGGTTTGAACCGTCTGCGCGGCGCGCCTAGATCAGCGCGCCGCGCAACGAATTGGCCGAGCTTTCGACGATACGCACCCGGCGAATGTCGCCGCGCTGCACATCGGGCGCGTCGGCGTGCACCGCATGCAGATAGCCTGATTTGCCGCCCATCTGACCGGGCAGGCGTCCGGGCTTTTCAAAGAGCACATCCATCTCGCGACCGACCATGTCGTCCTGTGCGCCGCGTTGCTGGCGGGTCAAAAGGGCCTGCAGGCGGCGCAAACGGTCGTCTTTCTCGTCCTCAGGCACCTGCGCGCGTTCCGCCGCGGGTGTGCCGGGCCGGGTCGAGTATTTGAACGAATAGGACTGGCCGTAATTCACCGCCTCGATCAGATCGAGCGTGGCCTGAAAGTCGGCTTCGGTCTCTTCGGGGAAGCCGACGATGAAATCGCCCGACAGCAGAATGTCGGGCCGCGCGGCGCGGATGCGTTCGATCACGTTCAGATAGCTTTGCGCGGTATGGCTGCGGTTCATTCGCTTGAGGATCAGGTCGCTGCCCGATTGCACGGGCAGGTGCAGGTAGGGCATCAGCTTGTCGCAGGTGCCGTGCGCCTCGATCAGGTCGTCGGACATGTCGTTGGGGTGGCTGGTGGTAAAGCGGATGCGGGCCAGCCCGTCGATCTCGTTGAGTTGCCAGATCAGATCCGCCAGCGACAGCTCGCCCGAGGTCCCTGTCCCGTGATAGGCGTTGACGTTCTGGCCAAGCAGGGTGATTTCGCGCACGCCACGCTCGACCAGATCGCGCGCCTCCGACAGGATGCGGGCGGCGGGGCGCGACACCTCGGCCCCCCGCGTGTAGGGCACCACGCAAAAGGCGCAGAACTTGTCGCAGCCTTCCTGAACGGTCAGAAAGGCGGTGGGGCCGCGCGGGGCTTTGGGGCGGGCCTTAAGATGCTCGAACTTGTCCTCTTCGGGGAAATCTGTGTCCAGCGCCTTTTCGCCCCGACGCACGCGCGCCTCCATCTCGGGCAGGCGGTGATAGCTTTGCGGGCCGACGACCAGATCGACCAGCGGCTGGCGGCGCATGATCTCGGCGCCCTCGGCCTGGGCCACGCAGCCTGCCACGCCGATCTTGAGATCCGGGTTCTCGGCCTTGAGATGCTTGAACCGGCCCAGTTCCGAATAGACCTTTTCGGCGGCCTTCTCGCGGATGTGGCAGGTGTTGAGCAGAATCATATCCGCACCCTCGGGGGAATTGACCTGCTCGTAGCCCTGCAACGCCTCGGCCATACGCTCGCTGTCGTAGACGTTCATCTGGCAGCCATAGGTCTTGAGGTAGAGCTTTTTCGGGGCGGTCATGGCATGGGCTCCTGTCGCGGGTGAAGCCGCGCAATACCGCAAAACCGCCCCTGCTTGCAATGCACACAAAATTCACCGATTCTGATACATGAAACGCACGAACCCGTTGCGAGGGGCATCAATGGCGGACCTACATTTCGAAAACCTGCGCGATCTGGCGAACCGGGGCAAGGCCGCGCTGGGGACAAGGGCACCGGGCAAGGGCCCCGTGGCGCTGGTGCTGGTCGAGGACCGGGTCGAGGTGGACACCACGCTGCGCCACCACCAGCAACTGGGCTTTACCACGCTGATCGCCTGCATGCCGCGCGAATTCGAGCTGGCCCCCGATCTGGCACCGCATGTGCTGCGGGTCGATTACCAGATGAGCACGGACGGCGCGACCGAGACGGCGGTGAACACGGTGATGCGCCTGTGCCCCGAGCGGTGGATATTCTGGTGTTACAATTGCGAATATCTGTTCTATCCGTTCTGCGAGACCCGCGCAGTAGGCGAGATGCTGGCCTTTCACACCGAAGAGCGGCGCCACGCGATGCTGTGTTATGTCGTCGATCTTTATGCGGGCAATCTGAACCGCTGGCCAGACGCCGTGTCGCTGGACGATACCTGGATGGACAAATCAGGCTATTACGCGCTGGCTCGGCCTGATCCGCTGAACCACGGCCACCCCAAGGAACGACAGCTGGATTTCTTCGGCGGTCTGCGCTGGCGCTACGAGGAACACGTGCCCGCGCAAAAGCGCAAGATCGACCGGATCGGACTGGTGCGGGGCCGTGCGGGCGTCAATCTTCGCAACGATCACACCTTCGACGACGAAGAGCTCAACACCTATGCCTGTCCGTGGCACAACAACCTGACGGCGACGATCGTGTCGTTCCGCACCGCCAAGGCGCTGAAAAAGAACCCCGGATCGACATTCGAGATCCAGACGTTTCGCTGGCACAATTCAACGCCGTTCGACTGGCATTCGCGCCAATTGCTCGATCTGGGGCTGATGGAGCCCGGGCAGTGGTTCTGAGCAATGCGCCGGATGTTGTCAGATGCGGGCAAATATGCCCTGGACCCTGGATCGCGGGGCGCCTGGATCGCGGGGCCCCTGGATCGCAGGGCGCCTGGATCGCAGGGCCCCTGGATCGCAGGGCGCCTGGATCGCAGGGCCCCTGGATCGCAGGGCGCCTAGATCGCGGGCTGCATCGCATCATAGCTGCACAGGCCTGTGTGGCCGTCGCTCGCACGCACCAATGTGCCGCCGTTGAAGACCGCATGCACGTATTTGGGCGCCAACGTCTCGTCATAGACGTAGGACACGCAGGTCTCATCCGAATTGGCAGGGCTACGCTCGGACCCGGATTCCGCGCCTGTGATCCGGCCGACCCGGCCCGGCGTCATCCCGGGCTCGAGCCTGTCGACGGGGCTGTCGCGGCTGCCCTGGATGGCACCCGAATGACTGCCGGGGCCACAGGCGGTCAGCGCAAGGGCACAGATCCAGATGAGGTGGCGCATGGGGATTTCCCTTCAGAGGTTGTCGTAGTGCGGCATGCCCAGCACGTGGAACCCGCCGTCGACATGGATAATTTCGCCCGTGGTGCACTTGCCTGCGTCGGAGGCGAGATAGACCGCCGTGCCGCCCACCGCCTCGAGCGTGGCATTGGCCCCCAAAGGCGCGTTCATGTCGGTGTGTTTGTAGGTCTTGCGCGCACCGCCGATGGCGGCCCCAGCGAGGGTCTTCATCGGACCGGGCGAGATGGCGTTGACGCGGATGCCGTCCGCACCAAGGTCATTGGCGAGATAGCGCGTCGCGGCCTCCAGCGCGGCCTTGGCCACGCCCATCACGTTGTAATTGGGCACAACGCGGTTCGACCCCTGATAGGTCAGGGTTAGCAGCGTGCCGCCATGTTCGGTCATCAGGGGGTAGGCGCGCCGCGCGATCTCGATGAAGGAATAGGCGCTGATGTCGAGAGTGTTTTTGAAGTTCGCGCGAGACGTGTTGATGAACCGGCCCGTGAGTTCGGATTTGTCGGAAAACGCGATGGCATGGACGACGAAATCAATGGTGGGCCAACGGGCTGACAAAGCGTCGAACGCGGTATCCAAAGACGCATCGTCGGTCACATCCACGTCGACCATGAAATCGCTACCCACCGATGCTGCGAGGGGTTCAAGCCGCTTGCCGAACGCCGCGCCCTGATAGGTGAACGCCAGCTCCGCCCCCGCCGCGTGCATGGCGCGGGCAATCCCCCAGGCGATGGAGCGTTCGTTCGCGACACCCATGATCAGGCCGCGTTTTCCGTTCAATGAAATGGTCATCGGGCTATTCGCGAACCTTGCTGAGCAGCATGGAGCCGTTGGTGCCCCCAAAGCCGAATGAATTTGTCATCACGGTATCCAGCCCCGCATTGTCCACCCGTTCGGTGGCAATCTCTGCCGGTTTCAGCGCCGGATCGAGCGTGTCGACATTGATCGACGGGGTGATGAAATCATGTTCCAGCATCAGCATGCAATAGATCGCCTCTTGCCCGCCGGTCGCGCCCTGAGAATGGCCGGTCATGGATTTGGTGGAGCTGACCGGGGGTGTCGTGCCGTCTCCGAAGACCCTGCGCACCGCTTCGATCTCGCCCACGTCGCCGACCGGGGTCGAGGTGCCATGCGCGTTGATATAACCCACCTTGCGGTCCTCGTTGAGCGTGCGCAGGGCACCGCGCATGGCCCGCTCGCCGCCTTCGCCCGACGGGGCCACCATGTCCGCGCCGTCGGATGTGGCCGCAAAGCCTGTCACCTCGGCATAGATATGCGCACCGCGCGCCAAAGCCCGCTCCAGCGGTTCCAGCACCACGATGGCACCACCGCCCGAGATCACGAACCCGTCGCGATCAGCATCGAACGCGCGGCTCGCCTTTTCGGGCGTGTCGTTGAACTTGCTGCTCATCGCGCCCATCGCATCGAAAAGACACGACAGCGTCCAGTCCAGTTCCTCGCCGCCGCCCGCGAACATGATGTCCTGCGTGCCCAGCGCCACCTGTTGCGCCGCCATGCCGATGCAATGCAAGGACGTCGAACAGGCTGACGTGATCGAGAAGTTCATGCCCTTGATCTGATAAGCCGTGGCCAGATTGGCGCTGACCGTGGACGACATCGTCTTGGGAACGGCGAAAGGCCCGATCCGCTTGGTCGCGCCGGTCTTGAGAACGCTCTGATGCGCGGCAAACATCGCCGAGGTGGACGGCCCGCCAGATCCTGCGATCAGTCCCGTCATCGGGTCAACCACCTCATTGGGCGTCAATCCCGCATCTGCAATCGCCTGCCCCATCGCGATATGCGCATAGGCGGCCCCTGCCCCCATGAAGCGCAGCGTGCGTTTCTCGACATGCTCGGACACGTCGATCCGCGGCACACCGGCGATCTGGCTGCGAAACCCATGCTCGGCCATCTCGGGCGAGGCTGTGATGCCCGACGTGCCAGCCTTGAGCGAGGTCAGCACCTCATCCTTGGAATTGCCGATGCTGGAAACGATGCCCAACCCAGTGACGACGACACGGCGCATGTCCGCACTCCCTTGATATGTCAAGTTCTGTTTAGGACAGGGTTGGGCCGGGGTGCAACCACATTGGGCGAAATGTGCCCGTCGGCGCGTGATCCAGCGGACGCGCAATGTCCGTCAGGAAGTGAAGAAGCCACAAGCATTGCGGCACAGCGGAATTCCATTTTCTCGCCCCTCAACTCTCCGACAACGCCACCTTCAAGTCCTTGACCTGATAGATCACCTCGCCATCCGCCTCGACGATGCCGTCGGCCACGCCCATGGTCAGGCGGCGGGTCTGGATCGCCTTGGTGAAGTCGATCTTATACGTCAGCAGCTTGCGGTCGGGGCGCACCATGCCGGTCAGCTTGACCTCGCCCACGCCCAGCGCATAGCCGCGCCCCTGCCAGCCGCGCCAGCCCAGATTGAAGCCGGTCAGCTGCCACAACCCGTCCAGCCCCAGACACCCCGGCATGATCGGATTGCCGGGAAAGTGGCACTCGAAGAACCAAAGGTCGGGCGTGATGTCGAATTCGGCCACCACATGCCCCTTGCCATGCGCGCCGCCGTCGCCAGAAATATCGGTGATCCGGTCCATCATCAGCATCGGCGGCCCGGGCAGCTGCGCGTTGCCGGGGCCGAAAAGATCGCCTCGGGCACATTTCAAAAGGGCGTCGCGGTCAAAGCTGCTGGGGTAATCGGTCATGCGCGCTGTTCATTCCGTTGCGTTGCTTCAGGGGATGGCGATCTGGCCGAATACCTAGCAATTGCCCGGTGAGCGCGCAAGCGGCCGTCGCAGCCCCGCCTTCGGAGACGATCTTGCGATCGGGGCGCGCGGGTGGTGAAATGCCCCATCGGGTGGTTCAGTTTCAGTATTGGTGCATGGTCGGTCTGTTGGCATGATGGTTTTGGGCACCGGTGGACATTAGCCTGAGGCGCTGTATGGCCTGACACTATTGTAGTGACGGCGCCAACTTCCACGATCCAGGCCCACACTTTTTTGTTTGGCGATAAATTCCGCGCCATTGTCCGACCTGATATATTCTCGCGCCATCGCCGACGGTGTCGTCGTGGACACAAGAGAGACGGTGCCGGACGGTGACAGCTATCAAATGACCAATAATTCGAGCTGGGGGTCAGGTGGCACGGCAACATAGTCACGCTGAGCCGCGATATCGGCGGGACGACATTCTTTGCAATACATAAAGCGTTGGTTGCTGGCACAGACATGGGCAATGCCGCACAAAATGCTCGTGCGAGTCAGGGCCATTTGATAGAGCCTGAAAACCATTTGCAATTCAGTTGATTGACTGAATCTATGCTCCGACGGCTCACGATGGAGGTGGCAGGCATGGTTTCGGTTCGTTCAGTATTGCGGCAAATCCCTGATCCGCGGGGGAAGAAGGGGCGTCAGCATCGGCTCGAAGCGATTGTTGGGCTTATGTTGTTGTCGATGCTCAGTGGGCGCAGGGGCATGTTGGCGGCGCATCGGCTGGGTCGCAGCTTGCCGCGCAGGGAGTTGAACCGTCTCGGCTTTCGC
>Ga0307981_1003567_pt1 | contig 11579 bp, 2 predicted proteins | sample OrgLakmetagen987_FD_201849 | JGI IMG/M metagenome (GOLD analysis project Ga0307981, IMG submission 201849) | Saline water microbial communities from Organic Lake, Antarctica - #987 | ecosystem: Environmental > Aquatic > Non-marine Saline and Alkaline > Saline | place: Antarctica: Organic Lake... | reverse complement strand
AATAATCTACTTCCTGGTTTTATTCGGTAGCCTGATGGTGGTGATCGACTACCTGAAACGCGCCAATATCTACGGCAAGGCATCGTTACCGCTCCCGCTCCCGAGTGCTTGGCTCAATAGTCTTACACCGCTTCCCCCTGTCGTCGAGCATACTCGTTCCATCGGGCTGTCCAGTCTCGCCAAACGTGGTGATTCATTTGTCTATCTCACCGATAACAAAGAAGCTGCGGCTAAAATACCCGAGTCCTTTTCACTCATTTCACTGAGGCGTAAACGGGCTGAAGTCCTGCGTGCCGAAGGCGAGCAGGGGATGATCGATGACGACTTTATCTTTGAAGCTATTTGGTATGGTCGCAGCTCATTTGTTGTCGATTCCGCCGACCGATCCGAAAAACTACTGGAACGCTTTATTGAACTTCTCACCAAACGTAAGGAAACCCGCGCCAAGGTCAGCCAGAGCGTGCACCTCGTCTGGGATATCACTCATCCGATTCCCGAGGCACAGAAAGAAAAATTCACCCGTTTGGCTAAAGCCACCGGATTTTCGCTAATCCTTTGCAATGATTCCATTGCCTGAGCCACTCGATAGACCAGTCCAAGGGGCTCGATCATACTCACCATGTCTTCGACCTAGTTAGGAAGCCGTAAACAACCAAGCAGCCTTAAAGGTTAGCTGATAGACCTCAACTGATTCATCCTTAAACTATTCAATCCATGAAATCCTTTCCATTTCTCTCCCCAGCTCTGTTTTTGAGCTTTTTTATCTCTCCACTTGCTGCCGAGGAACGCACACATACTGCAGAGCAACAAGAAACATTGTCCAATGGTGGTGTCCTAGCAGTAGCTGAGTCAGTAAGGTCTGCGAAACTTCCGGATTTAACCAAAGGTGATCTTGTCCCTGATGGTAAGAATGGACCACCGATACCATGGACTCTCGGGCCTAGCGGTGTCGTCGGGATCTTCGTTGGTAATAAATTCAAGGGCGACCAATTTCAGGTGCAAGCGACCCTGAAAGGCTCACCAGCCGAAGGTAAGTTCCGGCGGGGTGATGTCCTTATCGGGATGAATGGCAAGAAGTTCGTCTCTGGTGGTCACCTTGGCCACATTATAGGAAAGGGAGTCATTGAGGCCGAGCGCAAGATCAATGCAGGAAAGATCAGCTTTATGGTCTGGCGCGATCAAAATTATGTCAAACGCAGCGGCAAAAAAGACATCTCTTCTGTCGATATCGATGACCTGTTTGACAAAGCGCGTAGCGATAACAGTCTCTACGAGTGGAAGCCTGAAAAAGGACGTGAAAAGGAAGCAATGGGCTTCGGCGAATTCCCCATTCTTCCCAGTAACTTGGAAGTCGAGCTCACCCTGCGCGTGCTTCCTGATTATAGCGATACCGCTCCATTCGATTGCCCGAAAACAAATCAGATCCTCGAGGATGCCTGGAAGGTGTTGGAGAAAAAATTTATTGCGGACCCCAAGAAACCGCGCAGTGGACGTGGAGGGATGATAGAAGCGATCGCACTAGTCGCTTCCGGAAAACCGGAACACCGTAAGCTGGTCCATGACTGGGTGCGGAGCAAGAATGGCAAAAAGTGGCATCCGCCAACCACTCCCGCGGGGACGATGTTTAAGCCAGGTTACAAGGGTTACAAGGGAATGCAGAGTTGGCATCATGGTTTCACCGGTCTTAACTGCGCTCTCTACTACGATGCTACGGGAGATGATTTTGTCCTTCCTGCTTTGCGCAAGTATGCCATCGATACTGCGATGGGCCAGAGTGGTGGCGGTAGCTGGGGTCACACCTTTGCATACCCCTCCTTCAATGGCGGTGAGCTTCACCGGATGAACCCTGGATACGGTGCTCTTAATGCGGCGGGTAATCGTTGTTTCTTCCTTATAGCCCTAGCTAAGAAGCTTGGTGTAGAGCACCCTGAGATCGATCAAGCTATTGTGCGTGCCCATCACTTTTTCGGCTCCTATGTTGACCAAGGTGCTATTCCCTACGGTGATCATCCTGCAGCTGCGACGGACGATAGTAACGGTAAGAACACTGGTATCGCTTTCGCTATGAAAATACTCGGCGATAAATACGGTGCTAAATACTTTGCACAGATGTCCACGCATTGTTCGTTCACTCGCCGTGGTGGCCATGCGCATGATTACCACGGTAACTGGTCATCTTGGGCAGCGACACTTTGTGGTCCCGAGGGGCGGATTCTCGCGGAGCGAAACCTGCGCTGGCGTCGTACGCTCTGCAGAATGTTCGATGGTAGTTTCGTCTATCATACACCTACCGACTTCAAGACGCTTCGCGACCCCACCGCTACCGAGGTTATTCACCAAGCTGTCGCGCTGAAGCAGACGCTTATCACTGGCAAGGATCTGGACGAAGATTTATTCACCACTGAGGAGGAAATGAAACAACTTCTGGCAAGTGCCATACCTCAACTTAATGATACGATGTTAATCGAGCGCGCTGGTAAGCCATGGCGTGAGAGGAGCACTGATGATCTCTTCGGTCTGGTCAATATCTTCAAACCCAAAGCACGTGGACAAGTCGCCACCGAGCTGGGTAAACGTTTCAAGGCCGGCGAGAAGGAAATCGTGCCGCGACTAGTGAGTCTTCTTAGTAGTGATGATGCTCGCAGCCGTGACGGCGCCTGCCGCGGATTACTTGCCTGTGGTTCAGACTCCGTGCTGGCGAACCTTTCCAAAATCATTAAACTGCTTAACGATCCGAAGGACTTCGTGCGTATCATGGCAGTGAAGACGATCTCGAAGAGCTCTGATGCTGAGGAAACGCAGCTGGCGATGCTGAAGGCGACGGTAGCCGATCCAAAATCGCTGGCACCGAACAGCGTTCGCAATGCCACCCAGTCAGCGATGTTTGCCAAGGCAACGAAACTCGGAAACAAACCGTTCGAGGCTGGTTTTGATGAAGAACTCGTTCGCCAAGCGATCGAGGATGTACTCTTGCTCGACCCTGTCGGAGACGGTGGTTTTGTGGAATCCCGCACTAATGTCTGGGACAAGGATACTGTTGTGAAGATTGCAGGGCCATTGACTTTTGCTGCCGAGGAAGAGCAGATTGTCGAGCAGATGTTCGCTAATCGCTGCGAGCCAGCTCAAGCGATGCTAGGTAAGTTCGGCTACCGCGAGGCCGTCCAGGCCACCGCTCATCGTCTTCGCAAAAAAGCTGCGATCCCGCGGCATATCAGGCCATACGTTGGTTTCAAGCGTAACTTGATCGATCCGGATGCGGTCACCAAGCAGCCGGCAGCCTTTCATGAGTTTATTGAACTATTCGGCGTAGCGCTCATTGATGATCCGCTAATACAGGTGATGAAGCTTGAGAGTGATAAGAAAGTTTACTACGATATGGATAAATTTTATGAACTCATTGTAGCGGAGAAAAAGCCAATCACGCTACCAAGTATTGCTCCAGATGTGCAGAAGATGTTCCAGGGGAAATTAGATGAAGTCGATGGCACTGGAGAGAAACTCAAGCTCTGCCGTGCCGCATTGAGTGACCCGTCTAGTAAAACTTATTTTCGTCAGATAGCGGCGATGAATTTCCTCAGTGAAATGCTCGCTCAGGACGCATTAGAAGATCTGGTTCCCTATTTAGGACACGACTACTGGCGTTTGCGTGAGCACAGTCAGAACCTTGCCGTCGGGATGGTTCCCGCTGTTGGGGAGGGAAAAATCACTGAGATTTTCAAAAAGACGAAGGACACGAAAGCTGCCGCCGGCATCCTCGAAATGCTCGCCACCGCAAACTCTGCTACTGGCCTCAAACTTGCTAAGGAGGCAATGAGTCACCACCAACCTTTGGTCCGCCAGGCCGCCATCAAAGCAGCCTTCGCTATCGGCGGAGACAAGATGTTACCAAGTGTCTTAGCGCAGCTGAAGCAAGCAAACACCCAAGAGGATCTGATCGGTTGCGAACAGGCTATCCTTTCTCGTCTTGATAATCCAGCGCATGTAGGAAACGTGAGTAAGGCGATTGTCGCCATGCTGTCCAATACTACTGAGCAAGCGCGTCCGACACTGTATTACATCCTTGCCCAACTCAGCGACGCCGGAAGTATGGCTGCCCTTAAGAAAGTAGGGGAGGGCGATGACATGGTCGCGTTTGCAGAGCTCGTCTTCGCGCTGTCATACTCACCGAGCCGCGAGGCTGACCAGATGTTACTCGATTTCGCCATCTCCAGCCCGACTAAAGCCAAGATTGTTGGTGCCCAGTCGGTTCGCCGGATGGTGTTGGGTCCTAAAGGTTATGGCGACATCACCAGCAAGGAGCGCTTGGATTTTGCCGATGCCATGCTCAGGCTCAATCTCGATAAACGTCTCATCAGCTACCTCGGGCATATTCACGAGCCTCGCGCTCTGAAAACCTTGATGTATTGCTTGCGAAAAGGGGTTTCCACTGCAGCGGAAAGCTTGATTTCTTCCGCCGAGGGAATGGGTAAACTCTCCAATGCTGATGGCAAAATCGCCGCGAAATCACTGCAGGACGTGATAGAATACATCGAGGTCACTCAACTCCGCGGTGGTCTTGATGGTAAGGATTTCAGATACTATCCAATGTGGAAAGTTCTCCAGGCCCGCGCCGGCAAAGTGCTGCTTAAAGTCCACAAACCCGAAGAAGCTCCGATCGATGGCTTTGACCTACTGGAACTGGATGACTAATTACTGGAACTCTGAAAGCATATCCAAAATCACCCAATTTATCTATTAACATTCACACTATGAAAACCACACACTTTTTCACTCCAGCCCTCTTATTGAGCTTTTTCATTACGCCACTCATTGCAGAGGAGCGGACACATACCGCGGAACAACTCGCTGCACTGGCCAAGGGTGATGACCTCACGGAGACTGAATCAAAACGCCCCGCCAACCTACCCGACCTGACCAAGGGTGAGCCGGTTCCAGGTGGTACATCAGAAGCTCAAATCTGGACATTCGGACCAACTGGTATTGCCGGAATTATGGTTGGAAAATTCAAAGGCGATCAAATCCTGGTACAGGCGACCTTGAAAGGCTCACCGGCCGAGGGTAAATTCAACAAAGGTGATGTCATTACCGGAATCAATGGTAAGAAATTTGTCGCTGGCGAGCACTTGGGATATCTCATCGGCAAGGCGATTATTGAGGCCGAACGCGAGAAAAATGCCGGCAAGATGACCTTCCAAGTCTGGCGCGATAAAAATTACATCAAACGTTACGGTAAAAAAGACGTTTCAGGCGTCGATATCGACGATCTCTTCGACAAAGCTCGTGGTGACAATACGCTCTACGAATGGAAGAATGAAAAAGCCCGCGAAAAGGAAGCTCAGGGGTTTGATGAATTTCCCATCCTTGCCAGTAATTTTGAGGTAGACCTGACCATGCGCACTTTTCCGGACTACAGCGAAACCGCGCCCTACGACTGCCCGAAAACCAACAAGATCCTCGAGGAAGCCTGGGAGGTGTTAGAGAAAAAATTTGTTGCCGACCCGAAAAATCCCCGTAGCGGCAGGGGAGGTATTCTGGAAGCCATCGCCCTGGTTGCCTCTGGGAAACCCGAACACCGCAAGCTTGTGCACGACTGGGTGCGTACCAAAAATGCCAAGCAATGGCATCCTCCGACGGTGCCTGCAGGGGCGATGTTTGAGCCGGGTTATAGGGGAGGGAAAGGCTACCAGAGCTGGCACCACGGATTTACTGGACTCAATTGCGCGCTCTACTATGAAGCCACCGGTGACAAATTTGTCCTGCCCGCTCTGCGTAAATACGCGATCGACACTGCGATGGGCCAGAGCGCCGGTGGTAGTTGGGGCCATACCTTTGCTTATCCTTCTTTTAACGGTGGCGAGCTCCATCGCATGAACCCAGGTTACGGTGCGCTCAATGCCGCCGGCAACCGCTGTTTCTTCCTCATTACTCTAGCGAAAAAACTCGGTGTCGAGCATCCCGAGATTGATGACGCCATCGAGCGCGCCCAGCGTTTTTTCAGCTCCTATATCGATCAGGGCTGTATTCCTTACGGCGATCACCCAGCCTACGCATCTGATGACAGCAACGGTAAGAACACCGGAGTTGCCTTTTCACTAAAACTCCTCGGCGACAAATACGGAGCCAAATATTTCGCCATGATGTCTAGCCACTGTGCCTTCAGCCGTCGCGGTGGCCACGGGACTGACTACCACGGTAACTGGTCGTCTTGGGCGGCCGCCATGTGCGGACCGGAAGTCCGGATATACCACGAGCGCAATTTGCGCTGGCGACGCACCCTATGCCGAATGTTTGATGGCAGCTTCGTTTACCATTCAGCGACCGGTCCCGAACAAGGGACGCTGCGCGATCCAACAGCAACGCATATTCTGCACCAGGCATCCCCCTTAAAACAGACTCTCATCACCGGTAAAGATATGGACGAGGAGATGTTCCTCACCGAGGAGGAAATGAATCAGCTGTTCGCTAGTGCCCGGCCACAACTCAACGACCCGATGCTGATCAAGCGCGCCGGCGCACCTTGGCAAGAACGCAGCACCGACGAACTCTTTAAACTAATCAACATCTTTTTCCCAAAGGCCCGCTTGGTGTTCGCGAGGGAACTTGGTAAACGCTATAAGGCCGGAGAAAAAGAAATTGCACCTCGCCTCGTGAAGCTACTTGAAAGCAAGGACGCTCGCGCCCGCGAAGGTGCCTGCCAAGGACTACTAGCCTGTGGAACCGACGCTGTGCTGGCGAATCTTTCCAAAATTACCAAGCTGCTCGACGATCCTAAAGACTTCGTCCGTGTCACCGCGGTGAATGTGATTTCAAAAAGCACCGACTCCGATGAAACGCAGTTGGCGATGTTGAACGCGACGGTTGACGAGCCGAGGACAGTGGCACCGAACGGTGTCCGTAATGCCACTCAGATAGCGTTATTTACTAAGGCAACGAAACTCGGTGAGAAACCATTTGAAGCCGGGTTTGATGAGGAATTGGTTCGGCAGGCCATCGAGGACGTGCTCGTGCTCGACCCAGTCGGTGGTAAAGGTTTCGTGACGTCGCGGATCGGGGTCTGGGACAAGGACACCATCGTGAAGATTGCTGGCCCGTTGACCTTTGCTGCCGAGGAAGAGCAGGTCATCGAGCAGATGTTTGCCAATCGCTGCGAGCCAGCCCAGGGAATGCTTGGGCAATTCGGCTACCGTGAGGCCGTCCAGGCTACCGCTCACCGTCTGCGTAAGAAAGCTGCTATCCCACGCCATATCCGTCCGCATGTTGGCTTCAAGCGTAACTTGCTCGACATAGATGCGGTCAAAAAGCAGCCCGCTGCCTTCCGCGATTTTCTCGAACCGCTCACCGTTGTCCTCACCGACGAACCTGGGATGCAGTTCATAATGCTCGTGGGCAAGAAGAAGGTTCTCTACAATGTTGACAAACTGTATGGACTGATTGCCGCGGAGAAAGAACCGATCACGCTGCCGAGCATCGCCGTGGATGTGGAGAAGATGTTCCGTGTGAAACTCGATGCGCTTGACGGCGCTGAAGCGCAGCTCAAGCTCTGCCGCGCAGAGTTGAGTGACCCGTCTAGCAAAACCTATTTCCGCAAGATAGCGGCGATGAATTTCCTCAATAAAACCCTCGGTCAGGACGCACTGCAGGATCTGGTTCCCTATCTGGGACACGAATACTGGCGCCTGAATCAGCATAGCCAGAAGCTCGCTGTAGCCTTGGTCTCAGCTGGTGGGGCAGGGAAACTCACCGCGCTTTTTCTGAAGACGAAAGATGCGAGAGCTGCCGCCGGTATCCTTGAGGTGCTCACCACCACTAAGTCCGCCGCCGGTCTCAACCTTGCCAAGGAGGCGATGAACCACGAACAACCTATAATCCGTCAGGCCGCCATCAAAGCAGCCTTCGCCATCGGTGGCGATAAGATGCTGGCGGATGTCTTAGCTCATTTGAAGCAAGCTAAGACTCAGGAGGACTTGATCGGATGCGAACAGGCTATTCTTTCCCGCCGTGATGATCCGGCGCATATCGGAAATGTGAGTAAGGCAATTATCGCCATGCTTCCCAAGAGCAGTGAAAAGGCACTTTCGACCCTCTATTACATCCTCGCCCAGTTCGGCGATGCCGGAAGTATGGCGGCGCTGAAGAAAGTAGGAGAGGGGGAAGACATGACTAAGTTTAACAAGCTCGTCTTTGCCTTATCCTACTCACCGAGTCGCCAGGCCGACCGGATGTTATTAGATTTCGCTATTTCCGGCCCAACCAAAGCCAAGGTAGTGGGCGCCCAATCGGTTCGCCGGATGGTGGTCGGACCTGAAGGCTACGGAGACATCAGCAGCAAGGATCGCCTGGATTTCGCCGATGCGATGCTCAGGCTCAATCTCGATAAACGCCTGATCACTTACCTAGGACATATCCATGAGGCCCGCGCCCTGAAAACCTTGATGTATTGCTTGAGAAAAGGGGTATCCAACGCAGCGGAGAGCTTAATCGCTTCCGCCGAGGGAATGGGTAAACTCTCCAATGCTGACGGGAAGATCGCCGCGAAATCACTACAGAACGTGATAGAATATATTGAGGTCACCCAACTCCGCGGTGGCGTCACTGGTAAGGATTTCAGATACTATCCCAAGTGGAAATCCCTCCAGGCTCGCGCCGGCAAAGTACTGCTTAAAGTCCACAAACCAGAAGAAGCCCCGATCGATGGCTTTGACCTTCTAGAACTAGACGATTAACAGTTAAAGTATTAAACCACCCATATGGGTCGATAATCAACAAACAAAAAAACTACTCTTACGAGTAGCTTTTTAAAATGGTGGGTCAGCAGATAATCTTACTCCAATTAGTTGCGGATGTGCGGCACGCTGGCTAGGGTGGGTGACTGCACAATCATGCGACTATCTGAAACATGGAACTTGCAATAATCCATTGATTCACGGTAAAATCGCTTTCGACAGAAAGAATTCAGAGACTTCCAAATAAAATCGCCTCGACAAAGCCTTCTTGAACACCTCAATAAATGTAAATTTCAACCATCATACTTTACTTATCTCAACCATGAAAAAACTCATTCTTCTTCCTTTACTTATTGCCACTCTCCACGGCAAGGAGACGCACAATGTTCTCCCACAAGCCGCTTCTGATTGGAAGCAAGCCGGCCCAGGCTCGTTCACCATTGCTAACAACATCTCAACCGCAAAAGGCGGCATGGGTCTTTGGTGGTATGCTAAGAAGGAATTTAAGAACGCCTGCTTCGAAATTGAGTTCAATGCCCCTGAAGATGCTGATAACTCCGGCGTCTTTGTCCGTTTCCCTGATCCAGGCAAAGATCCTTGGGTCGCCGTGAAAAAAGGTTACGAGATCCAAATCGGTGGTAACGCTTCCGATCCAAAGAAAACCGGCGCCATTTACAACATCCAAGCTGGAATAGCTCCCAACGTGAAAGTCGGAGAATGGAATACTTATAAAATCATCACCGCCGGTGACCAAATCGCCATCATTCTCAATGACAAACTCATCAACGTTTTCGAATGCAAAGCGGGTCGTGGCGACGTTAGTGGATACTTTGGCCTTCAAAACCACGATGACGGATCTCCCGTCCAATTCCGCAACGTCAAGGTTCACGAACTCTCATCAGGCTCCCTGCTTTCCGCGATGAGTGAGCTGGAGATCCCCCGTTCCGCTTTGACTGAATACGCTACTGCCGCCGCTGGCCTCAAAGGTGCTCCAAAACAGAAGTGGTATCATCTTGCCGACCACGGCCCTGCGTTCTTTCAGACCTACGGAGATTGGTTCAAAGGCAAGGAGCGCCGCGAATCCGCCATCAAAGGCATCGCCCTCTCATACTCAGCTCTCCCAAATCGGGTCGCTCTTTTCAATACCGAAAACCTCTCATTGGTCTCAGCGACTGACAAGGGACTCAACTTGATCAACACCCCTTGGGGTCGTGGTCATGGCCGGGTCAACCAGTTCAATAACAAGGATTCCTACCTCTTTACGGCAGCCGAGGGTTCTGTCTGGGCCGATGAGTCTGGCTCGTTTGAAGACAAGCGCCCGCTCAAAGGCTACGGAAACTTTTCTCACCTCGAGTTCAGCGGATATTTCCGCAACGGCAACCAAGTCATCCTTGACTACTCTGTCAATGGAACGCGTATCCTCGATACCGTCAGCGATCACAACAACGGGCTCGTCCGCTACCTCGAAGTCGCTCCGCACAAAAAGGAACTCACCGTGCGTCTCCTCGATTCTTCCAGCGAAAAGACCTTCGCCCTGAAAACCTCCGCCGTCGATGGTGGGATCAAGAACACCAATAAGGATGGAACTCACATACTCCGCCTCGAGCCCTCTGACAAAACCACCAAGGTGGCCCTTCTCTACACCGGGAATCCTGCTGAAGAAATACCCGCCCCTATAGCACTCACTCCGATGACTAAAGGTGGCGCTGGCATTTCGCCCGAGACCTTCGAAGTCGAAGTAAAAGTTTCCGGAGGCGACTCTCCTTGGCTCGTCGATCAGGTTCCTCTTCCTCCGGCAATGGAGAAATCTCCATACAAAGGTAAAGTGCGGATGTCCGACATCGACTTCTTCTCTGATGGCGACAGCGCTCTTCTTTCTACTTGGGATGGCGATATCTGGCATTTGAGTGGCCTCAAAAAGTTCAAGAAGCTTACTTGGAAACGCTATGCTACCGGGTTCTTTGAGCCCCTGGGCCTCAAGATAGTTAAAGACGTGCCATACATTTCGGGTCGAGATGGCATCTACAAGACATACGACCTCAACAATGATGGTGAAGCCGACAAGTTTGAAGTCTTCAACAACGATGTCTATCTTTCCAATAACTTCCACGAATTCCAGTTCGGCCTCGAAACTGACAAAGAAGGTAACTTCTATTTCGCCAAAGCTTCCCCCGTTCGTCCTGGTGGTCGTGGCTTTGACAAGATCCTCCCGCACAACGGAGCGTTTGTGAAAATCAGTGCAGACGGTAAGCAGCTCGAGACCATTGGAACTGGCCTTCGCGCCCCCGGCGGAATCGGCATCGGACCAAACGGTGAAATCACCTCTGGCGAGAACGAAGGGACCTGGCAGCCATGCTGCAAGATCAACTATTCTGAGCCCGGGAGCGGAATTCCCTTCTTCGGTGTCGAAGACACTCGTCATGGAAGCAAGACCGAGTTCACCGAACCTCTCTGCTACCTGCCAATGTCTGTCGATAATTCCGGTGGAGGTCAGATCTGGGTCGGGAAAGGTGCTAAGATCGGGATTGCAGAAGGTGAATTGATTCACCTCTCTTACGGTAAATCTGCAATCTACCACGTCCTCCGCCAGAAAGTCTCTGATGGCTTCTATCAAGGTGGCGTCGTCAAGCTTCCTGTAAAGCTTTCCTCCTCCGCTCAGCGTGCTGTCTTCCACCCCGATGGCTCCATGTATGTCGTTGGGTTCCGTGGCTGGCAGACCAATGCGGCAACCGAAGCCGGTCTCCAGCGCATCCGTCGCAATCAGGATGAAGCCAATCCACTCCCAACCGGCATGGAAGTCACCAAGGATGGAATCAAGCTCACCTTCGACGTCGAACTCGATGCCGAACTCGCGAA
>Ga0307981_1003566_pt1 | contig 11582 bp, 6 predicted proteins | sample OrgLakmetagen987_FD_201849 | JGI IMG/M metagenome (GOLD analysis project Ga0307981, IMG submission 201849) | Saline water microbial communities from Organic Lake, Antarctica - #987 | ecosystem: Environmental > Aquatic > Non-marine Saline and Alkaline > Saline | place: Antarctica: Organic Lake... | reverse complement strand
CTTCCTGTCTCTGTTTTGATAGTCGGAGGTGGTCTCTGGTTCCGTGGTAACAAGATGGAGAACTCGAAAATGGTGATCATTCGTGCCAACAATAGCGTCGGCGTTGCACATGCTAAGTGTGAATGTCAACCACCATAAAAAGTAGCAAAGACTTCTCGCTTAGTCTGCCTATGTTAGGACGTCTATCCAGATCCATCCGGCAGCGGTACTACATCTTTCCAATTTTTTTCGACACCTCGGGTACACGGCTGTCACCGTCAACCACCCACAATCTCGGCGTGCAATGTACACGGCACGACCACGAAACAATGTGTCTCGACCAAACTCTAGCCCTGTTCAGAGAGAGAAATATATAGTGTTATTTGGGAGCCGCCAATTCCAACCGCAATTCTTCAAACAGTGCCAAAGTGGCGTCCTCTGCCTCTACCGATCCGACATGTTGGTAAACACCAACAAGCAACCACTTTGGCGTGAGTAGCGCAACATAACGCGCTGTACATTTCGTCGCCTTTGCCGTCATGACGACTTGTCCCTTGCAAGGCTGTGTCCTTTCTTGTACCGCAAATGAACAATCCCCAATTCGTTCGGACGTGCCGGCGGATCGAAATAGTTTAAACAGATTGGACAGGTCGTGATCGAGCGTCGAGTAGGCTCCCGAAGGGCGCAAAATGTCGAACCCATCAAAGGCAGTGGCACCACCTTGAGAAACGATGCTTTTCGTGTCAATATTCTTTGACGAAATCACCTCTGCCGCCATGGCACAGCTAAAGCCTCCAGCTGAGGCTGGTTTTGCCAAGAGCCGTTGGAGTAGTTCCTCGAGGGAAGATCCATTGCGAACCCGTAATGGTGTCCAAAATCTGGAGGGTAGGCCACGTACTGTAGCTCGTGAATGTCGTGCTTCTTCCTTGACAGTCGCCTCGCCCCCAAGTTCATGAATGCCCAGTCTCTTGTTGGCCAAGGCGACAATGTCTTTTGGTTTCATGGAATCCAAGTCATTCTCGTGGTCGGCGTTGTCGTTGTTGTCTTTCAAGTTTAGCTCTGTCGCGAGAAGATTGGCGAGTTCGTAGGGTTTCAGTTCGATTTCAGCTTCCTTGGTGATGCAGCCTTTCGATTTCGATTTCGATGCCATTGTCATGATCTCCGATCGAATAGTCTACGTAATACGTACGTAGAACTGTATAACCTACCTGCTATGTATGATGATGTGATGTGAGTAATCGTAATCGTAATCGTAATCGTAATCGTATGATTACAATGGCAGAGTTGTGACTGTCTGTAGTTTTAGTTGTTTCATCAATGGGTTTTCAGATTCTTAATTTTAGCACGAGTAAAAGATGTTGAATAGGAAACGGGCGAGGGATGGACGCCAAAGGGAGAACGGATGACGACGACGATGGACCATGGTTATTCTTTTCTTTGCTTTCTCTTCATTAGACTAGTACTAGACTACTTGTTAGTCAGTTGACTAGACTACTACTGTATTGCAGTAGCAGTTCCTTACGCAATTCTCCGAAGTACACCTTCATTGTCATTCAGAAACTCCCAAGAGTCACGCGCAAGAAAGGTGAAAGAACAGAGTCTCTTCGATATCATGCTCACGCACCGCCGACTGCAAGAACAAGGCGATGACGACGGCGACGACGGCGATAATGATGATTACTACTTGGCCCAAGACACAGTCCAGCAACCGCACTACTGGTACGCGCGATTATTGTGGATTATTCTTGCAGCCTTTTTTTTCGTGGCTTGCGGCACCGGCTTGTATCAACTTTACCGCAACTATGCGAGTCGGAGCATGTTTGCTCAAGCCAAGAGTATCACACAAGACTTGATGCAAACGGACGATCTCCAAGCCGACGTTGCTTCACCCGTTAAGCAGTCGCAATCGCAATCGCAGTCGCAATCGCAATCGCAGTCCGCGAAACGTTCGAATTCCGCGCATTGGACGAGCACCAAGCAAGAACCAGTCACACCGAGGCGACAGAATCACAATGATTACGTCCACATGAGCACGGGGGTCTCCGCGTAGTTACAAGAAGAACAGCAGCAGGCAGGAGCCAATCAAGGCTCCTTGCTGCAGCAGCAGTGTCGTTCACGTGCAGGTGCTGTGTAGACGGTATTATATCCCAGCAGGTAGACTACCTACGCAATACTCCAATGGATGGCACTGTGCTTGGTGCTTTCTCTGGAAAGACGTTGGCGGCCCACCACTCTTGTGCTACAGACTAGAGCAGCTAGAAACCGCGGCAAATGCGCCTTTCTTGGTCAGCCAGTTCCAAGGGGCGTTGCACATTGCGCACTAGACTACTGCACTCCATGCCGATCGATTCTTCACCGAGACAAAGTACGCAGCTAGTAGTAGCAGCTTAGTAGCTAAGCTAGCAAAAGAAATTGGCAAAATCAATTCAGAGAGATTGCAAACGCAATCTATTTTTTAGCAACTACGTTCGTCTTCGTCATCCGCACCCCGGCTGCTGCGGCCCGTGGAACGCGTATGACGCTCTTCGAGCTTTCTCTGTCCCCGTTCCTTCATCCAGTACCGAATATGCTCAATCGTCGTACGTGCCGCAATCGTATCGGGGTGGTCCTCTCCACGCGTGCGGCGGTAGATACTCAAGGCGTGACGATACTGTCGTTCGGCATCGGCCAGCTCTCCAAGCTTGTAGTGCACATTACCGAGACTCTTGTACGCACTGGCCACTTCGGGATGTCCAGTGCCGTGAACGGTACACTTGATGCTCAAAACGTCGCGAAAGATGTCATAGGCCTCGAGGTAATCGCCTTTTTTGGTCAAGATCGTACCGATACTCTTGAGAATCGGACCAACATCTGGATGATGCATGCCGTAGGCGTCACGGTTGAGCCGGAGGGCTTCACGGTAGAACATCATGGCACTGTCCATGTTTCGACGCTTGTAATGAATACTTCCGACCATGACCAAGGTTACCGCAACGGCGGGATTGCCGGGCCCGAGCGTAGCGTGATAAATACGAATAGCTTCTTGATAGCACTTCATTGCTTCTTCGTACTCGCTACGCTTGTGGTGAACGCCGCCAATGTAATGAAGGATCCCAGCGACCTCTTGATGGCTGGTCGTTCCTCGGTTGCGAACGGTGAGCTCATAGGCCTCGCGATAGCGCTCCATTGCCTTATCGAGATCATTCTTCTTGGCGTGAATGCTAGCCATGCGTGTCAACACCGAGGAAGTCGTCTCGCGACCGGCTGCAGTCTTGTCGACTCCAGATGAACGCAACAAAGCCATGGCCTCGGAAAAGAAATCCATGGCAGCATCGAGGTCCCCTTTCTTGGCACGAACCATTCCAATAACCTTGAGGGTAGATGTTACATCCCGTGTAGCAATTTCATTACTCTCACTGTCGACAGCGTTGTCTTGGATACTCTTGTAGATACGCAGAGCGTCCATGTACAGCTCGAGAGCTTCGTCGAGTTCACCGACACGGTTCTTTACGTTACCCATGCAGGAAATGGCACTAGCAACGTCACGGTTGATTCCATCGTCCTCGTGGACCGCCAGGTAAACTTTTTTAGCCTTTTCGAATTGAGCCATTGCCTCGTCGTACTCGCCCCGTTCGGCGAGAACCATTCCAATATTCTTCCTCGCCCCAGCGACAAATGGATGGTCCTCTCCGAACGCCCTGCGGTACACTGCTTTGGCTTCGGTATACATCCGAAGCTCTTCGAGACGATTGCCAAGCTTGTAGTAAATACCACCAATACGAATCATGGTAGAGGCCATGTTGGCAGCGACTTGAGGATTCGTCTCTGCTTCTTGAATCGCAACCATTTCGTGTTGGGCCGTCAAGACTTGTTGGTAGATCTCAACTGACAACTCAAGGTCGGCAGCATGAGAGGTCTTGCTACTGTTATTTGTAGAAGTATCCAACTGTCTATGATTTTCGGTCAAGAGGTCAACTCGAAGAGCAAGGGAGTTGAAGGTCTCCTTGTGTTGACCAAGGCTTGGACCGTCGTAAGACTCGAGAACTGATTTGTACATGTCGAGTGCTTCTGATAGCTCGTTTCCGGCTGCGGGGAGGCCAAGAGATGAAGAACGACGAAACGGCTCACTCTCGAGTCCTGTCAAGCTTCCTGTCAGGCTATCACTCTTGCGTCTCTTGCTACTTGGGGTAGCGTTGGCGTTCGCAGGGCTCAGTAGTTTCGGTTTGCGATTACCTTGCCAAAGAGAGTTGCTTTCTTGGTTACGGAATGAAATGCTTCGAAACATATCGTCCAAGGCTTTCACGTCCTCGTTAATCTCACTCATGAGCGTCGAGTTGTCTTCCTCGCCACCACCGAGCCCGGAAAACAGAGTGCTCGTCGCGTCATCTCCAGTGTCGGCCTTGTTGGCTGCCTTTGTAGCCCTGAGATTTGTGACTTCCGTGTAGTATCGCATAGCCTCGTCTTGTTCCCCGCGAAGAGAATGAACATTTCCCATGTTGCGAAGAGTTGAGACGATTTCGTCAATGATCTGATCGTGGAGGTCCGAATTCTCCATCTCGGCATCAAAGATGGTGGATGCCAGTGAACTAGAACCACAGTTTCCCTCCGTACGGGCAGTCTTGGCAACGACATGCGAGAAGATGCTTCGCTTTTCGTGCAGTGCTTCTGTGAATGCATCCATGGCATCGTCGTACTCCTTTTGTCGGACGTGATGCTCACCGAGTCTATCCAAGGAGGCAGCGAGAGCTGAGCGAGCATCTTGAACAGTCGTTCGTTGCTGATCCACGACCTGTGTAAGAACCTTGTAATCACCACTCATTCTAGGCGACGGCACTGCCTTCGGAGAAGGCGGTGTCGGTTCTTTCCTCTTGGGGGACATGGAAACACCTTGAGTAGCATTGTCACGCTGTCTCTCCCCCCTATTTCTCCTCCGATGCCTTGCAGATAAGTACATTACTTGCTAGATGTATTCAAAGAGAAAGTATCTTGGCTGCTGCTGCTTGCAGGGTTGCCAATAGCAAGTGTGCAAGAGGTCGAAAGTACCGTAGGGCGGAAGAATTAAGTTTGCCTCTTGTTGGTGGCAGTTGAGGGAGGCAGAGCAAAGGGGAAGCGATGAGATGACCATCGCCACATTTCGCTATTTCGAAAAATATCATGATCGCTGTGAGCGAATTAACACGTCACTTACTTAGACACTTCGTCCACCAATGGAAGCCATTTCGTTAAATCTAGTAAACCTTTTAAATTTAGTTAGACCATGCCTTATCTTTCTTTGGAGACGCCAGAATATATTGATAAGTGAGCTTCCCTGTTTCCACTCAGTATAAGTAAATGTTTGTCACACCAGCGAATCTGTGAGCCCTTTCTTAGTACATTATGAAAACCTCTAAAGCTAAGTAAAATGCTTTTGGAGAATTAGCGGTTCTCGTCACTTACTTGCGCCCAAAACCCTCTAAGTGTGTTTCCGTTGAGGTGAGCAGTCGTTGATAACAGAAATCTCGCACTCTTCGCTCACGGCGCACCCTTGTTGACTCAAACGCTCCAAGGGGCTTTGTTTAGGATCTAGTAGTCTATTGCACGGTATGACTCATGTACGTGGTAGTAGCTAGCTAACCAAGACAGCCCTTTCTACAACTGCCACTGCTACAGTACCGTACTACTACTATCTAGGGTTGCTAGGTACGACTAGCTAAAGAAGCTCGCAGAGTACTGGTTAATGCTTTTGCTCTCCGGACATCGAAAACACTAGTCTACTAGTAACCAATGAGTTATTACTACAACATCGACGAATCGCTTCTTAAGTAAGGCGTCTACTCTCATTCTTTCTCTTTCTCTTTACTAATCCATGCGGTATGTAGCTCCGAGGTGGGAAAGCAAAACATAGTCCATTACACACCACTCGTGGTTCCTCTACTAGCTGGTAGACCTACATGGTAGGGAGACTCCGATCATCCTGTCGATTGATTCAGCTGAGGTCTCTAGTCTAGTAGTAGTACGTAGTTTACAAAGTTTCGTCCCTCTTACATAGCCGGTTGCACTCGTTGTCTACTTTGTAGATGCGAGTTGTCGATGAATACACGCCACTAACATACTAGTTCTACCTTGCAAACAGATTGTTTTTCTTTTCTTGTTCCGACACGACAGCATCCGAGGTGGTAAAGAGACTCGACAAGACCGCATTGTTACTGGATTTGGATTTCGTGGCTGCCGTCGTGGTTGTCGTGGTTACTGCTGTACTCTTGTTTCCACCGCCTCTACTAGTATTGACGGCGTCGATAGTCCGTTTGCGCTTCTTGTCCTTTTTCCGTTTCGAATGCTCCCTCTTGCTCTCTTGCTGTTGTCTGATAGTTTCTTGCCATGCTTGTTGCATTTCTCGCGAAATGGCCGCCGGCGGCAACAAACGAATCGTTTGGTCGATGGGACCGTATTCGTCCACCAGTGCATCTCCCATTTGCTTCAAGGCGCGTTCGCTCACCACATTGGTGATATCCGGCTTGCCTGGCACGAGCAAAAATGCGGCCACTTGACCATTGAGCTCAATGCCAGTGACTGGACAGGCAAGCACTGCGTTTTGGCTCTTGTCCGCCGAGGCTTGCACCCAATGAAAGCGAACCGCGTGCAAATCCTTGAGTCCCCGAATGTGACCAATATTGCTATTGCAATTGTCGTTGTCGCTATTGCTCATTTGGTGTTGACGTCGTTTCAACAAGGCTTGCACGATTGCTTCCTTTTGATAGAGTCTTCCGTACGGACAGCAGACAATGGGTCGTTGTTGCTCTTGTTGGTTTGTATATTGCAGCGGCAATCCCGAGACGGCACACGTGTTCATTTGTCGCGTCAGCTCTTGTCGTTCGAGCGCTGGATCGAGATTGGCGTTCCTGGCCTTGTCGGCCGTGTGATCGGCCGTTCCAGCGCCGCGCATGAACTTGCGGTTCGAGGCAATCACGCCACCGTCGCCACCCATGTTGTCGTTGTTGTTCTTGCTGTCGAGTCCTAGAGTAGTGTAGCTGTTTGTCGTTTGCTGTTTGCTGTACCGTAGGAGAGAGACTGTTTGTTGTGAGCGCTTGGTGCTTGGTGCTTGGTGCTTGATTATTGGTTGTCTCGTCACCCTCTTGGCTGTCGACTACTGTCAACTTTCATGAGGATGAGGATGAGAATCGATTCGAATGATTCGATTCGGTTCGTTGTCGCGTTTAAGGTTAGGATTGTTCTGTGAAAAACGCTTGGTGTTTGGTTGGGCGCGAAACAGAAAAAAAAATGGCGGGAAAGCTGATCGACGCGCCAACATGTCCGTTTCGAAGAGAAATGGACCAAAATTCGTCTAATTTCGACGGGAAGATCCGAATGCCCTATCCATGCTTGTGGATGAGGAAAATATTCCTGGTCGTGCAACACGTGTTGGGGACTTAAACAGACACGTGTTGGGGCACTCAAGGTCTATAGACAAACACGTGCTCGTTTGTTAGCAAGCCAAACCCAAAGGACCCGAGTTGGCTTCACGATTTGGTTGTGTGCCTCTTTGTGTGTGTGCACTCTTGTGTCCGTGGGGCTGAATGAGGTAGAGGGACCGTACTCGTAGTCCACCGGTAGACAACAGTTATAGGGAGGGAGAGAAAAAGAGACGACACACGGAGTCGGAGTAGAGTCGGAAGCATTCGCGTGGCAGGGAGACGACGATTAGTACTACCGTATAGACTCTGACACAAACGGCAAGCACCATGTCGCAACCGCCACCGTCTCCTGGAAACATGAGTCGTCCGGTCGGGATTGGTCGCAGTACTGCCATTATTGGTAGTGCTGAAAGCGGTAGTCCGAAAGTCCTGGTACGCCCAAGTCTCTTGGCCGGTTTGGACCCAACGATGATTCGTTTGCCCGACGGTCCCGAGGATTCGTACTCCGAGACGGCTCCACCGCCACCCCGACGACTCTGGAAGGTTTCCGACGCTTGCATTCCCCTCATTCCCGACTTTTACCCACCGACGGATCGACGCTGCACGGCCTACGTTTCCGACGCACCTCCTTCGGTCGTGGCCGTGCGCGTGGCGCAAGCTCTGCGCCTCCGCAGCGTGTCGGCCGAGTACGACGAAGAAGCCGCCACGGCCACGTGCATGACAGTCGACCGCTGTCACTTGATTGTGCATCTCTGGAAGGGAAGGAGTCGTGCGGGTATCTTGGACTTGGCCAATGTGTCGCTCCATTGCAGTACCGATACTAGTACCAGCACTAGTACCAGCACTAGTACCAGCACCAGTACCAACTCGCAGCAGCAGCAAGCCACCATGAAACCCGATTTGGACGGTGTCTTGGTCGAGTGTGTTCGCGTCCGAGGCTCCGTCCTTACCTTTCATCGAACCGTCCAAGCCATTCTGCAAGCCGCCAAGAGTCACGACTCGGGCCGTGACAGACGCGTCGCCCGACAAGTCGCTCCCACGGAGTGGGCCCGCTTGTTGCCTTTTGAAACATCAAACGAGAAACAGAAACAACTGGCTCCACCCACAAGGTCCACCATGGCAACTAGCACAGCTGCCTTGGAAGCATTGGAACACACGCACCAACTCTTGCGCAAGGATCGATTGCAACCGCAAATACTCGGCATGGAATCCTTGGTGGCCTTGACGGATCCTGCATCCTCGGGTCTGGACACGGCCATGTACGCGTCGCTGGCAGTCTTGGGCGCTCCCGTCACGGCAGGACTCGCGTCGGATTTGACCGATTTCATGACCGAAATTCATCAAGTTTGGATTGTGCAAGTCCTGCTGAATCGTCATTTGCCAGGTGACGCGAATCCTTCAAATACTGTAAATACGGCTACTGCTGCTGCTGTTACAGGGAACACTTCCGTTTCGGCGGATCGCACCACTGCTCGTACTTTGTTGAGTGCTGGCGGAGACGGTGGCAACGTCAACAAGGCCGTTTCGAGTCCACAGCAACAGCTCAGCAGCAGTATCAGCAACATTAGTAGTATTAGTAGTACATTGGGAGACGAACACCACGGCGGCATGATGCGCTCCTTGGCGCTCCGTGCGTTTACCAATGCTCTCACATTGCTGGATCGCCAGCAACCCAAGATTTTGCAAAATGTCTTGCAGGTGCAGTCCCTCCACTTGGTGGGCGCACCAGTCCTGCAAGCCTTGCAGGATGATGTGCGGGGTGCCAATCGGCCTCCGGGCGTGACGGTGGGAACGCGCTTGGCGTCGCAACACGAGGCTGCCTTGGCCGTTCGCTGTTTGCGACTCTTGGGGGTGCACAGTCCAGCCGCCAAGCGAAAGCTGCTGTCCCAGGAGGAAGAATCGTCGTCGTATTTATCGTCGTCGGCGCTGCTTCCCAATCTGAAAAAGGCCAAGTTGGTGGGAGCGGCCAATCATGACGTCTTGGCGACCGAGGCGGATGCCGCCCATGTGGCGCTGACCGAAGACGCACGATCCTGTTAATACGGATTGTTGTTGTTGGATGAATAGATGCATGCATGCATGCAGCACTATTATATAAAGTAGACACAAACCCTTTATGCTACGAACCAACATACCCCTACAGCAGCTACTAGACTAGTCTACAGTACAATAGCGCCTACTACGAGACGGAGCAAAGCAATTTTAAGGCACCGTCAGTCAGTAACGAGCGACCAAGATACTGCATATGTATACGGTGTGGTGCGATTATAGTTTATCCTGCACGGTCGCACCAATCACCTCTGCTGCCACCACCTCGACTTCGTCGGCATCCTGTTGATCGCGTACCATGTTGGCCGCCCAAGCGCGCAACACTTGGGCTTGATAGGCGCGATCCTGCTGAATCACCGTGGGCGCCTCTAGTAAAACAGCCTTGACTTGCTGAATTTTGAGAGAACGCTCCTTCATTTTTCTCGTTTGCGCCTTTGCCATGTGGTACTTGTACTTGGAATGAATCTTGCGCACTAAATGCCACCGCCGGCCCTGTCGTTTCAAGTTGCGCGTACCGCGCTTACCTTGACGTTCCGGAATGGCCGCGTAGGCCTCCTCCAACAACCGAGCCGTTTCCTCGTCACTGTACCTCAAGGGCGGATATTCCCCACCCCCAACATCAGTGACTCTCTTTCGTTCCGCCAATCGCTCTTCCACTTCGGACTTGCCCGTGCGCTTGCGGGCTTTGCCTCCTCTGGATTTCTTATTGCCCGCGGCGCGCACGACGACGGTCTGACCCGTCTCAAAGCCCGTCACAGCAATGGACTTTTGAAACTGCACCCATTCTTCGTGCTGCAGCGCCACACCGGGTGCTGTCTTGTTGTCGGCAGCCGCTGCGGTCTCCAAAGAAGCCTGCTGGGCGGCGGCTGCTGATTTGCTCTGCTTTTGTTTCTTTTTCTTTCTGGTGGCCAAGCAACGCACTTGCACAATCGGTGTAGATGATAGTGCTGTCGCTGTCGCTGTTGCTGTCGCTGGTAGCACGGAGAGAGTGTGCGGTAGCTGCAGTCGCATGCGGCCCACTTGGCGCGTCAAGGCCGTCAGTTGCGTCGCCAAAAGGAAGCTCATGGTCGACAGTACACGCGCTGTACTTTGTACTGGGTGATTTTGTGTGTCTCTTGCTGTGGCGTTGTGCGTTGTTAAGGGGCTGTTTTCTGCAGTCGAGCTAGTCGACCGTGAAGAATCATAACCCAAAGAGAGTGCGGCTCGACAGGTACCGGTAGGTTCGGACACTTGTTCCCGGTCTTTTTTCTTTTTGCGTTTCTTCCCGCATTCGCACACACACACACAGCTCATGATAGGTATCCGACACCATTGACGACAGCACAAAAACACGCTACTACTCTACATGCAACCACACAGTACACTTTGCCTTACCACTCATCATGTTCTCTATCGTCCCTCACAAGCACTCCCTCGAAGCTGCGGCAGAAAGCGGAAACGACGGCTCCTTCGATCCATCTCTTCCTCATCTTTGGAAAGGAGCATTAGTAGTACCAAGAACGACAACGACACCGAAACCAAAATCACCGAGTTTCCCTCCGACTGCCTCTTGCTCATTCTTTGCTGCCTGATGGTGGATGGTCTGGTCAATGTGGCTCAGGTATCGCGTCGATTCCGTGACGAATGCCGCCACGAGTCGCTCCCGCAGTCGCGAACAGCTACCGTGCCTTGCTGTACTACCCAGCAGACAGATTCTGATGGTGCAAACTCTTTGCAATCGCTCTTGCACAAGCTCGTGGCAATGCAAGCGACAGGCAAGTTTGCGCGATTCAACAAGCTCAAGCTCATCGCCCATCCATCCTTGGACAAGTTACCAATGAAGGCTGTTCGTCAGATTACAAGCGGTATCCAGCTCCGAGACGTGACGGCGTTGGACTTGTCCGTGCCGTCTCGCCAGGCCTCGGATCGTTTCCGGACCACCCTGCTAAAGATTCTGACAAATCTTTTACCAAGGTTGCAAGCGGTCGACTTGAGCCATGCACGGTACGAATGGTCAGTTCTTGACCACTTTCGCTGGAAATATCCTGGTTTGGAAAAGATTCCCTGGACTGACGCTGGGGGTTGCCTGCATCTTTCTGGCCTCACTTTACCAAACTTGCGTCTGAAAGAGCTGTACTTGGACAACCAGGCCTTTCATATTTGGGATTCTGCCATGTTTTCCGAAGATCTCTCTGACGACTGCAT
>Ga0307981_1003565_pt1 | contig 11587 bp, 10 predicted proteins | sample OrgLakmetagen987_FD_201849 | JGI IMG/M metagenome (GOLD analysis project Ga0307981, IMG submission 201849) | Saline water microbial communities from Organic Lake, Antarctica - #987 | ecosystem: Environmental > Aquatic > Non-marine Saline and Alkaline > Saline | place: Antarctica: Organic Lake... | reverse complement strand
CGGTTCGGGGCTGCGGTGCTCGTAGACGACGCACGACACGACTGCGGCGAGGTCGGCCGGACCCAGACCGTCCACGACACCGTTGCGGAGCATTTCGGCGACGAGCAGGTCGACTTCGTTGAAGACGCGAGCCAACATTTCGCCGGCGTCGGTCAGTTGCCATGTGTCGACGTCGGCGTAGCGGTAGCGATCGAGGAGTTCGAGAACTCGATCGAATTCCTGGCCGAGCGAGCGGTTCTTGTCGGAGACCTTCTCGGTGAGGCGGAGCATCTCCTGTTCGATGCGTTCCGCTCGGGTGGCGGCGTCGAGACGTATCCGCAGATCCGGATCGCGGGCGACGTCGAGGAGGTCGGCGCTCGGTCCCTTCGACCCACGCTGCGACGCATGGCTCCGGCGGCGATCTGATCCGATTTTCGCAGTGCGGAGCCGTTTCGCAACGTCGCGACGGTATCCCTTGCGTTGGGGTCCGAAGTTCGGCGGGAGCTTGATCGACCCGACCGGTTCGGGGAGGTCGATCAGATCCTCGCCGTCGAGTTGCACGACGTCTTCGCCCTTGGTGATGACGGTGAGTCGGACCCCTGATCGGCGATGGGCGGTGGCCACCACGACCACCGGACCCTTCACGTCGCCCTTGGACACGCGGATGATCGTGCCGGGTGTGAGCTTGGCCATGGCGCCGCGCATCTGACCAGCAGAGGCTGCACGTCGTTGTTGGCGATCGTCCGATTCGGACCGTCGCAATCTCCGGTACTCCTCGATGTCGCCGAACGGACTCTCGGCCTCGGCACGCTTCTCGGCGAGCGCCTCCCGCTTGCGGTCGAGGCGAGCCTCCATCTTGACCACGTCGCGATCCGCTTGGAACTGGGCGAACGACAGGTTGAGGAGCCGATGGGCTTCATCGGCGGTGTGCGTGCGGATCAGATTCGCCGCCATGTTGTACGTCGGCCGGAAAACGGATCGCAGGTGGAACGACGAACTCGACGCGAGCTGCGCAGCTTCGTCGAAACGGACCCACGGCGACCAGAGCACGATGGCATCGCCGACCTCGTCGAGACCGCGCCGGCCGGCGCGACCGGTGAGTTGGGTGAACTGCCCGGGGGTGAGCTGTTCGTGGTGGTCGCCGGTGAATTTGGTGAGTTTCTCGATGACCACCGATCGGGCGGGCATGTTGATGCCGACGGCAAGGGTCTCGGTCGCGAACACGACCTTCACGAGACCGTCGATGAAGCACTGCTCGACGACCTCCTTCATGGCGGGCACCATGCCGGCATGGTGGGCTGCGACTCCGGCGTGGAGTTGGCGAACGAATCGTTCGTACCCGAGGACGTCGAGATCGTCGGGGTCGAGGGCGGACAGCCGCCGATCGAGGATCACGTCGATCGCCGCCCGATCGGTTTCACCGTTGAGCACGATGCCGGCATCGACGCACGACTTCGCCGCTTCGTCGCACTGCGCTCGGCTGAAGATGAAGAAGATCGCCGGCAGGAGCCGTCGGTCATCGAGGAGTTCGACGGTGTCCACGCGACCCGGCGTGGAGAGCCGACGCCCGCCTCCCCCACTCCTGCCACGCTTGTCGTTCGAGTTGCGGTCGTCACGGCGGGGGCGACGCCTGATCGCCGATTCGTCCAACCGGAGTGCGTCACGATTGATCCCGCCGCCGAGGAACATCTCCATCAGGTGCAGGCGGTTCTCGTCGCGGTCGGCGACGAGGTACTTGTTGTCGAGCGCAACCGGTCGCGTGCGTTCGACGATCGCCTCGGTCGGGCCGCGCACGGTGCTGATCCAGTCGGCCAGTTCGTCGACGTTGCTGACCGTTGCCGACAGAGCGATCAGACGCACATGTTGTGGGAGATGGATGATCACCTCCTCCCACACGGGTCCGCGGTAGGTGTCCTGGAGGAAGTGGACCTCGTCGACCACGACCGTTCCGAGGTCGTCGAGCGTGCGGCCCGCGTAGATCATGTTGCGCAGCACCTCGGTCGTCATCACCACGATCGGTGCGTCACCGTTGATCGTGTTGTCGCCGGTGAGCAGACCGACGGCGTCGTTGCCGTGCAGGGCAATGAGGTCGTTGTACTTCTGGTTCGACAGGGCCTTGATCGGGGCGGTGTAGAACGACCGACGGCCGTCGACCCGGTCGCCGGCGATGCCGTAGTCAGCGACCACGGTCTTACCGCTCCCGGTGGGAGCAGCGACCACCACGTTGCGTCCGGCATCGAGCGCGTCGAAGGCATCGATCTGGAACCGATCCGGTTCGAATGGCAGCGCAGCGATGAGGCTGGCGCGGTCGGGACGCACGGTCAGGATTTCGAGGCTCTGCGGCGGCCCACCAGCCAACCGATCCCGATCGCCACGAAGTAGAGCAAACCCATCGGTACCGAGAGCGTGAGCAGGGTGATGGGGTCCCCCGACGGTGTGATGACTGCAGCCACCACGAAGATCCCGACGATGGCGAACCGCCAGCCGGCGATCAGTTGGCGCGGCGTGACGATGCCCACCAACTGCAAGAACACCAGCAGGACCGGCAGGAGGAAGCCGATACCGAATGCGAAGACCATGAATCCGACGAGCGCGAAGTACTTCTCGATCGCGAAGACCTGTTCGACCTCGGCGCCCGACCACGAGATCAGGAAATCGAGGGCCCGGCCGATGGTGAGGTACGCCAAGGTGCCACCGGCGGAGAACAGCACGACCGACGACAGGACGAACGGAATCGCATACTTCTTCTCCTTCGCCTCCAGCGCCGGCACGACGAACCGCCAGATCTGCCAGAGAATCACCGGGAGTGCGATGAAGATGCCGCCGTACATCCCGATTCGCAGCCGGGCCGAGAACCCCTCGGTGGGGCTGAATGCGTTCAGCTCTCCGGAGCAGAAGCCGTCGGGCTTGGCCGAACAGAGGTCGTCGTAGGGCTTGACGAGGAAGTCGTACACCAGGTCGTAGAACGCGATGATGACGAGCGAGGCGAGGACGACGGCGAGTCCAGCTCGGATGATGCGTACCCGCAGTTCGGCGAGGTGCTCGGTGAGCGACATCGTCTCCTGCTCGACCACCTCGTCCTGCGTGGCGGTCACGCTGCGCTCTCCTCGTCAGCCGCGGTGGGATCCGATGGCAACCCCGGTGGCGCGGGGATCGGCCCGTTCGGTGGAGGTGGGGCGAGTGACTCCGCGGGAGCACCGGCAGGTCGTTCCCACGCCGGCGCAGCCGTGGCGGACGCATCCACCGGATCAGCCCATTCGTCCACGGTCTCTGCCGGGCCACCGGCTCCGGCAGCATCGCTCGACGCCCGTTCGGCATCGGCTTCGGCGAGCGCGTCGGCGACCTGGGCGCGCTCGCCGGCAGCATGCATCTCTGCGACGACTTCCTTGCTCTGCGCCTCTTTGCGAGCTGCCTTGTGGGCCGCTCGCTCGGCGTCTTCGGCGACCTTCTTCGGGTCTGCCTGATCCTTGATGATCCCGGCGGTTTCCCTGAGCTCACGCAGCGGCTCGTCGACCGCACTGCGGAACTCGCTCTGGAAACCGTCGCCCATCTTGCGGAGTTCTTGGTAGGTGCGCATCGCCCGCTTGATCGCTCCGGGCAGTTTCTCGGGTCCGAGCACCACGAGGGCGATCAGCAAGATGAAGATGATCTCGCTGCCCTGGAGATTGAACACAGGCCGAGTCTACGGCCTTATCATGGTGATCCAGGATGCAACAGCGACTGCCATCACTCCTCGATCCACCGATCGCATTCGCCCACCGTGGCGCTCGTGCTCACGCTCCGGACAACACGATCGAATCGTTCGAGTTGGCCTTGCGACTCGGCGCAACGGCGCTCGAGAGCGACGTCTGGGTGACGTCGGATGGTGTGGTCGTGCTCGATCATGACGGCGTGGTTCGGCGGGGCCTGAGGCGCATTCCCATCTCGGCGACGCTTCGAGCTGATCTGCCCCCACACGTCCCCACGCTCGACGAGCTCTTCGACCACTGTGGGACCGACTACGACCTCTCGCTCGACGTCGGGACAACGGACACGTGCGGCGCGATCGCCGACGTGCTCCGTCGACGCCCGGAGGTCGACCGAACGCGGCTGTGGCTGTGTGATCCCGATGTGGACCACCTGATCGAACGTCGCGAGGAGCTGCCCGATGTGCGCCTGGTCCACTCCACCCGCCTGTCGAAGCTCACGGTTTCGCCCGAACTCCACGCTGCACATCTACGCGCATCGCACATCGACGCGTTCAACATGCACCAGACCGATTGGAGCGGCGGGCTGGTCGTGCTCTTCCACCGTTTCGACGTGCTGGCGTTCGGCTGGGATCTCCAGTTCGACTATGCGCTGGAGAACGCGGTGCGGATGGGTCTCGACGCGGTCTACAGCGATCACGTCGACCTGATGGTCGACGTGCTGAAGAAGGAAACCGGCGCCGCCTGAGGCCTGCTCAGAGCCAGCGCCAGTCGGCCCGCGGCCAGAACACCACGAAGGCTCGTCCGATCAGGTCGTCCTCGGAGATCGGGCCGAGCGCCCGGCTGTCCTGGGACCCGCTCCGATTGTCGCCCATCACCCAGACGTGTTCGTCGGGAACGACCGCGGGGGCAAAATCGCCACCACAGGTGTCGGAGATGACCTGCAGGTCGAGGTACGGCTCGTCGAGCACCCTCGGCTGACCGCCGGGCTCCGTGATCCTGACCTCACAGTTCGTCATCTCGACGGTTTCACCCGGCAGCGCGATGATCCGTTTGATGAGGTCTCGATTCGCAACGTCCTGGTGGAGCACCACGACATCACCGCGGTTCGGGTCGTGGAGCCGGTAGGACAACCTGTTGACGAAGACCCGGTCGCCGTCGGTGAGTGTGGTGTCCATCGAGCTGCCGTCGACCTCGAAGTGAGCGAGCACGAAGTTGCGAACGATGACCGCCACGACGATTGCAACGACCACGACGACGACCCACTCGACGAAGGCTCGTGCGGACGAGTCGAGGTCGTCGAGACGGTGCTCGTCGGCGCGAGTGGTGTCGGCGTCGGTCGTCACGGCTGTTGACGGTACCGCTCGCCGCAGCGGTCGACGGGGCGCGCGGTCACAGTGTCTCGATGAGCCGATCGACGCGCTCGTCGTGGCTGACGAACGGGTCCTTGCACAGCACGGTTCGTTGCGCCTGATCGTTCAACTTGAGGTGGACCCAGTCGACGGTGAAGTCACGTTTGCGCTCCTTGGCCCGCTTCACGAATTCGCCACGCAGTCGGGCCCGGGTGGTCTGTGGTGGGGTGTCGATCGCGGTCTCGATGTCTTCGTCGGTGCAGATCCGTTCGATCATGCCGCGATCCTGGAGTTTGTAGAACGGGCTCCTGCTGCGGTTCACATCGTGGTACTGGAGATCCAACAACTGGACCCGAGCGTGGCCGAGCGGGAGATCGTGACGCTCGCGGAAGCGTTCGATCAGATTGTGCTTGATGACCCAGTCGACCTCGCGGTCGAGCTTGAGCGGATCGTCTTCGATCGTTTCGATGCAGTGCTTCCACATCTCGAGAGCCCGCTGTTCGAGGGGCGGGAAGCCCTGGGATTCCGAGTACCGCAGGGCTCGGTCGAGATACTCACGTTGGATGTCGAGTGCGCTGACCTCTCGCCCGTTGGCGAGTCGAACCGTCCGGCGGCAGGTGATGTCGTGGCTGATCTCGCGGATCGCCCGGATCGGGTTCTCGAGCGTCATGTCCCGCAGGACCACCTGCGGATCCTCGAGCATGCGCAACATGCACGCGGCCGCCCCGACCTTCACGAAGCCGGTGTACTCACTCATGTTCGAATCGCCGACGATCACGTGGAGGCGGCGAAAGCGCTCGGCGTCGGCGTGTGGTTCGTCTCGGGTGTTGATGATCGGGCGGCTCCGCGTGGTCGCCGAGGACACGCCTTCCCAGATGTGCTCGGCGCGCTGTGCGATCGAGAACGTGGCACCGCGCGCGGTCTGCAGGACCTTGCCGGCCCCGGTGTAGATCTGGCGACTCACCAGGAACGGGATGAGCACCTGCGCGTAGTGGCCGAGGTCGTCGTCACGGCTCGTGAGGTAGTTCTCGTGGCAGCCATAGGAGTTGCCCGCCGAATCGGTGTTGTTCTTGAACAGGTAGATGGTGCCGCGAATGGATTCTTCGGCGAGTCGTTCCTCGGCGGACTCGACCAGCTGCTCGAGAATCCGCTCGCCCGCCTTGTCGTGGACGATGACGTCGTACAGGGAATCACATTCCGGCGTGGCGTACTCGGGGTGCGACCCCACGTCGAGGTACAGCCGAGCGCCGTTCTGGAGGAATACGTTCGAGCTGCGACCCCAACTGACCACTCGCCGGAACAGGTACCTCGCGACCTCGTCGGGGCTGAGTCGACGCTGACCCCGCAACGTGCAGGTCACCCCGTACTCGTTCTCGAGTCCGAAGATGCGCCGCTCCATCACCGCAACCTACTGCGGGTCTCGAGATCGTGCCCGATCATGTCGGCAGTCGAGCGATCACTCGGTGAGATCGACGAACTCGGCGATCTCAGCGGGCGCCAGACGGTGGAAGCACCGGCGATGGTCGCCTCGCGAGAGTTTCGCGACCTCGAGGTCCGAGGCCGAGATCTGACGATCGTCGCCAGCGATCACGGCGACACTGGTCCGGATCGCCGTTGCGAGGTCGAAACCGTCGGACCACTGTTCGTCGAGACGGGTGCGGATCGACTCGGCGTCGCCGCCGATGGCGGCACAGTCGCGCTCGTCGACCACGGTCCCGTCATAGAGCACGTGGAACATCTGGTCGGTGGCACCGCTGTGGCCCACCTCGGCGACGAGGATCTCGACCTCCATCGGCTTCGTCTCGTGCGTGAAGATGTTGCCGAGCATCTGGGCGTAGCTGTTCGCAAGGCTGCGTGCGTCGACGTCGTCCCGGCTGTACTGGAACCCTTTCAGGTCGGCGGAGCGGATTCCAGCGACACGCAACTGGTCGAATTCGTTGTACTTGCCGACACCGGCGAACCCGATGCGGTCGTAGATCTCGCTCACCTTGCGCAGCGTCTCGGACGCATTCTCGGCGACCATGACGATCCCGTCGGTGTACCGCATCGCAACGAGGGCCCGGCCGCGTGCAATTCCTTTCCGGGCGTAGTCCGCCCGGTCCTTCATCATCTGTTCCGGGGCGACGTAGAACGGCATGCTCACGATGCGACGCCCGACTGCGAAGAGTCGCTGTCCGGCCCGTCGCTGAGGCCGTCGATGATCGCTCGGTATCGAGTTGCGAGCTCGTCGTCGTCGACTCGAGCCCACCCGTCGACGTCGATCGATGCGACGACCGGAAAGACCCCGCGGCGCAGATCGGGGCCGCCGGTGGCCGAATCGGCGTCGGCGGCCTCCCACAACGATCGAGCAGCAAGGTCGATCGCTGCGCTGCGGTCGAGATCCGGCTGGTATCCCACCTTGATCACCGTCCCGGCATGCAAGCTGCCCGATCCCGTCGCCACGAAGTCCTTCTCCTCGTAGCGCCCGCCGGTCGCATCGAAATCCCACAACCGTCCGCTCGAACGGAGCAGGTCGTAGCCGGCGAAGATCGGAACGACCACCATGCCCTGCATGGCGGCGGGCAGATTGCCACGCACCATCGCAGACAGTTGGTTGGCCTTGCCGTCGAGGCTCAGGGCCGACCCCTCGACCTTTTCGTAGTGTTCGAGCTGGAGCTGGAACATCTTGACCATCTCCATCGCAGGCCCGGCCGATCCGGCGATGGCGACACCACTGTGTCGATCGGCCTGGACGACCTTCTCCATCGTGCGGTGGGAGATGATGTTGCCCGACGTGGCCCGACGATCGCCGGCCATCACGACGCCACCGTCGTAGCGGAGGGCGACGCACGTGGTGGCGTGCGGAATGCCGAGGGCGGCACCCACGTCGGTTCGGCCGCCGGGTGTCATCGTCGCATCGAGACCGATCCGCTTGAGCAGGTCGGGAAAGTTGGCGCCCGGGTCGTCACCGGGCGCAAAGAACGGCATCGGCACCGTTCACTCTCCGCCCTTCTGGACGTACGACTTCACGAAGTCCTCGGCGTTGGTCTCCAACACGTCGTCGATCTCGTCGAGCAGGTCGTCGAGTTCGGCCTTGAGCTTGTCGCCGGTCTCGGTGACCGGCTCAGCGGCGTCTTCGACCTGTTCGCCTTCCTTCGATGTGGTGGTCGGCTTGATCTTCTGTTGGCGCTCTGCCATCGGATCTCCTCTGGGTCAGTTCGAATTGCCGAGTCGGTCGAGCAGTTCTCGTGCCGTCTCGCTCTCGTCGATCAACGTAGCAACGTGTTCTCGGGTGCCGCGCAACGGTTCCATCATCGGAACCCGTCGAAGTGGATCGCGACCGATGTCGAAGACCATCGAGTCCCAGTTCGCCGCAACGATGTCGTCGGAGAACTTCTCGAGGCAGCGTCCGCGGAAGTACGCCCGGGTCGATGTCGGAGGTTCGGTCATGGCCGGCTCGTATTCGTGGGCCCCGACGAGTGTGTCGAGTCCGACCCGGAGCGCGAGGCAGCGATCGATTCGCATGTCGTGGTACTGCAGGTCGATCGCCTTCAGCTTCATCGACCCGGGCTCGAGGCCATGCCGCTCGGCGTAGCCATCGACGAGGCGGCGTTTCGCCACCCAGTCGACCTGGTGGGCGACCTGGGCCGGATCGGATTCCAATGCGGTGAGCACCTGTTCCCAGCGGTCGAGGACGTCGGCGCCGACGGTCGCGTCGACGGCTTCGAGTCCGTGTGACTGTTCGTACTTACGTGCTCGTTCCAACAGTCCCCACTGCAGGTCGAGTGCGGTTGCGCGCCGTCCGTTCGACAACAGCACGGTCTGGGTGAGCGTCGGATCGTGGCTCACCTGACGGATGGCTGGAACGGGGTGTGCGAGTGCCCACTCGTCACCGAGTTCGTCGTCTTCGATCATGGCCAGCACGATCGCCGTGGTGCCGACCTTGAGGTAGGTGGCTTGAGCGTGGTCTCGAGACCAACCTCCTCCTCGAAGAAATCAGCGCGCTGGCTGAGCTGGAAGGGCACGTCGGCCGCATTGCGTCCGGGGAGTTCGCAGCCCACCTTGCCGGCCCCGCAGAACACCTGACGTGTCACGAAGTGTGGAGTGATCTGACGAGTCAGTCGTCCGAACGGGAGATCACGAGCGACGAGGTAGTTCTCGTGACAGCCGTAGCTGTTGCCCTTGCCGTCCGAGTTGTTCTTGTGGATGATGATCTCGGCACCGTCGGGAAGCATCGAGCGAGCAGCCACCATCGCTCGGCGGACGATCTCGTCGGCGGCTCGGTCCCACACGACCGCCTCGCGTGCCGTTCGGACCTCGGGGATCGAGATCTCGGGGTGAGCGTGATCGACGTAGAAGCGTGCACCGTTCGTGAGGACGGCGTTGACCAGGGTGGTCTCGACCTCGGGTGCCATCGAGTGTTCCGGCGCAGGGCCACGAGCGTCGTTGGCCGGTTGTTCGTCCTCGAAGTCCCAGCCGACCCGGCGACGAGCGACGTCGGCGAGGTAGGCGTTGATCAGCAGTGACGACGCCGTGACGGGATTGTCGTCGGCTCCGCGAACGACGATCCCGTATTCGGTCTCGATTCCGCAGACCTTCGGCAATGCCATGGGGTCAATCTAACGCACGTCTCCTGGCTGAGCAGGGCCAGGACACGCACTGTTCACGTGACGAACGGCGCGGTCAGAGGACCTCGAAGGTCAGCCCGGCGTGCTCGGTGAGTGCGTCGATGTACGCGTCGCCGAGCGCGGTTGCCGGAGTCCAGAAGCCGCCGGTCGCCTCGCTCTGGATCAGTGTGGTGGCAGCTTCGGCCAACATCTTCGCCGTCGACCCGTAGCCGGGGTCGCGGTCGCCGGTGACCTTCACGAGGATCTCGTCTCCGTCGGCGGTGGTGCCGTGGAATCGGATGTCGAAGAAGCCCTGCTCCTGGGTTTCGGGCGAGGGCCCCTCCCCCGGCTCGGGCAGTGCGCGCGCCATGAGCTTGCGCATCGGACCGAAGGTCGCAGCACCCATGAAGCCGCCCATGCCGCCTGCCATCGCCAAGGCCTTCGCACGGCCGCCGAGGCCATCGCCGGTCATCATCGCTTCGCCGTAGGTGAAGTCCGGCCCCCACTCGTGGTCGAGCAGCGAATGCGTGCGGAACACGACCCGAGTGTTGGTGGCGGCCATGACGAAGGGTGCGACCCACGACTCGTGACCCTCGTCGAACTCGGGCAGGGTGACGTTCGGTTGCTTCGGGCCCTCACGGTCTCCCTTCTCGGCGAGGGCATACGGGTTGCCGAGCACCTTGCGCAGGCTCGGGTCGGCCGACACCTCGTCCATCATGTTCATCATCGATGCGATGGTGCCGCCGCTCGCACCACCCTTCGCGGCCTTGACCGCCATGCTGATGGTCGTGCACGGCGCTCCGAAGCGCTCCTGGCTCTCGCGTTGAAGGAACCACACGCCGAGGTCGGACGGCACCGAGTCGAATCCGCAGGCATGGACGATCCGTGCGCCGTTCTCGACGGCGCGGTCCTGGTAGCGGTCGATCATCCGCTGCATCCACTGGGGCTCACCCGTCAGGTCGACGTAGTCGATCCCGGCCTCCGCGACGGCAGCGACGAGCTTCGAGCCGTAGAGCGCGTAGGGACCGACCGTCGAGATCACCAGGTTGGTGTGTGCGCACATCTCGGCCAGCGCAGCGGCGTCGTGTGCGTCGACGACGAACTGCTCGACCTCGGCGCCCGTCTCGGCGGCGACCTGGGCCAGCTTGTCGGCGCTCCGCCCGGCGATCGCCCACGTCAATCCGGAGTCTCCGTGACGTTCGACCATGTACTGCGTCAGGATCTGCCCCACGAAGCTCGTCGCGCCGAAGAGGACGATGTCGTGCGTTCGTCGGTTTCTTGCCATGCGGCGAAACTAGTCGGAAGTGAGCGGCGCTCCGTCGGTGTGCCCGATGCAATCCGTCTCGAGACCGTCGCCGGAGCGCCGGGTGGCGGCGAAATGCGCCATCGACGGGTGCGGTGACCGCTGTGCTGTGAAGTGCGCGAACGCGTGCGACAGCCGCTCGGGGATCGAGGACGCCGAGTCGTCGGACCACCGACCCTTGCCGGATCGCTTCGCTCGGATCAGGGCGCGATCGGCGCGCTCGGTGAGCGTTGCAACACTGGCTCCGCCGGCCCCGGTCGCCACGCCGATGCTCACCGCCGTCTTCAGCAGCAGCCCGTCGATCCGGACCGGTTCGGCGACCGCCGTGACGAGACGTTGTGCAAGCTCCCGGGTGGTCTGCTCGTCGACATTCGCCCCACAGACCACGACGAATTCGTCGCCACCGATGCGGTAGACGTTTCCGTTCGGGCCACAGACCCGGGCCAAGCGGCTGCCGATGTAACGAAGCAGTGCGTCACCCACGGCGTGTCCGTGCCGGTCGTTGACGTTCTTGAAGTCGTCGATGTCGATGAAGAGTACGCTCGACGTGTCGCTTGATTCGTCAGCAGAATGTCGTTCGAGGAGCGCACGATTGCCGAGCCCGGTGAGATGGTCGGTGTAGGCGGCAGCGCGAAGCAGTTGGCGATGGTCGTTGCGGCCGATGGCGAGCGAGGCGACATC
>Ga0307981_1003563_pt1 | contig 11589 bp, 7 predicted proteins | sample OrgLakmetagen987_FD_201849 | JGI IMG/M metagenome (GOLD analysis project Ga0307981, IMG submission 201849) | Saline water microbial communities from Organic Lake, Antarctica - #987 | ecosystem: Environmental > Aquatic > Non-marine Saline and Alkaline > Saline | place: Antarctica: Organic Lake... | reverse complement strand
GTCATAGACTAGTCGACCACCGCACGCGCATCAACACCCTCACGCCCAGCGAGAGAGACAACGGCGGTTTACATCTTCCATCCCAGGCCATGGTAGACCAACTATCAGTGATAGAATTGCTACGATACCGCAACTAGTCTAAATTGTTAGATCCTACTCCTTCCGTAGTACTACTGTTTGCAGAAGCAATGACTCCTGAATGCTAGGACACATGGTACTACGTAGCTACGTCGTGCAAAAGTGCCCGTAGTAGCTACTTCTCCTGATTGTAGTCTACTAACTTCTTCTACCATAGAGAGTCCATAACCTACTGGAATACACGTATGGATTAGATCTCCCAGAAACCAGAATAGACGCACTGCATGTACGATGCTAGCCCATGTGCGACGATAGAGTGCATCGCGATGTGAATGGAGAGCAATACGACTAGATACCGTACTCTATCTACTATGTGAGAAAAGTTTAGCTCAAGTCGGAAGTATCGTCTTTCGAGGAGAGTCGGATACGTCCTAATTGTACCACACCATCAAATGATTCAAATCTTATTATGTCTGATGTGTGATATGTGATGTGGTTGTGTTCAGTACCATGCAGGTAACGTGTACTGTACTGTAGGACTTTGGTATTCTAGCGCAATAGAAATGGATTGTCAGCGTTCCGCGACCTGTCATTTTTGCTGTGTCGAGTTCATAGGGGGTGTCATTAAGTCCTATTCAGTAGTTCTTGCCATCTTAAAGGTCCCACAGTAATAAAGGCCGCGACCGTGTAGCCTCTCTGGCTTGCAATATCTTGCTAAGAGAGAGACGCATAATTTATCACCACCAACCGTCTTTGGATACTGAGCTTTAGTGTCGAATGACTTAAGGATTCTTCTGAATAGCTCGGACCTGACTCGTCACCGTACAGGATGTCAAAGGGTCTTAGTCGGAAGCCATTATACTAGCCACGGAATCGCGTGATCAAGGTTAGACTATTGACTATGTCCCTTCTAGTTGAGACTATACGTGCTACTGTACTACCAGCCCAGCCACTTGAATGGAAATCGATTACACCAAACTATCGACCTAATTAGAAGAACGGATTGTTTAGCCTGCGATGGACCATAACTCTCGGCTGCAAAGCCTACTATGTACTGTAGTACATGACAAAATGATATAATAGAGGCAGATACATCTGAACGTCAGGACAATGATGCGAGTATCTTACGTAGTCTACTTTCGCAGCATTCCTTGGAATACAAAGCTTAACTTTCTACATTTGACTTTTGAACACTTGAGTCAGGAGCAGCCATTAGCTTCTTTTACTTCTTCTTCATGCGCTCATTCGAAAAGTCACTCGAAGATTGCTTATGGATTCTCTCAAAGACTGCACTAAAGTCCTCATCGGCCACATCCAACTCAGAATCATCTCGAGCAGATCGAAAGATCTTCTCTGCCTGGTCGTTAACAGAAAACTCGACTCCCGCAGCCTTCGCCATATCAGAGGCTAATGACATGTCTTTGTGAGCATGTTTGAGCGGAAAGTTCGGGGCGTGGTCCTTGGCAATCATCTTGGGTCCTTTGAGTGCGTATACAGGACTCTGGATCGCACCCTGACTGATAACTTCAATCATCGTGGTCGGATCTAGACCCACCGACTCGGACAGAGCCAGACTTTCTCCAAACGCGGCAACCATGGTGCCCATCAAAGAGTTTACAACCAACTTGGCGCGGGTTCCGTAGCCGATCTCTTCACTGAAATAATGAGATGCCTTCCCCATGACATTCAAACCATCGTCCTTGATTTCATTAAAGAGTTCTTCTGGTCCGGCACAAAGGAAAATCAGAACACCCATTGCCGCGGGTACTTTGGATCCCGACACAGGAGCTTCCAAAAAGCGTCCTCCCTTGGCAACAACGGCTTCGCTCATTCCCTTCATATCAGCTTCAGCAAGAGTTGCACAATCGATAATCGATTTTCCGGCCGACACTCCCGCCAACACGCCCGTCTCGCCTTGAAAAACAATCTTACTCACTTCGGGAGTCGACATCATACTGTAGGTAATACCACAGGCCTCGACGACATCTTTCGGCGTCTCCTTGACAATAACTTGTTTGCCGGGGAACCTTTCGGCCAGAGCCGTGCACTTGGCACCGGTGCGATTCCAGATGACCAGCGGCCTTTCTTCGGTACCGGCGATTCCTTCGCTGAGCAAACGAGCGGCCATGCCCTCTCCCATAATACCAAGTCCGACAAAACCAATAGACGACGACATGCTGATGCTTGTTGTTGTTCTTTGCGTAGTAGTACGAGAAAGTTGTAGTCTACGCGCAAGTGCCAAAAGCGAACAAAAAAAGAGAAGACATAATAATGGTATGTGAGTGTTGGGAATGCAAAGAGAGTGCATACATGCAAAATCCCGACAGGATGTCATACACAGAACATGCCAACAACAGGCACCATATGCCGGGCGAGTACCCTTTTTGTCCATGTCGAGCGATGACGCACGCACCTGCAGGCCGATCGATGCCCAAAGGCGGCGTGACTCCGAGGAAACAACGCCGCCAATAGGAGCACGCTCACAAGAACTCTGCAATCCATCATGCTCTCTTTCCCAATCGATCAATCAGGCGAGCAACTCAGCTCAATACTCACCTTGCGTAGAGCACTAAGCAGGTTGATAATGTAAAGTGAAGACGTGAAGTAGATTAGTCTACTCCGAAGTATGATAGAAAGACGACGAACATTTGCGAGGACGAGAATCAACGAGAAACGATAGAACACGAACCCCGTTCGTTGAGTCCGATGGATCGAGTGATTCTTACGTACGACAGCGTCCTGGACTGATGATGACTGTATGACTCGATTCGACTGACTCACTGACTTATTGTACTGTATTTCTGTCTATTGTATTTCAAAAGAGACCTTCCTACCATAGTACGACAAAAAAGCCTTATTTGCTACCCTACCCTACCCTGACATCTAAAATAATAATAATATATACTTTTACTTACTTACGCGCGCGCGAATGACGAATGACACAATCTAACGCGCTGGCTCTCATCTCGCTGGAGACTCTAGCTAGTCTATCTGCCGCCGATTCCCGCCGCGCCGCTGATTGCTTTTCTGAAACGGAGACGCAACTAGCGCGGCACGCACTTTCGCCGAGCTCCCTTTTTTCTCGTCGTCCGTTCGATCGACCTCTCTGGATGATGGGTATTGACAGCAGCAGTTGATAGCTGCTATCCGAAAAAACCGGCACACTATCACTCCATGCACACTGTAACGAAACCACAAGGGACCATGCTAGATAGATCAGGCTTATCAGCGGAAGAGCTAGAGGTCACGCACGACCAGCATTTGATCCGCTTGGACGAGGACGATGGGAAATCTTCTCCCAATCGATCAAAAGTCGCCAGACGACTACATAATCTCATGCCCAAGATGCCGCGTCAAAAGAAGCCACCTACCACGAATGCACATAGAAGTCAAAATGCACCAACATCCAGTCGCCAGCTTCAGATTGATTCAGTATCTATCAGTAGCGACAACGCTACTGCCCAGAGCGCCGAAGGACAACAATCCGTACAGTCTACAACCAACTACACCGTTGGTAGCCACGACACTGTGAGAGTTTCCAATCGAACAGAACTTCCAGAACCAGTAGAAGAAGAAGAAGAAGAACCAAAAAAGTCGAAACGATGGAGCAAGATCAAGCGCATGATGGGAGTAAAGATGGCACCCGTTGAACTGGAAGATTCTACCGAAGGAGCCCGGTCAAAAGACGATACTTGGAAGTGCCAGAATTCACCTCCTATTGGCGATCCTCGAAAACGGATACACAGCGCGGATGGGAGGCCGTTACGTGTGCGATCGACGCCTGTGAGAACTCTAAAGCAACAGCAACGGTTGGATCACAGTATACTGGGTCGCTTGGACGGTCTCGACGTGCTTTCTCTCGGACCAGCCACCCTGGCTGCACATGCCGGCGTTCCAGGACACTCGAGACTTCCATGGGAGACTGCCCCAACGCACAAGTTCTCAGGACAACCAGTACATCAGACTCCCGCACAACTGGTAGCCGACATGCTTTGGACTTCCAGTGGACGAAGTCCACCAGAAATGATACTCGAGGGCTTTCTACCGGGAGGAGACGACCGATGGAGTGTACGATTCGAACATTTGCCGGCCAAGATTAGAAACCCTTTATCGGCTGATCAGGATGTTGGTGAATGTGTAACGTCAGAAGATGGAAGTCCCATTATGCCGACACACAAGCTATGGAATATGCTCTGGGGACCCAATCCGGCACCATCCAACCTGACGGACCTGGACATGGTGGAGCCCTACGACGAAGCGGATGATCCTCTGTTGAATCTAGCGGCAGAAAATTCAATTCCCATTGATATTGATGAAGATGTCTTTATCGTTAGCAGTCGCGAGCACTTGCAATCGATTTACGAAATTACGACGGTGCCATTGGCGACTGGGCGCTTTGATACCGCACTCAAGATTTTCGACAAGTTGTTGCGAGGTATCGAGATGCTGGAAGATGAAGACCTCCGATTTCTGAAGGGTTCGGTGATACACAACATTGGGGTCATTCAATTGTGGCAAGGTGATTTCGTTGGAGCACTGGGAAGCTTTCGACATGCTTCGGCAGAGCGTTCAATCCATTTACCAACGAATCATGCTGACACTGTCGTGTCAATAGTTCGCAAAGGCATGGCATATTTTGCACTCGAGCGATTCGATGAAGCCATTGAGGTCTGGAATACGGCTTTATCCATGACACAGCCGGACCATGCTGTCCGGGCCAAAATCCTGAACAACCTTGGCGTGGCTCACTATCACAACGGAGACCTGGGTAGCCACAGCGCTGCGCTGAAAGACTTTACTGCTTCTCTGGAGATTCAACGCCAATGGTTTCAAGACTTGATTCGAAGAGAAACGAATGTTTATGATGCGGCTGTTACGCTCGGAAATATGGGGAAACTCTATCTCGAGCAGACTGACTATGATCTTGCATACTATGTGTACGAGGAAGCTCTGCTGCTACAGACGACTATCTTTCGCAAGGATCATGAAGTTGTACTAGCGAGTCTAACCAGTTTGGCTCTAGCCAAGGCTAGAAATGTTCAGTTGACGAAGGCTCTCCAGATCTTGAAGGGATGCTTACGGTCTCAGAATGTACGCTTTGGAGCTGATTCCATGGCTTCAGTCGATACGACTGGCTTGATGGGTTACCTTTATGGCAGACAAAAGAATTTTGATGAAGCCCTCAAGTGTCTCAACAAAGTTGAGAAATGGCAAAGTACTCGCCTCTCACCCAGCCATCCTGCCATGCAAGCAACACGTGCAGCCGCGTCCAAGCTAGAAGAGTCGATAGACTGGGTTTAAATAACAACTAGTTTCTCTCTTCCTGATAACAAACTAAACCTGCTAATGAACGGGTATAGGTATCGTCTATTCATCGTTTACCGGTACTAACTACTACTATAGGACCGCCTCCGTTTCGGAGCCTTCTTCTTGACGGGGTAGTTCCGATTCATGGATGGCTTGAGCAGTGGCGTCAACGCTTGCGCAAACTCCACGAGCTTGTCGACTTCCTCTGCCTCTGCCGGTCCCGAACCAGCAAAACGGACCCGTCCTAGACCATCTAGTAGAAACACGTATCCAGTCAAGATATTGTGCATACGAAGTTGATCACGAAAGGGCTCCAAGTCACTTCCAAAGTAAACGAGTGTGCGGTCATGTTCTGCCACCGGCGTATTTCGCTTCATCAACGTGTGGATAAGAGACTGTAGCACCCACCTGTTCAACCAACCTTCCGACAGATTCAATCGAAATATCTCGACTCGATCATTGTCACTAAAGGCATCTTCAAATGGTTGAATCCATGTATCCAATAGTTGGTAGCCAAAATCCCGAAAGCTGACAGCCACAAGTGTACACTGCGCGGCCGCATCACGGGAACGATTCTTGCGCAGCAAGTGTGCCGGTAAATCCACTTTGTCGCCCGCCAGCGATCTGAGACCTTTTAGATACGGAAAGGGCTTGGATACAGATTCGGAAATCAACTCTGTGTTGGATAGCATGGGTTTTTCGTTGGATAGCTTGAGATCTTTCAAGGCCCAGAAATATCCATAAAAGAGCTCGGTATAGCGCCTCTTTTCCTCACCGTTGCGACTCTTCTTAAGAATCATGTTTCCAGGCAGGATTTCCTTGCTAATACTGTCGGGGTGCATGCGTATGCCCGTGTGCCGAAGGGCATCCTCGTCCGCCGAGTGTGTGGCAAACTGTCGATCAAAACCCGACAATGGGGGCTGTAGGAAGAGTGAGGCTCTCCTCGTTGGTACCACCCTTGCTGAACGCGCCGGGATTGCCAACACGCACCGTGCTGTCCTCATCATGCGAATATTGCAGGGTGATACAGTGATATACCGACGTCCCCAATAGTGTAAAAATGCCCTGGCCGCCCATCGCCATCGTCGCTCATACCGTATACCGTCGCCCGTCGTCTCGCAAAAGCTTCATTCACGAATAGAGACGAGTCGAGTCTTAGCGCGAAACGTCGTGCTTCCCGTTTCCTCAACGGAAGGCGTTGAAGTTGGGAACGATGACGGAGAGCCTCATAATTCCAACTACTAACAGTAGTTCTACTTGCCTTCTCCTCCTCTTCACTTCCTACTTCTACACTAGCCACTACAAGCAACATGGTTACCACGAGAGCGGCCCAAAAAGAGGAGCAGGAAGCAGTAGCAGTAGCAGAAGGAGAAGAAGAAATGCCCGCGGACATTGCGGCCCAAAAGGCCAAACTCGAAAAAGAGACTGGCAAAAAGTACAAGTATCGCCCAGCGAAGAAAGACTTACCCAACATTTCGCACATGCTGGCTCACGGAGCTCCAGAGACACAGGGAAAACCAAAGAGTTGGACGCAGCTGGTCGGCTATCCTCTGCTCCTGGCTTTGACTTTTTTGGTTAGTCTCCTCATCTTTCATCACGCGCCACACAGCAAATCGGTTGGAAAGAGTCACGCTCTTCCCAAGATGGGAGGGGCGAAGCGACCGATTTCTACTAGGCAAAGGCGCCAACCCGGTATGCAGATTGTCCAAGAAGCAGAAAAGGTGGACACTTACCCGCCCGTCGAAACACTAAGTGATGAAGCAGTGAAAGAGCCAAAAGAGCCTGTCGCTGCGGCGCTGAATCCAGACGAGTTGTAAGGTGCTTGTGAAGTTTGTGTGACACGCGCTGTAACAAGAAAGACGTTCGATGTCAAGGGTAAGGATCCATCTATTGCGGGAGATTGGTGGTGATGGCGTAGAAAGAGTTATATAATCTATGCGAATGCTACGTACAGATACTTCTTTATTACGAAATGGTAGCTTCCAACGCTGCCGACTCTGCTTGTCGAGACTGCACCCCCAAATCGTAAGCATCCTCGTCTGGCTCATCCAAGTAGCGCTCGCTCCCGTTGCTACCACTGTTGACACCCGTCAAGGCAACGCCACCTTCTTGGTACGATTCCAAGGCACTCGCGGGGCCTTGTCGTCGCCGTCGCCGCCGGACTGGCAGGTTTCCAGTCAAGTAGAAAAAAGTGGCAAAGGCTCCCAAGACTGCACTGCCCACCACCAAGAGGAAAAAGGCCACTACGCCACCCGTCGTCGACAGAATTTCCCGGGCGCGACTCACGGTATCCTTGTATTCGGCAGACGGACCATGTTGCTGTGCGCAATCGCGCTCCATCTTGGCAAAGGGTTCTACCTGCTCTCGCAAAATATCCACGTCACACAGTTCCGCATCGTCGGGGCAATCATCCAACAAGTGTGTCAAGACGTTGCCATTCAAGAGCAGTCGAAAGGCATAGTTGGATTTGTACAAAGCCTTTTTGCTTCGACCGTCAATGTTGATTTCGTGCACCTCAATAAGAAGCATACTGGCGTAAGCGGGCCAGGAACCGTCCCAGACCTTGGGACCCAAAGAGGCCAGGAGTGGCATGATGGTGGTGTCGTGTCCAGAAAAGAGTGCGAGTTTGGGAGGAGTTCGAAGGGGGCAACAGATGGACTCTTCTTCCTTTATAATGGCATTGACATTACCCATGATCTCCACCCACAGTGGACCTATACCCAACTTGGAGTACTCGGCGTCGTTGGCTAAAATGGTCAAGCCATACTTTTTCACGTCAAAATCGTACAACCGTTGAAAGATATTCTTGCCGTAGGAATCGGGAGATGAATCGTCTCCGCTATCCTCGTCACTGTCACCGTCATCGTTATGCAGCTCTCGCCCATCGCTACTATTGCCCGTGTAGTCGTTCACAGCATCCGGCAACGTTCGATCTGTACACATTGTTGTCATGAGGCAGTCGATGGTCTCCATTTCTCCATCAATTTTGAGCACATTTTTCATAAAACCGTAGAGCTGTACAGCGTCCGACGACTGGTTAAAGGACTGGAACGCGCTACTCCGCTCATATCGCTCTCGCATCTCTGCCAATCGTGGACACACGTGTTCGTTGGGAGCCAAGACATCGTCCACGAGATCAGCGGTATGCAACGGAATGACTGGATAGTGTTTCGAGGACTCAAAGAACTGTTCAATCTCGGGTCCCAACATGCCCCGCAACAAAACTTGACCCGACATGACAGTTCGCTGATCATCATCCACTCGGTAATACAAATTTTTCGTGTCCCACGCGTACTGGCTATCTTGTCCCGAGATATCAATCAGTCGCATCATGGGATCGTGCGCGTACTTGCGCTCGTCAAACAAATACGCTGTGCGAAGGTGCTGACCATTGACAATCTCTTGATCGTAGCCACGCAGCAGTAGTTGACCAACCTGACAGGTACCACCCAATGCATTGGCCAGGTGATCCTTCGAGTCCAAGAGCGCGTCGTACCACTTTTCAAACAAAAACATGGCATTTCCTCCTTGATTGCCTTGTCCTTCTTCTTCGTTAATATCTTTTGGCGTCGGTAATGACGTGAGTGTTTTGAGGTCACAGTTCCATTTGCCAGTTTCTTCGCTTTCTTGGTACCCCTCCCAGCAGTTCAAGTCGCCCTTGTAGGGCGTTCTCGCGCCGTGTCGTATAATGGCCGCCACATGGAGAAGCCGCGATTCGCCGAGACGAGCGTCGTCGGCCGTGACTGGAATTGCTCGCTGTTCCATATCTGTTGGTGTCGAACAGTAGGGAGGATAGGCTGGGTATCGCTTGTACCAATCGTCGCTATTGGAATCATCAGCTGGGGATGATAGCTCTTTTTGTTCTTGCTGGAGTTGGGCTTCCTCGTCGTTGGAGAGACGAGCTAGAATTACCACAGGCTGCTGCTGTAGGAGGAGTACGGCGACGACGGTCACCAAGGACGATATTCGGTTCCATTTCAGACCGTTTTGGACGCATGGTCGGTGGGTATTCATGCTGTGCCAACCCGTGACTTGTGTTCCTCGCGGTTGCTGCACCATGGTGATGACTTATTGCAGTGCAGCGGGTCGGTCACTTTGAGTTAAGATTTTGGGAGACTGCTTTCGAACTCATCTATTTCTTTGGCAATAAAATCAAAAATCAAGATTCCCGCCATCCGACTAGTTCGACCCGACTAATAGTTTTCTCCCACGTTTTCAAAACGAGTGAGTCTCGTCGCGACGAAGCCACTCCGTTCTCTCGCGACCAATCGACCAATCGACCATCGATGGCCATACAAGTTGAAGCACCAGCACTATCATAGTGTACTTAGGCTAGCCACCCCTCCTCCACCCTGACGAACCATGAAGGGAAAGCTACCCCCCAATCCTCGCGACATATATCGCAACCCGGGACACTCGTCGCAAGCAGCCCACGCGCAAGCACCCAACAGAACGTCCTCGACCGGTGGTAACAGCAGCAATGCCTCGTCCTTTGCCGAGGACACTGCTTCGGACGCGCATTCGGTCGTTTCCGTCACTAGCACTTACCGACACCACCAGCAGGGTCCCTTCATGCCGCAGACGCCGACCAAACCCCAACCCGTTCTCACGCAGGATGCGCAACACGAACCCAAAACACGAGGTTCCGTGGGAATTTTGATTGTTGGTTTGGGTGGCGCCAACGGTACGACTCTGTTGGCGGGATGCGTGGCCAATCGCTTGAAAATTGACTGGCGGGGTCCAGTCGGCCAAGAAATGAAACCAAACTATTACGGATGCATTACCCAGATCAACCAGCGTGGCGTCTACGGAGGAGTCGGCTACAAGGACAAGGTCAAGGGTTTGGCCAACGCCAACATGGCTGCCGTGGGCGGCTGGGATATTCGCTCAACAAAGCCAGGAGATGCCTTGTTGCAAGCGCAGATTCTCGATTATGACTTGGTGAGACAAGTCAAGGACGAAATGAACAAGACGAAAATCTTTCGCGGTGTCTACGATTCTCGCTTTATTGGTACCTCGCAGCACGAGACGGCGACACATGTGCTCAAGCAAAGTGAAGCGGCCAACGATTCAGAAGCTCTAAAGTGTTTGCGCGCCGATATTCGGTACTTCAAGTGGCGCAACGGTGTCGTAGGTCACACGACTGTCATTTGGAGTGCCAGTGTGGAGCCCAACTGTGAATTGTTGGAAAAGCTAATGACGACGGCCGAGCTGTTGGATGCGATTGAAATGACCGAGAAGGAGCGGGGTGAGCCGCTGCCCCCATCAATATTGTATGCGACAGCGGCGTTATTGGAAGGATGCTCTTTTATAAATGGTGGTAGTCAAAATACGCTGGCGTGTCCAGGTTTGACAGCCTTGGCCAGACAGCAACCCGGTGTCTATTGTCTAGGAACAGACTTCAAGGCGGGACAAACAAAGTTCAAAACGGCCGCCGTTGAATACATCCGCACAATGGGATTGACTCCCAGGGTCATTGCGTCAAGCAACCATCTCGGCAACAACGATATGCGGAATCTAGCTTCGGCCAAGTCAGCCAGTACCGCCAAGCTACGCGTCAAACACAACATTTTCAAGCCATGGCAGGAGGAAGAATTGGACCACAAGGTGAGCATTATGTTTACCGAATTCATTAACGACGAAAAGCGCGATTTTGTGGAATACACGAGCCTGGGCTTTCTGGGCCAGCCGCATACCATGATGACGTACACGCGAGCTTCGGATTCGGTACTCTGTGTGCCTCTCATGATTGATGGTGCCGTTTGGTGTGATTACTTTTCGGGACGGAGTTGGCCGTATGAAAAAGTCGCCAAGGCGCTGGCGTATCTTTTTAAAGTCCCCGAGGGTGCAGCAAACGGTGTCGATCCTGGTTTCTTTCGACAAATGCAAGAGCTGGACACACAGGTCCTGGCAGCGCACACTGCCAAGAGCGGTGCTCTCAAAAAGGAGAATTCCGTCAAGAAGCGAGTGCGGATCCGACCGGACGAAAAGACTACTGAATGGGCAATCCCCCACGATGCACGGATCGTATGTGCAGGTCTCGCTTGTGTCGATATGCAGCTGAATAAAGCCTCGGGAGGAGATGGTGGCGAGGGCATCGAATCATTCGAGGGCGAAAAGAGCATTGGAGGTGGAAGTGTGTCAATGGCGTGTAAAACACTTGCGAGGCTGTGTCACGGCGAACCTCTGGATGATGGATACATG
>Ga0307981_1003561_pt1 | contig 11600 bp, 8 predicted proteins | sample OrgLakmetagen987_FD_201849 | JGI IMG/M metagenome (GOLD analysis project Ga0307981, IMG submission 201849) | Saline water microbial communities from Organic Lake, Antarctica - #987 | ecosystem: Environmental > Aquatic > Non-marine Saline and Alkaline > Saline | place: Antarctica: Organic Lake... | reverse complement strand
CCTGTAAATGTTCCTGGAGTAGAGAATATTGACGTATCTGACCTAATATCGGGCCATCAAGACTACACTGTGGTGGCTGGGCATGTATTAAAACGAGTTCGCCACGGCCAACCATTCCGGTCCGATTCGACTACTGTTTTCATCCCTCACAATGAAGGCACGCATGGAGACGGAAACGCAGAATGAAGTGACCTAATATTGGATGCAATTGCTACTGGAAGCTCTTCTATCTCTTAATTTAGTGTGTACCATAGCTAGCTAGGTTGACTGTATTCAGCGATGCGTATCGGCCGCCTCCAGTTCTGCAAAGATGCTTGAAATGATTGTGTTCGAGTAGAGAAAGCCTGTAGGGTCCGCAAGTCGCAAAACATTGTCCTCCAGCTTTACCAAATCAAGCTCAAGACCTAGCTGTGCGCCCCGGAGGATCAATTCGACGTAGGCGTCGCCCTTTGCAAAGCGTCGTGCGACCCACTTCAGTTTCAGCCCCTCGGAAGTGCGAAGTCGCTTCAGCACGACATCTGTTAGCAATTCATAGTCCTCTATTGGTGCGATATCGTGCAACGAAGATGCCTCTACTTCAACCCAACGCACATAATCGACCAGTGTCTTTGGCCGAGCCTTCATCACCCCACTCGTAAAGCTGGTGGCGCCCAAGCCCAAAGCGTACCATTGACTGTCGGTCTCCCAGTAAATCTGATTGTGTTGACTTCGTCTCGGTGAAGGTGAGCCAGTGTCTCCAGTCAATGCGTACGAGCTAACTTCATAGTGCTCGTAGCCCTTGGATCGAAGATATCCGGCGGCGTATTTGTACATAAAGGCGCAGTTCTCTTCTGAAGGCAATATCAAGGCAGAAACGGGAGGCTGGCCTCTGGTTCGTTTGAAATCGCTTCTTTCCGAGGCATCCTTGTCCGAATCGTACCACTTTCCAAACACAGTCCCACCTTCAATCTGCAAGTCGTAGAGACTTAGGTGTGCAGGCTGAGGCTGCAGATGCACAGCTGTATTCAGCGTGTCCGTCCACTGTGCCAACGAAAGACCGGGTAAGCCAGAAATTAAATCCAATGAATAATTTAAATCAGAACCATACACCTCCTGAAGCATGACGAGGGACTCCCAAATATCTTTTGATCTGTGCATACGACCCAAAGACTCCAAAATACGATCATCAAAGGACTAGATAAGAAAAAGGTTAGTGAGAACTCGTCGCCGAAACAACTGCGCCACGGATAGAATGAATCAAAGCGTGCGTACCTGAACACCCAACGATACTCTGTTAAAGCCCATAGACATGACGGCTTTCAGCTTTTCCTTGGAAAACGTCCCAGGATCCATTTCGATTGAAATCTCGGCATCATCTTGAAGAATAAAAGGCCCGTCGGTATCGCGAATGGCGCCGAGTAGGAGTTGCAATGTTTCGATCGGAGCCAGGCTTGGCGTGCCTCCGCCAAAGTAGATGGAACGAAGTGGTATCTTTTCTTTGCTAGATTGAGGTATCAGACTGATCTCTTTCAAAAGAGCAGCAGTATAGTTTTGATTCATGGCCAAGAATCCTTGAGATGCGGGGTCTTGCTCGTCGACGCTGTCAGTAGCAGCCTTGGGTCCAATAGGGACAATGGCAAAGTCGCAATATCTACATCGTCTCCGACAATAGGGAATGTGCACGTACATACCAATCGATCCTTCGTCCTTTGATGAAACTTTCCGCAATTTCAGCGCTTGTGCAGCCGCATTAGAGCCAGTCTGTGTAGACGATGGGTCAAGTAACGCCAGGGAGCTCTTACGATGACATGCCGTCGACGCCTGGCAGAACGACACAACAAGGTTAGCCCATTGAAGGCAAAGAAGTAGCCTGATAATCATCATCTCCACATTATTTGTCTATAATGCGTAGGATCAGAAGACGCAATGTTTTGAGGTTACTGTAAGAAGGTGATAATGGAATGCAGAGGCAAGAAAGGCGACAAACGTCGGGCTGCATGATGCGTCGCGTTGCATCTACAGTATCGAGCAAGAGCTCTCACCATCACCATCCATCATCCACCGCACCGCACCATCCATCGCCGTCCTTTTGGCGGTCGAACTTCTCTTTCTCCCTCATTCTGAATGTCTTCATCTTGTCTTACCCATATCCTGCTTTTTATAAAGTACTACTGTAGTCTAATGTACTGATAGCCGTACGTACGTACCGGTAGATACGCCTTGGCGCACATTAACGTTAAATTCATATGTAAAAAAGACGAGCCTCCCTCGCCTCATCGTATTAGTCCCGGCTCATAATATTTGTAACTTTGTTGTAACTTTATCAAACCACTGTGCTAGTTGCTTCTGAGCACGCACATCCAGTCCGTTCGGTGCGCTTGATGGCAGCCAAGGACACGATATCCTCGCACTGGATTTATTGGTCTCCGAGGCCGTCGAATGGCTGCATTACCGACTTGGTTCGTACATGCGCCACTACCAGCTGCGAAGAAGGCATGGTCTGTGCTGCACTCAGCCCGATGGCTGGCGCCGCTTGCTATGTCCTCAGGACTGATTTCGGGAACCAAGTAGGACAGCGGGGAATAAGAAAAATTCTTTCGCATGAGTTAGCCGAATCCGGATTTGCGTCGCTCCTGTCTTGAGCGATCACCCGATACATGTATAAAATCTCAATCCATTTGACATGTTACAATCGGGTCGCTTCGGCAGCACTCTTGTTTAATAAAGCAGCGCTATTTTCAACCCCGGGGGATATCTTTCCTGTGATGTACGACGAGTGGATAGCGATGGCCAAGAGCACTACTTTCAGTTTGGACGAAACGTGACCGGAATTAGTCTTGGGGTGGCGGGCCCTGGTCTCTCTGCTATTTTAGTTCTTTGACGATCACATTACGATTCATTCTGTACTTACGTGTCGTCGCGAGAGGAGCTGGTCGTTGTCAAGGAGTTTACATGACGTCCTCCGCTAACGAATAGTCTAGTTCTATAAACTTTCTTTCGGTCTCGTCGTTCAAGCCAGTGCGTGAACTCTCGGTCATACTGGTGCGCGAGAGTCCTTGTTGACGAGCAAATGATCAGACTCCAGCTTCCGTAAGCTCTGATAATGGCGCTTTTGGTATCGGAACCATGCCCCAATAATAATTCGAACAGACTTCGTGATTAGGGCCTCCCACCGCATTGTCTCCATCCGCTCACGAACTGCATCTCCACTGATAGGCGTAGCCGTTGTCGCAATTCGCATAATGCTATGCGTACGATCCATCCGATAGCCGAGATACCCGAAGGATACTTTAGGAAAGAATTCCTGAACTGACTTTCCCATTTCGTGAAAGATCACGCACAAAGACACGAAGCGTTGAAGCGAGGCGACCCGTGACTCATAGAGCTCCATACTGTAGTGCTGGCTCTGCGACTGTGCAAAGTCACACAGGGCTGATTGGGTTTTCGAGTACAGTTCTTGCCCAAAAAAAATCTCGTCACTGGGGTCAACCTGCAGAAGACCTCGAGAATCTCGATTCGTCGACCCGTGATATATCTTGCGGATCACTTCAGATTTCGGCATCCCAAGGAGGTACATGAACTCTGCAAAGTCCAAGACCCCGTCACCGTCGACATCTGCTTCTTTGAAGAGGCCAGTTAACATTCCTTGTGTCAGCATGCTTGTCTCGACCGTTTGATATGCACCGATAAACTCGTCCAGGTCGATGCTGCCGCTTCCATCCGAATCGAGTGACCTGAAAATCATCTCGAGCTTGCCGCACCTCTTGCGTTCGTGGATCATGGATTCGAGAACCTTTCTCTCTGGGGAAACCTCACCCGCATTGATGAGGTCGGCGGCTGTAGCTGTCTTGCTAGCTCCCCCCTGTAGATTCAGATATAGTCCTTTCAGTGAATAGGAGCTGGGATTCGGAATTTCGTCATTGTTAGCGCTATCTACCACCAAGCTCCTTTTGTTGCTACCAAACCATGGCATCCTCCTAATCGAACGCTTCAGGGTTCCAGTCATCCAGCATCTTGTCCGTGTGTCTCTTATAATTGATCGGGAGCTTCGCCTACCTTGTAGATGTTGCCTCGATTGTTGCGCAGTCTGCTTCCGAGATAAATCCTTGTCAACAAGCCCCACGATACGCTCGCACAGAAATTTGGGTCGGAAGGTTCCGAGGAAGATATCAGTCTTCGTCAATGGCAGCTTGGATGGGTTATGCCCAAGTGTGATAGACTCGCATGTTCCTCCAATGCTCTGGATACTGCTAGCTTGACTCACACACAAATTGGTAGCGCACTCAGCGGTCGTGAGAGCGGACAGCCTGCCGTCTGGTCGACCACATATGAGTAGCGTACCACGGACAATACGATGAGTGTGGCGATGCATAAGATGGTCGGCTGGGTTCCCACTCAAGACGTTCAAACCAGCAATCGAGTAAGACCGTGCAAAGAGCTAAACAAAAAGAAATGAAGCGTTTGTTGTAGTGAGCAAGAGTGCCGATAGACACTTTAAAGACGGGAGAACGGGGTAGAAAGGCAGAGCAGCACAATTACCTTGCTTAAGAACGCATCAGCAGCTTGCGATACCCACGGTACGTCGCCAATCACAACTGTGCGGCCAACCATTCGGTGTCGAATGTTTCGACCTTGCCAAAGCCGTATAAGAATCACATTGATTTGTGGGAGAAAGAAATAGATCAAGGAGTCCAAGAAACGTGTCAAATAAAGTATAGAGTCATTATTCAATCCAGCCGCGCTTGCAATACCGGAAACAAGCGGATAGCCGGACGTGACCGTCCCGACGACATAGAGAAACGTAATCAGATAAGCTCGCGCATTCTCGAGCACATGGTCGGCCCAGAGTTGTCCAGCCTTGCGGAGCTCACGCTCTGTTTCCGTCATTTTGCTTCCATCGTCTCTACCAACGATGTTCTCGAGAGCAAGAATACTGTCTTGGTTACAGCGCTCCAACACACTGAGATCCCGTTCGGTGATCATTGCGCCACTCAGCTTTCGAAAACGCTGATCATTCAAAATAAGCGCCGCAATGTGCTCAAATATTTGAGTCAACAGCTGATGAGTAGCAGCAACGCTGAGGGAGCTAGGCTCCGCTGGACGAAAGCCGATATTGGTTGAAAATACACGACTTGATAGCATGTCGGCGTCTGTTCCCGCCAAACCGCGGAGCACCTTACCGATCTGCGTATCCCATTCGGAGGACACCAGAAATATACTGCGTGTAACCGACTGCAGGAGGTTCGAAATGGCCAAGGGGCCAAAGGTTCCACCCGAGTGGCTCACGATGATGACAATTGCACCGTGCAGATCCGGTGTTGCGCCGGACAATGAATGACCAATCGCTGGTACGGAAAGATCTTGTCCAAACACACCAAGCACCTTGTTGCTGCTGACAGCCTTGATGCAGAGCCTTGGGAAGGCCTTTTGCAAGTCAGAGGCAAACTGTTCGGCAAGCCAGAGCGAAACTTCGCAGCCTGTAACAAGGATATCGACAGTATTACCGTTCACCGGTATCGTGCCATTAGCACGGATTTCGAGACGGTCGCGGAGATGCCGGCTAAGATTCCAAGCAGTGACTCGATTGAGGCCTCCTTCGCGCCATTGGGATTGAATAGACTGCAAGACGTGGGGAATGTCCTTAAGATCATCAAATACTGGATCTTCCGAGTCCTCTGGTAAAGGAAGTAAGAGATCGTTATCCTGCAATGGTGTGATACGATCCTGCACCTTTATATCCTTGACAATACTCTCGTGATACGACTCCATGCTGACCATGGGATCTGTGGCCTTGCGGGGGCCTCCCCAGTCCAGCAAAACCACTTCGCCGCCCAAGTCATCCAGGTCAAAACGACAAGTCTGATTTGCAATCTTTCGCTCAAAGAATTCAGTCGAACAGCTAAAAAGCTTGGATTGCGCTTTCGGCCCCAATGAAACTCCGAGCCCTGCCTTGACAGCAGCCAGCTCTGAGCCATAGCAAACAAGACCCAGCTCGGGGTAAAATGCCACGCTCATCGGCTGTCCTCGTGCTGCGATGCAAATCTGGCGGTGCGCGTCTTCGGAACATGAGACCACAAGGCCAAACGAACCAACTGCATGCTGCATAAAGAACTGGGTAGCCTTGAAGAGATTGTTGTCGAAGAATGCGTCGACAGTAATCATTGTTACTTGTAGCAAGTTGGCTTGAACGGCGCTTTCTTCGTCTGTCCACAAGAAGCGTAGTGACATGGGCGCCCTTTCCGACCCTAACATCAACTTGGCATAGATGGTATTAACTAGAGCCTTTCGAACACCAATAGTCTTTCCAATCTCGTAGAGACCGATTACTCGATTCTGACAAAAGGTGAGCAGAACTTCTTCAAATATCTTTCCCAGCTCTTCGTAATCTTCATACGACGGCCATTCTCCGATGATGCCGCGCTGGCAACCAACTGTCATGGCAAAACGTAGACTGAGGCCAAAACAGCCCGCAGTTCTCAAGATATCCATCATACCAGCAATAGCGCAACTGTCAACATCTGCTGGCATCGGGACACCCGTCACTTCTTCCACCCACTCTTGCAACAGCTTTACCTGGAAGAGCTCACCGTGGATCCTGAAAAAGTCAAAGTCGCCATTGTGCGTGATATAGTTCACAACCTTTCGTACAACGAGCTTGGGTAGACGAATGTTGAGGGTGCTGCTTGTTCCTCGAAAGTCATCCACTGAAAAGACTCGTCGGTTCGATGCTGGTGTCCACCTGTGAGGATGCGTTCCTTCCAACGTAGCCTTGGAGCTTGTAGCAAAGCGCGTATGTCCCATGAATGCCTGGATAGGAGCGATATTAGAATCGACACTAGGGAGTAGCTGTTGCACTCGCTTGCGCAAGTCCTTGGAGAGATCGGTTCTTTTACCGGCCACCACTCGAGTGAGAATGGCTTGGTTGGAATTGGTCTTGTCGTGACTAGAATTCCAGACCAAGACACCACCGCTCTGGGCTCCGCGTACCATTGTGACTTCAATCATTTTTTCGAGCAACTCGAGAGCAGTTGTGGCTATTTTCTTTTGCCACACAGGATTGAGCAACAGAATACCAAAGTTTCCGCAGAAGAAGGTCGGAACTGTGGTACCACATAGAGTTCCAATACCAAGGAGATCCGTAGCAATGGCCTCTATCGAAGTTACCACCGCAGCCATAAGAAGGTAATAGTGATCGGTGGTATCGGAGGTAAGGCTTGCCTTATGCTTCCGCTGCGAAGGCCCGGTGTAGAAGTAGACGAGCACGGCAACCAAGGCACTGAGGATCCATCCAGCATGCTTAACGGCATCAAATTGCCATGTGTTAGCCTCAGGAAGAGCTCCAAGGCGGCAGAATCGTCCCAAGAGGGCTTCCATCAGAAAAATATGCCACTGGAAGTCTGTTTGTTCATCATGGTCGTCAAGCTGCGTATCAAAGAGAATCCAAGTTGCTCCTAGATGAAATAGCTCGTGGAGAACACCAAAAGCCGCGTAAGCAACTATTAGGTACCAGCAAGGACTGCTGATGTGCGAGTGTGAGCGCATCTTCACGGCTTGTCGAACGGGTGGAACCTGGGGCCGAAGAGCCAGGTTCATGGTCCAAGCAGTTTTCAGAATGAAAATGGAGTGGACCGAAGATATGGATATTATGATCGCGTTTACGATATGCTTTACGGCGATGATGTTCAAGAAACAAACGATACGACGTAGTACCGTACAGGTAGTACTGTAGTAGTCTACGTACGTCGTAATGTTCCGCACGCGAATTCGAATGCTGTATGCAACATTTTCACGTACGACACGTACGTACCGTGCTCGAATCATCACTCGAGAGGATAGGTACAGTAGGAGCAGTCCCGCCTGTACCGAGCGCGTCGCGACTTCGCTTTTGATGAATCACAATCCGCCGCATTTATTCGCGCTCGCTCGTCGTCAATCATTCCCGAATTCGCGCTCTTAGTTCAGGACGAGTCGAGTCAGTCTTCCTTCGATTCGTCCGCGATGTAAAAACCTCCTGTGGTATAATAACTCATCACCATAGCACCAGCACCAGGGTATCTACAGTCTACAGTATCTACCCACTCCCACTCAGCTACTTCGTATCTCTTCCAGAAGTGTCTACGAGCTTTCAGATCGCACCATCATGGATACCGAGGAATCGAGAAAGCGCCACTATCGGGCGGATGAAGATCATTGGAGTGAGAAGCGACCCCGACAGCAACAAGGCGCTACTAGCGCCAGCGACACGCCCCACTCACCATCAGCCCCTGCTAGGAATCCAGCAGAAGCCACGCTGGTTCTTTCTGTGGAAGACATGATTGCCGTTCCGCTCGACTTTCTATTTCGAGTAGTACCCCAGCCGTCACTCTCCAACCACACATCCGCCGCTACAGCTAGTAGCCAACCTGCGCGTCACAAGCCCTTGCTAAGCCGCGCCGAGGCCCAATGTTTGCTTTCCGTTGCCATGTTGGCTTACGAGATGGATTCACTCACTGCACTGGCATCCGCAGCGTTGCGACAGCGAAGATCCTACGGCTCGCTTGGCCGAAAACTGGAAAAAAGCTACAGTCCCTACCTTCGACCCATTGTTCCATTGCTGCAAGTCGTTGCCAACCAGGTACCGACCGATACACTCGACAAGATTCAGAGTGAGTCGGAACAAGTTGTCGCTGACTTGAGAGCGACAGCTGCTACTCTAAGGCAATTTTCAGAGCAAAATTGGAATCTTTCCGAGTCTCTAATGGACTCCATGTCAGGTACTTCTGGAGAACTCGTTGCCAAAGAGAAGAGGCGTCTTTCGGATGTGCAGGAAGAAGTCTTCAGTCGCATTGAAAGCTTGTTGGATGGTTCGGATCAGCTAAGTAACGATCTTTTCCAGGGCGAACTCGGCTCCATGAAGGACTATTGTGCGCGCCTTCTTGCTCAAAAGGAAGAGACTTTGTCTTTGTGTCCAGAAGCCTCGTCAGATTCTCCAATGTCGGAAGCATCCGAGCGTGTGAGTCAACCATTGTTGGAAGAAAAGGAGAATGCTCCGTCTCAGTCGTCTTTCCAGCAGCGACAACAAATTGTCCTCGAAGAGGTGTACGGGTCACCCAATGGAGGTTCCGAGACTCCATCGTGCCGAGGCCCTTCAAACACACAGAATGCAGCCGAAGTTTTGAGTTCACTGGGCAAAGTCGCTCGCGGAGGTGGCACCAGCGACACACCCTAAATTTCCTAGTCTGTATAACACAATATTCGACTGTATATGCATTCAATCTCGCAGATTACGATTAGCTAGGTTGTCTACTAATGATCGCACCGTGATTGTTTGCAACCAACTCCACAAGTATACCAGAAGACTTAGAGGAGGGCCTTGCCGAAAAGAAGGGTCTGAACGACGGCTCCAGTGAACGCAATCATAGCAAGACGGCAGTGAACAATCTCGCTTTCCTTGCGCTTGGCGATAAAGTTGGCATTCTTGCCCTTGAGCTGGCCTCCATCAAATCCATAGTCACCGGGTTCGCCTTCACCGTAGTGCTTGTTAAAGGAAGCCACCTCCGCAGCGCCAATAACAAGGAAGATCTGCAAGTTTCCGCCAAAGCCAACCGATCCGGGGGCACCAAAGATGTCGGTATTGGTGAACTGGTCGCCCGGGATGTGAATGCCAGCCTGCTGGACCAAGATGCCAACAATGGCAAGCATGCACATGCGTCCGTGCTTGAGTTCGGCCCAACGAGCGTATTTCAAGTCAGCCTGGATATCCGACCTGTCAATGAAACAGAAAGAGAAGACGTATTAGTATGCTGTCTAGCTAGAGGCGTGGGCAAGTAAGGGAGACCCGCGAGCAAGCTTGCTGGTACTCACAAACGCATAGGGTCAAAGCCCATGTCTCCGGCCATGGATCCATCGAGCTTCTCCGGTCGGACCAAGAAAGGGACAGACTTCGACATCTCCTCGGCGTTCAAGGAAACAGATCCAGCCCGCTGGGACTATTGTAAAGAAGAGAAGCAATTCAAGAGTTAGAATAGCGATCGATCGACCGATCTACAACGATTGGTCTCCAAAGCAGCAATCTTTCGGTGCCGTGGACACTTTCAGAAACGCCCAAGATTACGGATAATCTCTAATCCAGTCTCATGACATACCATGGAAGAAGGGGCGAACGCCGAAGCGCCAGCGAACAAAAGAGCAAAGATAACAGATCGCATCATGGTGAAAGACTACTACAAGATACTCGTAAAGATGTCTCGTGCAAAAGAGCACAACGTAAGCTGAAGGAATTCCCGGCTGCATCGATCGTCCCCTGGATCGGCGAGATCCAGGTTCAACCAGGCGTCCGAAATTAGGAATTTCAAATTATAAAACAAAAACAATAATCCACCCAACACCTCCTCTTCGCTGCCTCTCTTCGTGGAAACCGTCTCCTTGCCGGGACCAGCAAGGGGAGCCATGGTTGGCAAAATAAGGCTAACTAGTCTAGATCGCGTTCTTAGAAAAATCAGTGAAGAGAATGGGTTCAAAACGCGGCTATACGTACTTAACTAGTAGTAGTACCTATTCCTAGAGGAGTGGTGAGTAGTATGGAATAGGTCTCTGCAGCAAAAGCAACCAACTAGGAGGTCAGTCTACTACTACAGCAATGGTCTGTTCCCTCAACACTTAGAAGTTACCATCAAAGGGAGACATGACTTCACCAGCATACGGCTTGACTATTCCTCCCAAAAGTGGCACACTTCCCGAAATGGTCTGCTCGCAAAGGAAACCAAAGATACCAAGCATGGCAAGGCGTCCATTGTTGATTTCGGCCTGCAATCCCTTGGCCTTCTTTTCGGGGCTTGCGTTCTTGGAGAATCCAAAGGGATCGAAAAGGTTCAAGGGAACTGGGTGCGGAATTCCATCGAAGGTAGGGTACTTGCCAGGCTGTCCGCCCTTGGTATAGTGCTGGATACCATTCTCGGCACCCGCGCCCGGGGTCAACTCTGAGTACCATTCCAAGAATCCGATAAAGGCGATAATCTGCAACTTACTGGCAAAAGGAAGAGCATCCCACTGGTCTGGGGGACTCAAGTCAGTCGAGGGAAAGGGAGTCCCGTCCAAAGTCATGGCCCAAGGAAAGTGAAAGTTGCTCTGAACGCAGTATCCTACGAACGCGGCCATACTGACGCGACCATGCTTGATCTCCGACTGTCTAAGCCATCCAATAGTAGCCTCTTGGCTAAGGCCCCACGGACTCGAGTCTACCAAGTTTAAGGGATCCCAGTACTTGACAATGGGATTCAACTTGGGAGCCAGGGCTTCCAAATCGGCCTTGGTTTCGCGCATGACAGTGCTGGAGGCACGAGCCGGGGTGGAAGCCTGAAAGGCCACGGCCGATCCAGCGAGGGAGGCAACGAGGAGAGCAGAGACAAACTTCATGGTTCTTTCGGTATGTATCAAGGGCAAGGTGCGGATTGTGCCAGAGGCGTCAAAGTCAAAGACGTCGCGTTGTTTGGCTTCAGAGGATACGGCTTCAACTTTCAAGATACCCAGTAAGGTTAGAGGTAAGATCATGTCAATGAGTTGAACTTGGCGCCTTTTGTGGAACGCGGTCTGTCCATCCGTCGTAGCAGAAGTCCATCAAACGAAGTCCCGTCCGATTGAGG
>Ga0307981_1003557_pt1 | contig 11606 bp, 6 predicted proteins | sample OrgLakmetagen987_FD_201849 | JGI IMG/M metagenome (GOLD analysis project Ga0307981, IMG submission 201849) | Saline water microbial communities from Organic Lake, Antarctica - #987 | ecosystem: Environmental > Aquatic > Non-marine Saline and Alkaline > Saline | place: Antarctica: Organic Lake... | reverse complement strand
TTTTCTTGTCATAATGTCAATCGAACGCATTTGTTAACTTCGCTCTTGTATTGTCAAGATCAAGCCGGAGCTGCCGTCGACAGTGTCGTGTTTGCGTCGTGTGAACGACAAACACGTCATGGACAAAAGTGTCCAGTATCGCTCCATGTCATGGGGTACGGACTCAAAGAATTGCACCCAGATACCAAGGCTGTCTTGCAAACCTACAAGTACACGGACATCCGAGCCATTTCGTTTGTGGCGCAGAATGATGCGGCCGTCATTTTGCATTTTAACCAACCGGGCAAGTCGCGACTGTATTTCATTCATTCTGGTCGACAGCCTGGAAGTGGTCGCAGTGATTTAGTAACGCTCATGCGGGAAAACTGTCAAGTGCTGGGCTTGGACTTGGTCATGGAAGAAAGTATGACTCTCCAGGATTGGTTGGATCGGCGCCGCAGCTTTAACATTGGACCAGTCGCCACTAGTTGGCAAGTGTCCAAGACGACGCGTCGGCACGATTCTAAATTGGTTGGAAATGACTTGGGATGGGTCGGAGGCATTGTGACTAGGCATTTGGCGTTGACTGGTGCTGGATATCTGGTGGAACGTGATGCAGGTGGAATGGTCTCGTGCCGTAGACTTGCCGATCTGTATGCGATTGTGCGTCACGTGGAAGAGTCGAATCAGATCACTTTGGAGTACACGAATGGTTCTACACGTACTTATACGAGCAGCAGTCGTGATGTCCTCTTGGTCTCGATTCTGGATGCGGCTTCGTCGCTAGGCAAGAACTCTGCGGTTCACGTTTCTGACGTAATGAGCAGTGGATACTGCTTGACCTCGTTGAGCGAGGCTGCTTCGGATAGTCCAGTTGTGAAGGAGAAGGCGTCCGCGGCCGCTGCACTATTTGATCCGATCTCGATCCCAATGTATTGTCTGAAACGTGTACACGCATTGGCGACACACGCGTATGCTTTTGTGTCACGAGAGTTTGAGCAATTCCAGCCCGGTCAAGAAATTGATGTTGTTCACGAGTGTGTGGGGATTGTCGAGGCGTGTCGGGAATTCAATGCAAGTGTGCTGCCGACTGGAGATGGCCTCCCTGTTGGAGCGAACGACAAATACGTCACCGGTAGTATAGGAGCACTGTGGGGTCTGATCTCAAAGCTCTTGGAGAGTTACAAGGGCACCGCGCTGCCTTCGGCGCAGAGCGCACGGCAAAGGCACGAGGCGGAACTCACCGCTTGTGCATTCTTTCAAACCTTGTACCGCCTTTCTCGAACGGTGGCGGGGTACAAGTTGTCGGTTGAACTGGATACCATGCAGGAGTCGATCTCGCTCTTGTGGGAAATCGACGATGTCTTTTGCAAATTTTGGGGCTTTCAGGTGCTCAACGTTCTCTTGTCGGGGTTGTCGCCGACGAGAGACCTGGAGCAGGAGTATGTGAACAAAAACGTCATTCTAAATACTGGGGGAATCCATCTAGTCAAGGGACTCGTCGCTGCTTTGTTGGAACCATCTTGTTCGAGAATGGCGGAGGGTAGACAAAACGTTTCGGACCTTATCTTGATGGTTGCGAGCGACATACTCCAGGGTCTACTCTGCTCATATCACGACACGACGACGCCGGATCAGTTCGGTTGGTTTATCAATACTCTGGGTAGCCAGTAAGTCTACTGTTGGTTTGTCTTGTCTTGCTTTTAACAGTGCGATCAGTGCAATCGCTAACTATTTTTTGAAACTATTGCAGGTACCGAGCTCTTCTTGCAACTCTACGATCGCCGACGCCATTTGTTATTGAAAACACGGCATTATTGCTCCACCTATTAGCTACGCATGCTCCTTCGACTTCGGCAGCTATCCGAGACGCGGCCTTGAGCTCTGCTGTTTTGCTCAATCATTTTCACTCGGCCATATTTAGTCCGCTGGAAGGGCAGCGCTTTTTGAGTCGTTACCTTTGTAGTTTATGGTTGTCGGGGCCAATGGATTGCGATGAGAAAAGACTTTTGAAGCGATTGGTTCCAAGTGGTTTTCTCGCGTACCTACGCATGCCCGCATTGAGTAGAATGGAAGAAGAGCAGCTCGATGAGCTCGAACGAGATGCTTTTGAAGAGAACATTCCCGACCAATACTCGGATGGGGGGTTGGAAGATGGTTCGTCTCAACATGGTGCGGCTGGCACTAACACGTCCCGGCTTCGGGCGCGTATTGTGCTGGCAAACGCAACCGTCAAAGACGATTCGAATGTTGCTCAAAAGGAGAATTTCCGTATATTTTTCCACGTTTTGACGAAAGATCATTCTCTCGCAGATCTCATCTGGTCACAGCAAACTCGCAGAGAACTTCGAGTCGCTCTAGAAACCGAGATCCAGTACATCAGGCGCGGGACCGAAGCCCGAGGTCTCGATGCGATCGCGTGGAATCATCAACAATTCCGCGTGAAGTACCCGTCCTTGGAGAGTGAAGTGAAGGTTGGTAATGTTTACATGAGACTGTGGTTGCAAACTGGCGAGGGATTTATCAGAAGCTGGGATGAACCAGTCCGGCTGTTTGAACTCTTGTTCCGGCGCTTCCTGTGCGAGATTGATCGCGACGCGAAGGTAAGAAGCATAAGGATGTTGGTGTATCTTGTGTCGTCGGATCTCCTCTGACGATTGTTCTTTTGTTAACAGGTCACAATTATGTGCATTCGCTGCCTTGAGCGGCTCTACGCCGTACACGCCCGCACTATTGGCCCATTTACTGATGTAATGATCCTGGTCCGATCGATGGCTTCGACGAAGAGTACGGAGACTCAGCATCGTCTGCTGGGGCTTCTTGCGACGCTTCTAGGCGTGTCAAAAGATGAAGGAAATGGCGCGGGTGCTGATATTCCCGACAATGCAGAGCAGCTGCTAAACATGGAGAGCATCGGGCAACTTTGTCAGTTCGTAGCTTGGGGGCACACCAACAGTATTCAGGTTGGTAACATTCTTTCTCGAGTCCTTTCGCCAGTGTCAAATGGACGTTCCTTGATCACTGACGGCTTGGGCACTGGGCCAGCTGGGGGGCAGTCAGAAACGTCAAGCGCTGCTTCTGATGTTGCGTGTCCGCCGGTGTGGTTCGTGGCATCCACGGGTCGTATTCCTCCACCGAGCGAGTCTGTCAAGGGCCCGTTTCGCGTCTCTGATCTGATTCGAATGATGAAAACTGGCGATCTGACTCCGTTTGACTTGGTGTCGGCGACTCATGTAGAGGAATATGACAGTGATTCCGCATCTGATGCCGTTCGAGAAGCTCAGGTTGACACAGGGAAATGGACCAGGTTGAACCAGGTGTGGCAGCTACGCTGGCAATTATGCACTGATGGCAGCAGCTCGGGCATATACTCGCCATCTGATGTAGCTCTGCTGGCGATCAAGGCATTGACTCGTCTAGTCGACCTGCACCGGAGTTTAGACTCCAGAGGAGTTCCTTACTTTCCCATTCCTACCGCAAAGAGGATTTTGTCCGCTTCGAGCCGAGACCCGATCTATTCTTCCGGGGAAGGCAACTCTCGGACTACCAATTTCCTCTCGATACTAAGCCAGTCGCTTCTATGCAACGACAGCCGCGTTGTCGATGAAACGGCGGAGCTGCTGCATAAGCTTGTCGTCTACAATGACGAGGCAACGTCGAAGCTGTACCTCACAGGGGTTTTCTTTTTCGCTTCCTGCTATACAGGAAGCAACTTCAGATCTCTTTCGAAGCTGTTGCATGCCACTCATTTGAAGCAGCACTTCCGGTCTGGCTTCACGGCCGCGGCTGGTGAAAGTGAAGTTGCAATGAAAGAGCGCAGTATTCTCGGAAATATGCTCCCTGAGGGTCTCTTGTTTATTCTCGTCAACTATGGTGTTGAACGATTCGCTGAGGTTTTCGTCGGCAACGTTGACACACCAGAAGTCATCTGGACCTTTGAAATGCGCAAACATCTCATTGAAATGGTTCGACAACATCTTGGTGATTTCCCACTTCGCTTGTTCCAGAACACCACAACTGAATACGAGTATTGCCCCTGCCCTGGGGTTGCCTATAAGCGTTTGGAAAAAGAGATATTTTGCCACAATTACTACCTTAACAATATCTGCGACGAAGATCGCTTCCCCGACTGGCCAATCGCTGAGCCTGTTGAGGTTTTTCGGGCTTGTCTAGAGCGCTTCAAGCAGCAAGTCGATCGCGACGAAACAGCCGAGGAGATGGCCCTTGAAGAAGCGAGAAAGACCCTCAACCTAAAGGCCGGGGACGGCAGTAAGGAACTTCGTAAAGCGTATCGAGGACTGGCGAGAAAATACCATCCTGACAAGGTAAGGAATCGATTGGCGGTTGTCAGTTTCAGTTTCAGTCGCACCCTACCGCTTTCACTGTTCTCACCCGATCGATTTCCTTCAACTTAACAGAATCCTGCCGGAAGAGAGATGTTCGAAGCCATCCAAAGCTCGTACGAACTCTTGTTGCCACTTATCGATAGCGGGGAGAAGATCCGCGTGTTCGTTGAAGCCGATGACTCTCTTGAAGAAGGGGTAGGTGAACACACCAGTGCTGAAGGGTTTGGTGACAGAGCTCAGATGCAAGCCATGCTCGTACTCGTCAAGACTCAGCTACTTATCTGTCGTCGTTACGAGAGGGCCATGAGTCGCTACAAGTACCCAGCATACCGAGTCCTTCTTGGATGTATTAAACTTCCTTCTTCGTGCCAGGAGGCATTAGGTGATGGGGACTCAACTACGCTTTTGAACACTAGCCTCGTAAAACCAAAGCGAGCAGAGTTTGTTCAAACCTCTGTCGAGCTCCTCTACCGTACGTGTCTTGTCTCCCCACTCAACTCGGAGGAGCTGGTCGCAGAATCTGGCGTCGTTCTGTTGGTATCGCTGCTTGACTTCTACACGAAGGTCCTTGTCACGCTTTCTGAAGTCACCCAAGGAGACCGAATGAAATCGATCGATGATGTAGCTTCTCCGGAAGTAATTCTCGGCATCATAAGCCATGTTGTCCACACTTTGGCTGGTGTCGCGTATTTTGAGAGTGGACGGGCCGCTATCGAAAGCAGCGAAGTGCTGTCCCCGTTCCTTTTCAACTGGCGACACTGTGTCGACGGGAGGCTAGTTGCAGGGCTCAAAGGCAAGCTATCAGACAATATGATAAGAAGATTCGCCCTTGAAGGAATTGCAAACATGGCGAAGAACAAGTCCTTGCAGGAGCATCTAGTCGCCTGCGGCATGATTTGGCCCTTGGTTAGACTGATGCTAAGATATGATCCTACTTTGGAGGACAGGCAGTCTTCGCAAGATGATCTGGACGAGACTGGTATGTCAGTCATCTCGAGTAATACGCAAGCGCGTCTCGCGGTGCGGGCCCTCGGGATGCTCAGTGGCGCTTTAGAAGAAGCACCTCGGAATGAAGCCGTGACGTTGGGGCTTGTAAGTCTCTTGACAGCTCCTATTGCGCTCATGCTAAGAAACAAACGAACTTCTGAAATCTTGCGAATCTTAAATGCGAATGTTGAGAAAGCAAATATTATCTGGAATGTGGCTATGCGAGATCAGCTTGAGGCCCTGTTGACGAAGGTTGGGAAGGAGAGACCAGAAGGTGCGAGTCTCACTCCAAACGAAGAACTCAAGCCGATCACTGAGTTTACTTATGAGGCATTGAAAGGCGAGCTTTGCATTTGCGGCGTATACATCCGAGTTTTCAACAAGGATGGGAAAGACGCCCTCAGTTGTGTCCCGAACCTGCCACGATTCACCAAGGCTGTCGTCGAGTTTGTGGCGAAGAGTATGAACAGATCGGACATCGGCAATGGATGGACGAAGATACCTATGGAAGACACACCACACGTCCATGCCATCGAAGATTCGATAACCGAGCCTGTAGATATTCACGACCCAGCCTTTCTACTCTCGGTGAACGCACTCCAGACATTGATTCGGGTCGATGGTCTATTTGAAGAGCTTTTGGCCGAAGCGTCAAGTATTGTCCCATGGGTCCTACTTAGTCTTCTGGAGTTGCCACTCCAATCTGAGGTATGTCTATTTCTCTGCTGCCGAGCATACTTTTGCGATTTACGTCACGTGTACTGTTGCCTAACTATCCAATTCGCTCGTCGTCTTCAAAACAGGCATTTGAGGTTGGCTGTGATATGCTGAACGTCGTTAGTCCTAGGCAGTGCTTTGCCGACTCTGTTGCGAAGGAAGGTGCACTTTGGCGACTCTTGTCCGTTCTAGAGAGACCAGATGACAACGAAGGCACTACTAGAGGGTCGTCAGAACAAATGCTAAAGGCTACACAAAGGAAAGTACAGGGTTGGTCGGTCTTATCTGCACTATCGTCGTCACCTTCGATTGCCACTAAACTTATATCGTCCAGCGGATGGCTTGAACTCTTGGGAGTTTTAGCTGGATATTCCGCCTTTACCAAAAGCTGGACAGCGCGGACCGGAGCTGCAAAAACGCTGTCTCGCCTGCTTTGGGACCCTGTGACTGGACCTTTGATTGGTAAGTAACCCCTGGATCGTTTCCTTGAGAACCTTACCTCGTGAAGACCCTCGCGCTCACGTTCTTTCTATTCCTCAGCTCCATTGCTCCAAAGGTTTTTGCCGATGACGCTAACTGTGTCGCTTAAGGAGGATCCTGAGGCTTTTCTAAAGAAGTTTGACGGAAACTCGGACACCCCAGAATTAATCTGGGATGCGTCGATGCGCCAGGAGCTGCGCAGTGTGATCGGAAAAGAGCTCGATGCCATCAAGAATGAAAAGGCCAGCGATATTTTTTGGCTGGCTCCTGAAGTACGAGTCATTTATGGAAAGCTCGATAGTGAACTTTACATTGGCGGTGTTTATGTGTCTCGTTTCCTCAAAGAACCCACGTTTGGCCTTCGTGACCCGACAACTTTTCTTGAACTACTTCTTCAGCGCTGGGACAAAGAAATCGATCTATATTTGTCACCGAAAGAGAGCAAGAACTCGGACGCGACTGCCATCACCGAAGCAGAGCAAGATATTCTGCATGTTGTGACGACTGCAAGTGTGTACCTATGCAAAGTGCGAGACACTCTCTGCGACAAACTTGCGCAGTGGGGATACATGTCACGCTCCTTGTCCTTCCTTCCCGAGGTTCATGAGAAGGAGCTCATCGGAACACCTCTTGTCTCGGTGATGCGCCTTCTGCATGTCGCCTCTAATCGTAGGGTCAATGTCGAGGCTTTGGCTGTTTGCGGAAATAGCGACGGAACTGAGGGGCTGGTCGAATACACGATACAAGCTATTGGTTCCGAACCGCTCCACACTGACTGCGGCTTTATGATTGAAATTCTCAAGAAAGTATACTCTGATGCACTGGGAGATTTGAAGAAAGCTAGGAGAGATGGACCGGCTCAAACGAAACCCACTGCCTGGCAGACGGGGCGCCCCGAGTACTCACCTTCTTTAGCTATGGCACCTTCACCGGCTCCGGGAGACAATCCCGTGCGAAAACGAGTAAGCGCCGCTGATGATCCTCTCGCCTTTTTCGGCTCTCCTCAACCGGCGCCAGTCCCCCAGCAGCAGCCGATGCAGCAAGCACCGGCCCAGCAACAGCGGGTTCAACACACACAATCCGCTGTTCAGCCACAACGGACACAGCAACAGCAGTGGCAACAACCAGGGAGTCAGCAGCAATCTTACCAGAGTCGTCAGCCTCCCGTATCAGCTCAACAACAGGCGCAGCCGTATCCACCTCAGCAATATCAGCAAACCCAGAGAGCACCGGGATATCAACATGGCCTCCAGCCGCAGTCGCAACCTAGTCAGAATCAGACACAGCCACTGCAATATCCACCACCGCAAGTGCAGCCACAGCCTCAACATAATCATGTAGCACAAAACCAACGATTTGAACCTCCACATGCTCGCAATAAAGGATACGCACCTGCAAGCCAACAGCAACCCCAGCCGCCGTTGCAACAGCAACACATACAGGCAGCTCAGTATCGAGCACAGCCCCCTCAAGCTCAGTATTCTCAGCAGCAAACGCAGTTTCAACCTCAACAGCAAAGCTACGGGCAGCAGCCCCAGGCACAGGTGTACCAGCAACAGCAGCAGCAACAAAGCTACCAGCAGCGAGCCCAAAATATGGCGCAGCCGCAACTGCAACCACAGCGTCAAGGATACCCGCAGCAGGCTCAATACCAGCGGCCTCAGATGTCTACACCCAGCCCGCAGCAGCCTCAGCCACAGCAGTACCAGCACCAAGCGCAGTATCAAGGTGGAGTGTCGAGCCAGGTTTATCAGCAGCAGCCACAGCAGCAGCAGCCTCCGGCACATCACCAGCAGACACCGAACCAGTACGCCAACCAAGGGCAAACGCCGATTGAATACCGCCAACCAGAGACTGGAGGCTTTGAGCAGTCTCCAATGGCCCAGCCACAAGCTCCACAACCATACCAGCCACATAGTACCGACATTGGATTCAATTTCGGTCCAGTCGTTAATACAATTTCGGAAGCTACGCCAACTCTACAATATCGGCCAACTCCCACGGAAGGAAGCGGCATTGACGCCCGCACTGCTGAGGACCCCAAGGCCTCTGCCGAGCAACAGGCCATGTCGACTGGCGGGGCGCCAGAATGCGCACAAGGTCGCATGGCTCTACTGCAGCAAGCTCTGGCTTGCCGACTGTGTCACTTTTTGGTGGAAAGCGTGCTGGAGAATCCGACTTTGAAGGACACTCGCGACCCAGCGTCTGCCAAGGTGCACGCCATTGACTTATTGAAGCTGCTCTCGAGAGATCCAGGCTACGGCCCCAAGTTCAAGCTGATTCTGGACACTTTGCCGGCTTGGAAAAAGTACAAGTCGCAAGACCATTCTCTCTTTATCACGACGGCAGAGCAGAAAGCCGACTATTTCTTGACGGATGGAGGAACGGGGGCGCCGAAAAAGCTCTTGACACAAGGTGGCGAGACAAGTTAGTTTGTAGGATGCTAGTTGAAGCTACAAGTAAAAAATGCTAGAATAAATAGTCTATTTTAAAGACGACGGAGCGACTGGGTAGTAGTGAAAAGTACTATTATACCGGTACCGGTACCCTCGCTATTCTCCGAAACAAGTAGGCTTACTCTAGCCAGTAGCCAGCAACCAGTTATCAAGCTCTATTTAAAAAAAACTGTTGTTTATGACGGATATCACACAATACGGTAGACTAGTCTACGCGATCGTCCGTTGCGAGTAGCATTAGACCGAAGCAAGACCGCGCCCCTTACTGTCTGTTCTGACGAAAATTGAAAGGGAAGGCTGGATATGCATTGCAGCTCTGGTTATGTGCTGCATGTGTAGAACAAACGTGCCTTGCAACATATTATCATGTCCAATGTGCACTGCATGCTCTATACTTTCTGGAGCTATTGGTCGACCACCGGAGAATGGCCAACGATGATGGGTACGGTGGACCGCGATTTTGGTGTCTTGATGCAATTCAATTGCAAGGAGCGGCGTCGGAAAGGGGGTTTGGGTGGTAATTGCGCAGGCTCGCTTACCCAGCGTGAAGAGTGAGGAACTGGTTGTATTAACGGAGTCTGGGGCGCAGACGTGTCCCAGCGTGTAAATCGTTGGCCCTTTTTTGTATTCGCGAGCATTTGGCCAACTGCTCCACCTCCTCGCATTGTCGAAGGTAAGGGCAATCTCGACAGGCAAAGATTGTTGGCATTGCAGACTTGCCGTGAAAGCACTGAGTGCTGGGGTTGAGGACAACATGTTCTTCTTCTTGTTGGAGTGGTGTCTTTGTGAGTTGCAGATTACGGATTACGGCGAGGTTTTTGTGTGCATGAGACCGCGAGCAAAGGAAAGTACAGTACCTGTATTTTAGCGATTGCCAGCTATTAGTAGTCTACCTTCGCGTTCGCTACTACAGGTAACTGCCTCACTATGAACGAGTCGCTAGCTTAGATATCTTACTATCCGCTCCAAACGCTGCTATCCTCTCTCTTTCCAAACGCCAAAATAAACACCAACAAAAAAACTAGACCTTGTTGCGTCACCAATGCTGTGACATTTCCGGGTGGGTGGGTGGGAAAATAAAATCACGAGATCGTTCCGCGCTCTCAGAGAGTGATCAACAAACTGACAGAGTCGCTTCAACAACCTCGATCAATCAACTTGCGATTATGAGAGAGAGAATGCAACAGCCTTCACAGGGCTGTTGTTGGGTGGCTCACAGTGTCCCGATCTCCGGACATTGGTCGGACAGTGAAATCTCAATCTTCGCGCTCGATATTCGTTCGTGGGTCCCTGCTTAGCTGTTGGCACGGTGTGGTAACTGCCTCACTATGAACGAGTTGCTAGCTTAGATATCTTACTATCCGCTCCAAACGCTGCCATCCTCTCTCTTTCCAAACGCCAAAATAAACACCAACAAAAAAAATAGACCTTGTTGCGTCACCAATGCTGTGACACTCCGATTGGGAGTATAGGGTTCTCTCAACCCTAGCCCTTGAATACTTACTCCGATTCTGGCTCTGGAATCGATTTACCTGTTTGCCCGCGTGAGATCCGGTGTGAGTTGGAACTAACGCGGTCCAAAGATCCGCCACAAAACTTCAACCAACACTTGCATGACATTTCAAGCCTGCCTTTGCCTCGCTGGAAACCTGCGAGGCAAAGCGCATCCAACCAGGTTTGCTTGCGATCTCCAGGGCCAGCCGGCCGCAGTCGACCTCATAGTAATCCGGAGGAGCCATCCTCCGGACGCCATGCTTCCGTCTTCAAGTGCAGAATCCATTCCCTGTTGTGCCAATGATAAAAAAAACTTAAAACGCGAGGCCGCAGCCTTCTTGTCGCGGAGCTCGCCTTCCTCCCCCCTCCGGTCCAATTTCCCTTTTTCGCGCGATCCAAATGCAAACGGTCTTCTGTCCCCTAAGTGGGCGTTGATAATCCCCTTCATCCGTACACAGATTTTCACCTCACGCGACTCCTGATTCTCTTCCTTCTCGCCATTCACGACTGCCTCGCGCAGCCGCTCTTCGCCTTCCCCTGTGACTCCTCACCAGGATCGACCCGGTAACTTCATATTTTCTGTGTCCACCGTCACTCCTTTCATTTTCCCATCACCTTCGCCAATGCGCCCGTACCCGGGTCACTAAAGCCCCTGAGAAAACCGAACCAGCATTTTCACACTCGCCTTCGCATCGGAATAATGTTCCATCATGAACATTCCGGGTCTCATGCCTCTTGCCCTTTCGTGCTTCCTCCAACGGTTGTTCGCTTCGATAACTTCCTTTGGGATGCACTGGTTCTGAGCATGGGCAGTGACTCCTCTGCGTTTTGATCGGGTGATGTCGTATTCCGCCTGGACGTCGACGCTCGCGGGAATAACGTTTGGCCAACGGTCTTGCACTCGTTTCAACAGCGCATGAAACGCGGGGTTCAAATCTCCCATAGCGCACCGCTTGACTTTTGCCCCACGACCCGAGGAAGCCAACCGGAACATAGGCCCGTCGCTTACCCCAATGTTTACGCCCGATACCGTCACGTTTGCCAGCGGTTGGAAATACTGGTTCTCGCCGACGTGTTGCTTGAACCGACCCGCCATAGCTAACGGAACATGAGGCGTCGCACACTCTTGAGCCTCCTTCCAATATTT